>TARA_R110002049_G_scaffold2743_5_pt1 | contig 154400 bp, 134 predicted proteins | sample TARA_R110002049 | Tara Oceans TARA_R110002049 (sample SAMEA4396941) | marine metagenome | biome: Polar Biome; feature: [SRF] surface water layer (ENVO:00010504); material: water (ENVO:00002006), including particulate matter (ENVO:01000060) such as... | depth 5 m | reverse complement strand
TTAGGTCAGGCCGCCTACTGTCCAAAAGGTTTTGACGACGTACAGTGAGCAAAAAAAAAGCCACAATCAAATTTTTCATTGACTGTGACTTCGTTGTCTTTATGCTGCGCGACGTTGAGCAGCGTAATTAAGATTTTCTAAATACAGAGCAAAGATAATGCCAGCATTACTTAAATCTGCATAAGTATTTGAAGTTTCACTAAATAGTTTTAGATTGCTGCTAACTGATTGAGTTTGAATTTATAAAATTAAGCACGATATTGATGCAGGTTTGGAATATTAATCATTATTTTAGTGCAGATATATTGCATAGCAAAACTTCAGAACGTTCTATTTATGGATTGATTTGATGAATAAATAGCTGTGCAAGGCGAATTAATAGTTCAATGAACTAAATAGTTATCCTTAATCTTAATAGGTTAAATTTCCAATTATTTCCCTGTTAATGAAATTTCAGATTCGAATTGAAATCTTCTAAGTGCTAGATAAATCAATAGAATTTCGAGGAGAGAGTTGAATAATGGCGATAAATTATAGATATTTATTGAAGAGTAGAGTTCGTATGAGACTCTAACCGTCGCCAAAGAGTCTTTCTCCGTTCAAAGACTTCGTAAATTCATGAAAAATGGCCTATTTCTGCAGGCATTGTAAGATTAACAATGCACGAACCCGCACCGAATCACTGACTTAATAGGGTGAATTGCCCAAAGTACTCTTGTATGAAGATTCCACTCCACCTTTAGTAACGACTGTTGCTTTAATTAAAGGCCTCCATGTGTGAAGTAAATCAGTAAATATTCTACCCATAGCAGACATAAGCCAAATAGCGTAATAAACTGTGTAAATGAATATTTTCATTCTCGACACAAACATAAAAAAATGTGCTAGATATCATTGTGATCAACATGTTGTCAAAATGATATTGGAAAGTGTGCAAATTATGTGTACCGCTTTGAATAAGAAAGGATTTAATACACCTTACAAATCTACACATATAAAACATCCCTGTGTGCTCTGGACCGAAGAGTCATATGATAATTTTCTATGGCTTTCCAAATCAGCTTATGCTCTAAATGATGAGTATAGATATCGGTATGAGAAAGATGGCGACCATAAATCTATTAATATTTTAAAAGAGATCACATATTCGAAGTATGAATCATTGGGAAGAACAGAGTTTGTTCAAGCAATGCCAGATAAATTTAAAGTACCGGGGGATGCTGTCAGTGCTTACCGAAAATTCTATTTGGGTGAAAAAATGAAATTCGCAAAATGGACTAGGCGAAAAGCCCCTTACTGGATAAAGGATATGAGCTAACGACCGCTTTTGCACTGATAGTGATCATTCAAAACCTTCTGTAATACTAATTCCCCATGCACAGGGTATTAAGGAATAACCTGTATTTGAAATATTTTATTCTTCTCGTTATAAGTTTTTCGCTGGTTTATATAAGTATAACTATCGTCTTTAACGCAACAATGATTATTCAGAATATATAGAGGCCAAGTGCAAATATAATTCCGACAAAGATGAAGAAAATGAATACTTCTACCCAATATTCTCGCGTAAAACTTTTTAAATCAGACCAGAATTGCTTTCGAAATGTACCTTTCATATTTGATCATCCTGTTAGTTGTCTATATTCTGCTTTTTAATAAGCAATAAATGACACGCTCAACGCTAGTGATTAAATAAATTACTATCATTACGTGACGTACCACCCTCTGGATATAGGCGCTTCTCTCCCGAGTAATGTTGCCTTTCTCTTTCTATTAATAGATTTGCCATAAAATAAAACCACTTTTGCCACGCGTCGAGTATCTCCGGTGTTGCTTCTTCCTTCAATATTTCACTCATCGATTTGAATAATGCTTCAGCCATCATGTCATAGTGCTCTTCCTTGACTCCAGCTTCAACATGGTGACTGCAGATGCCAGCCCTATAGCTATTTAATACTTCTGGGTCTTCTTTGCTGACCAGGTGAGCGAGGATAGCTGCTTCAAACATTCTTGGTTGATTAAAGGGTGCATTTGCAAACATTGATTTTATTTCCGGATTATTTTCAAACATTATTTGATACATTCGATTGGAAATATTCGTATGATGCTTCATGAATAGTGGCCGTGATTCAGATACTATTTTCCATGTCTTTTCAGATAAGCGTTCCATATTAGTTCTCCTAAATAACAAATCCAGTTAGAATTTTCAATTCACGTGCTAGTGAAGTTATTCAAATATTGTCTAGGAGTGATAATACAATTTAATCAATGCATATCGCATTGACATAAAGCAAGAACTATCAATATATGTCTCTGATTTATAATGAATCTATATTGTTATATTACGCAGTGATCTTATTTCATAGTCTGAATTGTCTACTTATTGCTGATTACGAATGTGACGGTTAATTCTATACTTGATTCTCTTGTTTTATTCGGATGAATTAGTATATTATATAATTCTAATATATGTATGACATAGCATGTTAAGCAATACAGTTTAAGACCATCATTTGTATTGAGAAATCTTATGGAAATTGAAATTGAATGTATTAGTGCCATTACATTAATTACACAGAATATGGCTGATATGTTTAGATTCTATCGCGATCTAAATTTTGATCTCGTCTACGGAAGTGAAAAAGCTGATTTCACCAGTTATCGTATAGGTGCTCAACGCCTCAATATTTCTGCGGAAAATTGTGATGCTCGTCGCTCATGTGTACGGGTAATTCTTTATGTTAACGACGTTGATGGATTCTATCAGCATTGTTTAAATCGTGGCATAGTGCCTGAATTTGAGCCGCGAGATGCTCCGTGGAATGAGCGCTATTTCCATGTCATCGACCCAGATGGACATGAGATCAGTTTCGCTAAACCATTATCTCCCTAATAATTTATTCCTTTGGAAGAATGATTTAATATCCTGGTGACAGATAAGCTATGAGTGCTGGTAACATCAGCCTTTTCTTCGCGTGCTTTGCTTGATGTTAAATTATCGCTTTGTAATTCATCATTGCATCTTGCCAAAGACATAATGAAGCCTTGTTATTAATACATGTGCTTATACTTGTTACGACATGCTTCTGTTTAATACATGAATAGCTGTGTTAGAGCAGGTGGCAGCAGTCATATGCTACATCCTGCAATTTCGTAAACGATTAACATATGTGACAAGTCTATGTTAAAGAGACTATAGAAATGATTAATGCAACATAGTGGACACTGCGATGCTGTATATTGACCTAATCTATTTAATTTGAATTAATAATGTGTATAAAAAGTGGTTTATATTAACCATATTGTGAATATTCACCACATTAAACTTTATAGTTTTTGCCTATTGGTTGTTTATCCGGGAAAGAATCACACTGTAGAGCATTTAGTCGGCATGTAATGAAATATTCAAGTGGCATAGTAGTTGCAGCAATACTTGTATAAAGGAGATATTATATGAAATTAAATGATGTGATAAATAACCCTACAAACTTTTTTGAAACACCAGAAAAGTTAATGGAAAGTGAAGCGTTTTCAAAAGCTGATAAGATACAAATTTTTCAAAAATGGGAGCAGGACGCCCATCAATTAGTTGTCGCTAGTGAAGAGGGTATGGATGGTGGTGAATCTGCAATGCTGCATAAGATAAAAACAATGTTAGATTCTCTTGAAGCAGAATCTGATGGTGATCCTTCGCCTTCAAAATAGTGATAGGGGATTGTATAAACTAGTAATACATTAAATAGCAACATACCGTGTAGTATTAATCTGGCTGTGCTGTTTTCATAATACTTTAAAATTTTATTTCTGAAAACTGATCAATACAGTCCTGGTAGTCGCTATGCATTCTTTCTTTAGAAGGAATTAAGAAATTTCTTGCGTTTAACCAGCCTCTTAGGTGAATTGCAATTATCGTGATACTGCTAAGCGCCGCATCAATATTATTATCGGTTTTACTATATTTTATCAAACAATTTTCTATTTTTTGTTCACTTGTCTCCAGGGTATCTAGTAATGCTTGTAGATTCTTCTTGTGACTATCATTATCCATATCATAATTTTTTATTATTTCATTATAAGACTGCATAAAAGTAGCTGTAATTTTAAATGATTGACTGCATTTTGATTGATTAATTTCCTCTATTGTCGTGCTGGAATGTTCGATTTGGGAATTAGAATAACTTGGAGAGGTGTATAGTAGGAATAAAAGTATAATACAAATAGCTTTTAACATAATTTATTAGATGTTCCTTATAAAATTTTATTATTCGATAATTTTAAATGCGTGTCCTATTGCTGATTATATTCAGGGAACTAGTAAATATACTAATTCGTCATAAACAGCTATTTCAAGTTGAGGTATTCCCTTGGGTTGTCGATAGCAATTGACATTATTATATATCGAAGTAATACGGGATTCTGTAGTTGGAATTAGATATGATGAACAGATAATTCAAGTCAAAACAGGTTAAGTATGGATGAGATAAATATTGATGTAGCCGTGATAGGCTCCGGTACTGCCGGCTTAAATGCAATAAGTGCAGTTAGAAAATCTGGATGCAGCTGGGTTTTGATTGAATCAGGTGATTACGGGACTACTTGTGCACGAGTTGGCTGCATGCCATCCAAATTACTGATTGCAGCGGCAGACGCAGCACATGAAGTAAAAGTTGCTGATCATTTTGGAGTAATTGTTAAAGAATATCATGTTGATGATGAGAAAGTTCTGCGTCGTCTGCGTTACGAACGTGATCGCTTTGTAAGTTTTGTCATCAAGGATACTGAAGCATTATCTCCTGACTATCGTTTAAAAGGGCAGGCCAGGTTTGTCGGGTCTACGACACTTGAAGTTGATGATAAATTTAGAGTGAAGGCGCGTTCTGTGATTATCGCTACTGGAAGCAGCCCTGTTATTCCTCCGCCATTTGATAAACTTCGTAAGTTTATACTGACAACAGATAATGTGTTTGAGCTTAAACGACTTCCTAAAACTCTTGCTGTCATCGGAACAGGCATTATTGGTTTGGAAATTGGCCAGGCATTAAGTCGTCTTGGAGTTAAAGTGACTTTCATTTCTCGTTCTCGGCAACTTGGTCCCACGACTGATCCAGAAGTGAATAACGTTATTACAGATCAATTTATTAATGAACATGATATACGCTTTGAGACAAATGTTTACGATGCTAATGTTATTGAACAAGGCATAAATATTAATTGGAAAGATGCTAGTGACGTTGAACATGAACAGGTTTTTGAAAAAGTACTGGTAGCAGCTGGAAGACACCCTAATTTTGAGAAGTTAAACCTGGAAGCTACTGGGCTTGAGCTGAACTCACGTGGCCTACCAACATGGAATGCTAAAACATGCCAGTGCGGAACCCTTCCAGTATTTTTAGCAGGAGATGTTAGCGCACACCATCCATTATTACATGAGGCTTCAGATGAAGGGCGAATTGCTGGTCAAAATGCTTCGAGCTATCCGGAAATAACTGAACATCTTCGACGAGTACCTCTAGCAATTGTGTTTACTGATCCGCAGATTGCTATGGTAGGGATGCGTTTTAATGAGCTGGATCTTGTTAAATCAGTAATCGGCGAAGAGTCATTTGATGATCAAGGCCGAGCACGTGTCATGGGTCGAAATAAAGGGTTGCTGCGTATTTATGCTCTACGCAAAGGTTGCACATTAATTGGTGCAGAAATGTTCGGACCACATATGGAGCATATGGCGCATTTACTCGCTTTAGCTATACAGCAGAAATTAACCGTCCAACAGGCGCTTGAAATGCCGATTTATCATCCAGTGTTAGAAGAAGGATTGCGTACAGCTTTGCGTCAGTTGGCTAAAAAACTGAAGGTGTCAGATGAGACTAATTGTGAAGATATTGCTAAGGAGCCTGGTTGTTAGACTCTTCTATAATCCTGATGATAAATAACACACCATGTGTGCTTTTGTCATTGATATTACTCAGTTATTTAATAAGCATGTTTTCATATCATTCATTTAAGTATTTTAATAAGTACTGAAACTATATCGAAGTGCTTAATATGATAATGACTCATTGATAACATTGGTATAACATGAATACATATATAAATGGGTAGATTGTATTGATATAAATTGCGCTATTTGTAGAGATAGCTATTAATTTAATTAATGAAGGAGAAAGATATGAAAGAACATATATATAAAAACATTGAAATTACTGGTACCTCTGAAGAGGGTACTGATGCGGCAATTCGTAATGCCATATTAAAGGCATCTGAAACAGTAAAGCATATGGATTGGTTTAAAGTAGTAGAGGTACGGGGACAGATTGACGATGGAGCGGTTCACTATTGGCAGGTAACTATCAAGATTGGGTTTAAGCTGAATGATTAGTCCTATGTAACTAATATGCGTGATAACAATATTTACAGTCAATGCATTAGTGTATGTATTATTAACTGCAATCCATAGTTTGAATATTCAGTAATACACTGAGTTTGGCATCTGAATAGTTAGGAGCCAATAATTAAGCGTGTACTGGGTATTTTCAATTAAATTGATCGCTTAGCTGTTATATCAATGTATTAGTATTTGGGGAGCAGTTAACTGACTAAAAAAGCATTAGATATCTGTGATAAAAGCTCATCAGCGTGATATGGTTTTTCAATAAAGCCTGCAGATCCATCACTCAATGCCTGCCATTTGAATTGTGTGTCCTGTTTTGTACCAAAATATATCGTTTTGACGCGGCTTAAACAGCTAAAGTCGTTATTAATTGAAAGTTCGCTAGCATGCGTTATGTCATCATTATCGAGATTATAAAGTAGCAGATCAGGCTGGTTCTTCATTATGGTCTCGTTCGTAAGATCAGACTCAGATGAGACCAATGTCTTGTAGCCATTTTCTTCAAGTCTTATTTTTACAACATGATTAAAAATGTCGTCATTACCAACAATAAGGATAAGCTTCTTTTTTGACTTTGACTTTGACTTTGTTATGGATTGAGATGTTGTCATTACTATGAGCCTCAGAGAACTGGATTATTTTTGTTCTTTTATATTTTCTGCGTTATATATGGGCAAACTGACGGTAAATTTACTGCCTTTTCCTAATGAGCTTTCCACAATTATTTCACCATCATGTGCATCGACAATTTCTTCGCATGCGTGCAAGCCGATATCTAATCGATCAAAATTACTAAATCCTATCATTTCTACAGGGGTGATCATGTCTTCAAAAATATGATCAAGAAAATTTGGATGAATCCCATTGCCTGAATCTGTGAAATGTATGAGTAAATGAGTGCTAAGAGGATTTTCTTTTTGTATGCTGATCTTTAATGTACCGTTCGAATCTGTATGCTTAATTGCATTCAACATGATTGTTGTGAGTACTTTGTGTAACTGGTAACGGTCACCTAATATAGGCGGGATGTTATGTTCACAGCGTTGTATGATTTTAATATCTTTCTTCTCTGCTGCATACACAATGTTACTAATAGCATCCTGTACAAGTTCATTTGTATTGAGCCTTTTGCGAGTGACAGGATGATTTCCACTGTTATTTGTATAAGCCACATCCATCAGTTCATCAAGCAAAGTTGATATTTTATCAACACTCCCGATACAGATATCCATCATCTCGCTATCTGCTTTGCTGATGTCTTCTTTTAAGTGGTTTTGTAGCATATCGAGAGTTTCGCGAGTAATAGAAAGAGTCGTTTTCACTTGTTTTGACTTTTTCTTGATTGATTTTACTAACTGGGTATTCGATTTCTCAGCATTTCTTGCCATTTGAGACAACTGTTCAGTAGTCTTGTCAATTTTTGCTGAGAGGAGTGTCTTGTCTATTCCTACGCTGATCGATCGATGAATGCATGATGAGGTTAGGTTTGCCTTGTGAATGCAATCGATTGCACCATGTTTATAAAAATCATCTTTTTCAATTTCATTAGATTCATCGAACAATGCAATTTTTGGTACATGAACAAGGGTTTTGTCCTGTTTTAACAAGGTTAATAAATTCATGCAAGGTTCATCAATGTAGTTAGTATCTATGATGATGGCATCTACAACTTCTTCAGCAATAATATTTAATGCTTCATTGGTATTTCGTGCCTGAAGTACCATGTAACTATGTGTATCAATTGACCCTAGAAGCTCTTTGTACTTGCTGCTTTGTGATGACTCTGTGCATATTAATAACACGTATCTGATAGCAAAGTGCGCTACTTTGTTGGATGAAATTCTTTCTGCTCTCATTACACGACCACCTTCATTGACTACTGTCTTTGGAATAACAATATTAGTGAGATACTTAACTCTAATGTAATATTATATAACCTAACAATAACTCGCTGTGATGAGCTTCCATGTTGGTTGGTGGCGAGTATGACTGGTACTAAAATACCGATATCTGGTCTATTAAAGATTGCTGTTATCTATCTGTATAAGCAAATTAAACGTGGTTAATAATTATATTTAAATGTGCCTGGTTCATATATCACTGATATGTTTGAGTGCTATCAGTACATATTATACTCACTTATTGGATGCTAACTTCATTATATTATTCTTCGTTTATTATTGAGTATTTTTAGTGGCTAGCTTTGTTATTGAAAAGTTTCAGTATCAGGGTTCTTATGTGTAGATTCTCATGTTGTTTACATGTCAGCAAATCTGTTAGTTCAGCTTTTATGTATTTCTGCTAATTATCATATCCATTCGTTAATGCTTTAGTGAATTCATCTATATGTTCATCAGCAATGGTGTAATTTGCCTGTATGCTAAATAATATGAAAATTGTCAGTGTGAATTTGAGTGCTTTCATAAGTATAAATCTCCCTATCTTTTTAATGATGGCTGAAAATATTCGCCCATAAAAAAAGTCGCAGCCAAATTGTACTTTGGCTGCGACTTCATTGTCTTTATGCTGAGTACCATTGCCCAGCCGGGTTGTAAGCTATTTGCTCATGAGCAAGGAAGGTGCCAACATTACAGTAATTCATCTAACTGGCTGAGAAGACAATAAAAAATAATTTACGTGAGGGAATGCTTTAAAGAAATCAAGGCGCATTGGGCACTACCTTGTTGCATATTTATTAAATAAAATATATTTTTGTTCGTCATCAGTGCATAATTATTTTTCTTGTAGAAATATTTATATGATCATCGTGGATATATTACTGGGTCCTGTAAGTATGTATTTATAAGCTTTTAGTCTGGATTATGTTAGATATATTTAAATATTATAAGCATGAAGCATAAATTGTTAAGAATATATGTCCGCAGCGAGGATAAAATTCATTGAAGAAGTATTTATCAGTGATGTTAGTAGATAATGATCCAGTCAGGTCAGCTATCGTAGAGGAGTACTTGTCAGAAAATGGCTATCAGGTTGTTCAGCGTCTGGATTCAACGTCAGATTTAGCCTGTCAAATTGAAAATATTAAACCTGACGTGATTGTTGTTGATATCGACTCTCCCGACCGTGATACCTTGGAAGATGTGCATCTTGCCTCAAAAGATGCTCCGCGCCCAATAGTATTATTTACTGATGACAGTAATAAAAATACTATGGATAAAGCGATGAAGGCTGGTATAAGTGCATATGTAGTCGACGGGTTAAGTAAATCCAGGATTAAGCCTGTGATTGAAGTCGCAGTAGCCCGCTTTGAAGAGTATCAGTCATTAAAAAGTGAACTTAATGAAGCTAAATCAAAATTGGCTGACAGGAAAGACATAGATATTGCCAAGGCGCTATTACAAAAAGAGCATAATATGTCTGAAGATCGTGCATATAAAGCATTAAGGAAGATAGCTATGGACCAAAAAATAACGATTGGTGCCGCATCGCGTAATTTAATTTCTATCAGTAAAATAATTCAATCCTGATCACTCATGGTGCGTTGTATTACGCATAATGCACAACTTGAGTGCATTAAAGAGTGTTGATTTCTCTACATCTTCTCAATAATCGTATATAAATGTCCTTGTATTCACAATTATTGCGATGGCATGTTTTGTGTAAGTAAATTCTATGCAGTATTTACAATATTGATACTTTCGCAAAGTAGCGACACATAGACATTCAATAAATATGACAACGACGTCAGATTGTTCATTGCAAGATGAGCACTTTACGTCGTTTTTTTATGCGTGGAATAATTGTCAAGTGTCAAATTAATTGATTATTAATATGCGCAAAATACACTCTTAATAATAAAAAAAGTGGTAAGACAAACTAGCACAAATAATATGAGTAAGAAATTTATCAGCACCAGAAAAAAGTATAGTTGAGATGGCAGATACTTCATCTAATAGTGAGAGCGATACTATGCTGGAAAAAACCAATCTAGATATAGGTTTTATTCCACTTAATGACTGTGCCAGTCTGGTTATTGCAAAAGAAAAATCCTATTTTGAAAAATATGGATTAACTGTTAACTTGAAGAAACAGTTTTCATGGAGTGGTATACGAGATAATGTCATGTTGGGTGCCCTGGATGGTGCTCATATGCTCGCTAGTATGCCTATTGCGACTACTTTAGGCATTGGTACAGTTAAAAAAGCAACTATTACTCCGCTAACAATGGCTTTAAACGGTAACGGTATTACCGTTTCCCATGAACTTTACTCACGCATGCTTGAAGCAGATCCCGAAGCGATGCAAGAAAAGCCTGTTACAGCGAAAGCATTAAAAAAAGTCATTGATGAAGACAAGGCAAAAGGCAGACAGCTCATGACGTTTGCTACTGTCTTTCCGGTGTCTACACATAATTATGAATTACGTTACTGGATGGCAGCAGCAGGGATTGATCCAGATAAAGACATTCGTTTAACTGTTATTCCTCCATCCTATATTGTTGAAAACCTGGCGGCACAAACAATTGTGGGATGCTGTGTGGGTGAGCCATGGAATGCTGTTGCTGTTAATGAAGGCGTAGGTAGAACTCTGATTACCAAGTATGAACTATGGAATAACAGCCCAGAAAAAGTATTTGGTGTGAATCTGGAATGGGCTCAAAAGTACCCAAATAGTTTGAACGCAGTTATAAAAGCGATTATAGAGGCATCGATCTGGCTAGATGATTCAAATAACAGATTAGAAGCTGCTCAAATTCTGGCACAGGAACAATATGTCAATGCACCACTCGATGCCATGAAAATGTCGATGACAGGAACATTTCAGTATGCAAGGCATTTGCCGCCTGTACCTATGTCAGATTTTAATGTCTTTCACCGTTATTCGGCAAATTACCCATGGGTGAGTCATGCGCAATGGTTTATCAGCCAAATGTTACGTTGGGGCCAAATTGAAAGTTCTTTGTCAATCTCAGAGTTAGCTGCGAATGTTTATCGTCCGGATATTTACGTTAGAGCAGCAAATGAATTAGACATTGCTCATCCATTATCCAGTACGAAGAGTGAAGGGAACCATAGCAATAATTGGCAACTGGATAATTCGGTAGGGAATGTCGCTATGGGACCAGATGAGTTCTTTGATCACCGTATATTTAATCCATCACAAGTCATAGATTATATATACGATTTTGATATTTTAGCACCGCGAGTATCAAAGCAGGAATTAGTAGAAGCCAATGTATAAATATAAAAATATGGGGAAGAATAATTAATGAATATAAACTTTGAAATTTCTGATGTTGGTATCGCAATCATTAGCCCTGTAGTAGAGATAATTAATACATGCATATATGACTGCAATTTCAATATTAATAATCATTAACATGTTATTTTAAGATATCAATAATTCAGAGATACGCTATGTTATTCGGAAGGAACAGTAAAAACCCAATTAAGATAACAGACAAGGGTGTTGTTACATGGAAATACGCTACCTGTGGTTATTGTTCTACAGGATGCTCAATTGAAATTGGCCTGGATAAAAAGGGAGAACCGGTAACATCAAGAGGAGTCTCTGATGCTGATGTTAACCGTGGGAAATTATGTATTAAAGGGATATACGAACATGAGCTATTTCGTAAAACAAAAGGGCGAGGTAACAAGCCTCTTGTTCGTGATAATCGTTGGGATGAATTTGAAGAAACAAGCTGGAATGATGCGCTCGAGAAGACAGCTAGCCAAATAAAAAATATTCAACAAAAACATGGTCGTGATGCTTTTGCAATTGTATCGACAGGCCAGATAATGACGGAAGAATTTTATACCCTGGGAAAATTAGCTCGTGGTGTGATTGGTACCAATAACTATGATGGCAATACGACACTATGTATGTCCTCTGCTGTCTCAGGCTATAAACGCTCATTTGGATCTGACGGTCCACCGGGATGTTATGAGGACTTTGAACATACTGAATGTCTGTTGGCCTTTGGATCAAATTTACCTGAACAGCATCCAATAATTTACTGGCGCTTGATGGACGTGCGCGAAAAACGCAAATTTCCATTAATAGTTGTTGATCCTCGCGTCACTATGTTTGCCCAACAGGCCGATATACATTTAGCTATCAAACCTGGTACTGATCTAGTACTGCTAAATGCTTTGGCGCATGTGATATTACAAGAGAATTCACATGACCAAGAATATATTAAACGGCACACCCAGGGATTTGATGAATTTTCCAAACTGGTCTCACAATATGACCCTGTCACTGCATCAAAAATATGTGGAATAGATGAAGATACTATAAGACATGTAGCTCGTGTGTATGCAGAAGCAGGTGCAGCAATGTCTATTTGGACGATGGGTATTAATCAGAGTACACATGGATCAGATGGTGTAGCAGCGATTAATAATTTACATTTGATCACCGGAAATATTGGTAAACCAGGGGCATCTTCACTTTCTATCACGGGTCAATGTAACGCCATGGGAACGCGCGAATGGTCATCATGTTCAGGATTACCAGGTTATCGTGCCCTGGAAAGTGAACAAGACCGTCTTGAAATTTCCCAGTTTTGGGGAGTAGACCCTGAATTTTTTCCTAAACAACGCGGTATGTTTATGACGGACATTCTACCTGCGATTGAAACTGGGCAGATCAAGGGTTTATGGTTGGTGGCTACTAACCCAATGACGTCAATGGCGAATACTACACGTATACGTAAAACATTAGAAAAGCTGGATTTCCTTGTTGTTCAGGATGCTTATTCAGATGTTGAAACGAATCAGTACAGCCATGTTTATCTACCCGCGGCTATTTGGGCTGAGAAAGAGGGGTGTTTCACTAACACAGAAAGACGCGTCAATATTATTCGCAATGTATGCGAGCCACATGGTGATTCAAAAACTGACTTGTGGATATTTAATCAAATGGCAAAGCACTTTGAGCGAGGAAAAAAAGTGATATTTCCTGAATCTGCAGAAGGTGTATTTGAAGAATTAAAAACATTATCAAGGGGTCGTATGCTGGACTATTCTGGCATGACCTACGAGAAGATTGAGCAGTCTCGTGGTATTCAATGGCCATGCAATGAAGAAAATGCTCCGCAAGGTACGCAGCGCCTATATACCGATGGTGTCTTTCAAACATCTACGGGAAAAGCAAATTTACTGGCATTACCATTTATTGATAATAATGAACGTCCAGATAAAGACTATCCTTTCTGGTTGAATACAGGTCGAGTTGTAGAGCATTTTCATACGCGCACTCGTACTGGGAAAGTAGCAAATGGTAATAAATTTAGTCCTACTCCATATATGGAAATGAACCCAGATGCTGCAACTAAATTAGATATTAAGCATGGTACGTATGTGCGTTTAACTTCTCGTCGAGGAGACGCTATCGTTATGGTTCAGTTAACACAACGAGTGGCGAAAGACTCAGTATTTGTCCCCTTTCATTTTCATGAGTGTGTCAATCGTCTTGCGCTGGGGTTATTAGATCCGCATTCGCGTCAGCCTGCCTATAAACAAAGTGCTGTGTGTGTGGAAAGAATTGAAGATCAACAGGATGCTGCACAAAAAAATTCTATGGCGAGGTCTTATTAATGTACAAATATCTGCGATCCAGCGAACATGATTATGCGTTAATTAAAAAGGCTGGTCACCCTGAAAAGAATTGCTATAACCATCCGATAGAAACTGTTCCTGAAGGTAGTGAGCTTAGGGATAAGAGTCTTCATATCAATCATGATGATGGGATTGGTGATAGTCCAGATCGTTACAAACAGCATGGCTTTTATTTTGCAGCAGATAACTGTATTGCCTGCCATGCATGTGAGGCTGCATGTTCCGAGAAAAATGATCTGCCTTCACATATTGCCTTTAGGTCCGTTGGTTATGTCGAAGGTGGATCTTACCCATCTTACAGTCGTCTGAATATATCAATGGCGTGTAATCATTGTGATGACCCCGTATGTTTAAAAGGCTGCCCAACGCGTGCTTATACCAAATTTGCTGAATATGGTGCGGTATTGCAAGATCCGGATATTTGTTTCGGTTGTGGTTACTGCACCTGGGTTTGTCCATACAATGCACCACAGCTTGATCATGAGGCAGGTCAAGTTGAAAAATGCAATATGTGTGTCGATCGACTGGAAGTAGGGTTAAAACCAGCCTGTGTTTCTGCCTGCCTGGCAGGCGCATTGGACTTTGGTGTAATAGAAACTATGCCCGAGAACAGGTCACAGCTGGAGACAACGATCCCAGGCTTCCCTACCAGTGATATAACTCACCCTAATATTCGTTTTCAGCAAACCAGAAGCTTGCCTAATGAGATGAAACGAACGGATAGTATGCCTATTCGTTATGAAAAAAATATGCAAGGTGATTATCAACCTGAAGTCGATGAAAGGTCGCACGTCGTGCAATGGGGCTTGAAAAAGTTAAGTACACGTGAAAACCCTTTAGTTGTCTTCACGCTAATTTCACAGCTAGTGGTAGGCGCATTTATATTTTTATTTGCCGGACCTGAACTGGGTATAACAACCATTACAGCAACCGATAATCCTGTTGTTTGGTCATTATTGTTATTTGCCTTAATTGGTGCGCAAACACTCGCGCTAGTTATGTCGACGATGCACCTTGGTAAACCACATCGTTTTTATCGAGCATTTAATAATTTGAGATATTCGCCTGTGAGTCGTGAAGTAGCAGGTATTGCTGTATTTTATAACTTTCTTGGAGCTTACACATTATTAACAGGCTTACCTGTATTATTCACGTGGATGCCCGATGCAGCGTTATCTGTCCTCATTAGTATTTCTGGTTGGGGAGCCACGCTATCCGGATTAGTAGCGCTATATTTTATGCATGCCATTTATCGTATACCTGCACGTCCATACTGGAATCACTGGTCTGTCTTAAATGCTTTCTACGGGTCCATGATGTCATTAGGTCCATTACTGGTTGGCAGTTTATATTTATTAATAACTATGTTTACTCACTCGGGAATTGTTGGTGCACTCAATAGCATTGCACTAATAATAGGGATAGGGTTAAGCATAGAACTAATCGGACTAATTCTGCATGCACGCTACTTGAAGAGTCATGCTGGCGAAGCTGAAGCGTCTCATCATCAACAGACTACACAATTTGGTAAAACGTATTGGCTTAGAAATAGTTTATTGATGCTTTCAACCCTCATGATGTTTATGTTAAGCGTGATTAATATTGACACGAATGCTGCAATATTGTGCTGGTGGATAGCCACTATTATGATAATTGTCTCTGCAATACTGGGGAGAAGTCTGTTTTATGCCTTAGTCATACCAACAACCATGCCTGGTGCTTTCTTCTGGAAAAACAAAGGTTTTGAAGAACATGCAAGAGAAACAGGACTTGCTAGCCGAACAGAAGCAGGTGTGCTTGTTAATGTGCATTAAGCTAAATGTTGCAATAAATCTGTGCGAACACCATATATATCATCTAAAAAATTATCAGAAATTGATAGTGAATTTGAAATGGGCGTGTTTGTGGTTACCTATCGGTCAAAAAAACAAAGGCTGCGCAGAAAGTTTGCTGCACTGATTCTTGCCCTCAAGCATGGGCTGAGAGGGTTCCTGTTTAGTTGGCCCCTGTATCTTCTCCCGTTCTCGGTGCTGGCAATGCCAGATCAATATAAATATCTGTTTATCATATTTTCGTTGCCAGGTTTATATGTCTCTTTCATTATCTTAAAAAAAGGTATTGTTGAAGATTATTTGGAATTCGTCTCTGATCGCTTGCTAAATGATGGTTATGCCAACATGTTGCTATTTAATACATCACGGCATTAAGTGATACCAATTTTATAACGAAAGATTACAGTGCATATGAAAATTACTTGCACTAAGTAGGGGCGAGAATATATTAATGGAAAATACTATATTAAAAAATACTAATAAAAACAATCAGTTACAATTTTATAATACTTGGCAAGCTATTTGCTAATTTACTAGTCAAGGTAAGTTAAAAAAACATATATAGAAATAATTGCGTACACCAATGAGGGTGTGACGCAATAACGACAAAGGCGTCATCGTGTTCCAGTACTTAGGAAGCACGTTGACGCCTTTTTTTATGGCCAATAATTTTATGGAATTCAATCCAAGGAGAGTATCTATGAATCATGTTTGCAATTCACTCGCGCCAGCAATGAATAACGTAATGGGGTATACCAAACATTACTTGATGGGTGCATTGATTGTTATGAGCATGATAATTGCTCATCATGCTTATGCTGAAAATCTTGGATACCCGGAAAAAGAAGAGCTTAAATTTGGATTTATTAAATTAACAGATATGGCACCAATTGCCATAGCTTATGAAAAAGGTTATTTCGAAGATGAAGGCCTGTATGTCACAGTAGAGGCTCAGGCAAACTGGAAAGTATTGCTTGATGGTGTGATTGACGGGCAACTAGACGGTGCACATATGCTTGCTGGTCAACCAATCGCAGCCACAATGGGATTCGGTACTAAAGCACATATCATTACACCATTCTCAATGGACTTGAATGGCAACGGCATTACAGTTTCAAATGAGATATGGAAACAAATGAAACCTAATATTCCAACAATGGATGATGGAAGACCTCAACATCCTATTAAGGCAGATGCGTTAAAGCCTGTTGTAGAAAAGTATAAGAATGAGGGTAAACCTTTTAATATGGGAATGGTATTTCCTGTGTCTACTCATAACTACGAATTACGTTACTGGCTAGCAGCAGGTGGAATTCATCCAGGTTACTATGCTCCCCATAAGGGCGACATATCAGGGCAAATAGATGCAGATGCATTATTATCTGTAACGCCACCCCCACAGATGCCAGCAACCTTGGAGGCAGGAACAATTTATGGCTATTGTGTGGGTGAACCATGGAATCAGCAAGCAGTTTTCAAGGGTATTGGTGTGCCTGTAATAACTGACTACGAGATTTGGAAGGATAACCCGGAAAAAGTATTTGGAATTACCGCTGAATTCGCAGAAAAGTATCCCAATACCACTATCAGAATTGTTCGCGCTATGATTCGTGCGGCAATGTGGTTGGATCACAATGATAATGCTAACCGCCCTGAGGCGGTAAAAATATTATCACAGTCAAATTATGTAGGTGCTGATTACGATGTGATTGCAAATAGTATGACAGGTACTTTTGAATATGAAAAAGGTGATAAGCGTGAAGTACCAGACTTTAATGTCTTTTTTAGATACAACGCGACATATCCATATTACTCCGATGCAATTTGGTATCTAACTCAAATGCGCCGTTGGGGACAAATCGAAGAAGACAAATCTGACAGTTGGTATAAAGAAATGGCTGCTAAAGTTTACAAGCCTGATATTTATAAAAAAGCGGCAATGACATTAATCGATGAAGGGTTAGCGAAGGCTAAAGACTTCCCGGACTTTGCTACTGAAGATGGATATAAAGAACCTCAAAATGAATTTATCGATGACATCACATTTGATGGTAAAAAACCCAATGAATACATCGATCAATTCCCAATTGGCCTAAAGTCAGGCGATAAAATTTAGATAATTAACAAAGTTTTGAAGGAAGTATACATGAGCGCTGCAACCTCTTTATCGACCAAACTGAATATGACAAACATTTCACCAAGAATCTCTGGTGTCATTGCCAATTCGCTGAAAAATTTAGTGATACCTCTGGTGGGTATTGTATTATTTTTAGCTTTCTGGTCAGTTGCGGCCTCTAATATCAATACATCATTGGGAAAATTTCCTGGGCCAAATTCTGTATGGACACAATTAAATTCCTTGTATGTAGAACATAGGGAAGAAAGAAAAAAAGAAACAGCATTTTATCAGCGTCAGGAAAAGAGAAATGCAGAGCGTGTTTCTCAAGACCCGGGTTACAAACCAAAGATTAGGGCATATACAGGAAAAGAAACATTTTTAGACCAAATTGTAACAAGTCTGGTGACAGTGATGAGCGGGTTTTTACTCGCGGCCATTATTGCTATTCCATTAGGAATAGCAATAGGCTTGAGTAAAACGCTAAATACTGCTTTTAATCCTGTCATTCAAATATTTAAACCAGTTTCTCCGTTAGCATGGTTACCATTGGTCACCATGGTTGTCAGTGCCCTTTATGCTACGCCTGATCCGGTGATACCAAAATCATTCCTGACTTCGATGATTACGGTAACACTCTGTTGTTTATGGCCAATGATTATCAACACTTCGGTTGGTGTCGCATCTATTAATTCGGACTTGGTTAATGTGAGTCGCGTGTTGCGTTTACCCGCATTAAAGCATGCGCAAAAAATTGTTTTGCCAGCATCTGTTCCGATGATATTTACTGGTATGCGCACATCACTGGGTATTGCCTGGATGGTACTAATTGCAGCTGAAATGCTCGCACAAAATCCTGGATTAGGGAAATTTGTTTGGGATGAATTTCAAAATGGAAGCTCGGATTCTCTAGGGAGAATTATGGCTGCAGTGATAGTTATCGGTGTGATTGGCTTCATATTAGATCGTTCAATGTTACAGATTCAAAAATATGTATCCTGGGATAAAGCGACTGCAAGTCGATAAATTTAATTACATACAACATAGTAAATGGAATCAAGTCATGAGTGAGTTACTAAACATTAGTAGTGTGGATATGGTATTTCCAACACCTAAAGGAGAATTTACAGCCTTAACAGATATCAATTTAAAAATTGATAGAGGAGAATTTGTAACCTTGATAGGCCATTCTGGATGTGGAAAATCAACAGTGCTAAATATTGTTGCAGGTCTTCATCAGGCAACATCTGGAGGCGTGATCCTTAATGATAGAGAAGTGACAGAACCCGGGCCGGAGAGAGCAGTGGTGTTTCAGAATCACTCATTGCTTCCCTGGTTAACTGCCTATGAGAATGTTGAACTTGCAGTGAAACAAGTGTTTAGTAAAACCAAATCCAAGGCGGAAATGAAAGAATGGATTGAGCATAACTTGCATTTAGTGCATATGGATCATGCTATGCATAAGCGCCCGGATGAGATCTCTGGAGGCATGAAACAACGTGTTGGTATTGCAAGAGCGTTGTCAATGCAACCTGAAATATTATTAATGGACGAACCATTCGGTGCGTTAGATGCGCTGACACGTGCACATATGCAAGACTCATTAATGGAGATTCAGAATGAACTCAATAATACAGTGATTATGATCACGCATGATGTTGATGAGGCTGTACTACTTTCCGATCGTATTGTAATGATGACCAATGGTCCTTCGGCCACGATTGGTGAAATTTTGCCCATAAATCTGGAAAGACCAAGAGACAGGGTAAGCTTGGCGAGTGAACCAGAATATATTAAGTTAAGACAAGCAGTGCTTGCATTCTTATATGAAAAGCAGCGAAAAATTGAAAGTATTAATACAAAAGAAAAAAGCAAGAGTAATCACGGATCAGAAGTAGCAGTAGCCTAGTGCTATATCGTTATAACGCTCAACAAGATCAAATGTCTGTAGATATAATCGACTATATTTAAATGATATAACTTACAACTATGGACTTTAAGGGCTAGATTGTGCCATTAATGTCATCAATGAAACTATCCCGGCCACATTATAGTCATTTGCTGTACTTGTGTTGCGAATATAAAAGTCCGGAATGAATAAAAAGAGCTAATTGCTGGCTGTATTAGTCATCAATATATAATAGCTTTGTATCCAGCGTTGAGAGTTATATGATTGTCTTGCACTGACTAATATACATCTCGCAAGTAACGTTTGCTTTTAGCCATTGACTTTAAAAACTCATTGGCATCATGTTCATCCATGTTACCGTGCTCCTGAACGATTTTCTGTAGAGCATCATCAACATCTTTTGCCATTCTCTGTGCGTCACCGCATACGTAAAAGTAGGCGCCATCAGAAATCCATGACCAAATATCTTTTGCACATTCAAGCATACGATGCTGTACATAAATCTTATTATCCTGATCGCGGGAAAATGCAGTGCTTAATTGGGTTAAACAACCAGTATCTACAAATTTCATCAACTCTTCTTTGTATAAAAAGTCACTCTCTTCATTAGGATTGCCAAAGAACAGCCAGTTTTTGCCGAGGTCACCACGCAGGCTGCGTTCATGCAAAAATGCCCTAAACGGTGCTACGCCAGTACCTGGGCCAACCATGATTACAGGAGCATCACAGTCCTCTGGGAGTAAGAATTCATGAGTAGGCTGGATGTAAATGCGAACATATTCATCACTTTGAATGCGATGGGATAAAAATGTAGATGCTACACCAACTCGATGACGGTCGCGTCTAGTGTATTCAACGACACCGACTGTGGCATGAACTTCGTCTGGGTGAGCTCGCAAAGTTGAAGATATTGAATAAAGGCGTGGCTGTAATTTGTCAAGTCGATGAACTAATTTTGAAGGATCAGTCTTTATACTTGTATAGTCTTCAAATAGTTCCAGTAAATCACATCCTTCATCAATGCCTTCTTCTGCTAGCGTTTTAAGCGCTAATTTTTCGTTTTCATTACTGGCACATTCGCTTAGATAGAGAATAGCATCGTCAGAGGGCTTAGTAATATCCAGGTAGTTGACGAGAAGATCGAATAAAGTATGTTCATAATTATCAAGTACGACAGTCAAATCTCCATCGACTTCTAAATGAGTAATAATCTCTCTTGCTAATTCAGGCGGATTTTTAGGATAGATGCCTAAAGCATCTCCTGGTTGATATGTGATACCACTGTCAGCAAGGCTAATCTCTATATGACGAATATCTTTACTGGAACCATTCGAAATGAGTGGTGTTACATGTTTAACTCTGGCTAAAAACGGGTTTTTACGATCATACTGAAAGTGTTTACTATTGTCTGATACTGAATTTATCTGAGATTCTGTTACTTCTTCGGTTGGCGCATTTGCCATTAAGCTCTTTAGTTGTTTTGAGGTTGGTCTGCCTCCAGGTGTACATAATGTCAGCTCTGATTCTGCGCCTGTGACAATTGCTTCAGCATATGTTTTGCATAAGTATCCGCATTGTCCGCAATCTTGTTGTCCCATTACAGCCATCACTTGCTGTTTAAATGGACGTTCTTTCGCCAGCTCTATGCGCTCTTCCAGTGGCAAAGTGTCATCATGCCATGGATAGTCTTCCTCTTCTAAGTCGATTGCTGTCGCTGTATCGGTAGTTGTGTTCTCAAGACCCATATAACCGACAAAGAAACCATTCAGCCATGCTCGCTGATCAGCACTAAACGGAGCATTTTCAGGAATTATTTGTATCGTCACGATGCTATTTTTACCTCTTCTTTATGTTGTAATAACTCGAGTAATGTTTCACAGGTATTTCGTGCAGCAAATTCAAAGAAGGGTTCTGATTCATCTGTTCTATGTCTCATATACACTTCCAGGATATTGGCAATAAGTTGAGGAATCAGTTCTGCGTCAACATTTTTCATAAATTCTTTTGCGATGGCCTGGGAGTCAGAAAAACCTCCACCAAGAAATACGTCATATCCGTCAATTGGATCTGAATCTTCACCCACGTCTACTTTAGTCGCAAGAAGACCTATATCTCCGATGTAATGTTGTGCGCAAGAATGATGACAACCTGTTAAATGAATATTAATTGGTTGATCAAGACTGATTTTAGATTCTACATAATCTGCAATATTCGTAGCATGCAGTTTGGTATTTGCATTGGCAAATTTGCATCCCCAACTTCCTGTGCAGGCAATCAGGTTTGCTCGAATATTACTTGCAGTCCAATGAAGACCTAACGACTCTATTCTTTCTTTTACTGTATCAATATTTTCATTTTTGATATCAGAGATAATTAAATTCTGCCAAACAGTAAGGCGAATACAGCCACTTCCATATTGTTCTGCAATATCAGCAAGTCCGTACATTTGTTCTGTTTCTATTCTGCCAACTGGACAGACTATTCCTATGTACGATAAGTCTTCCTGTTTTTGCTTGTGTACACCTATATGTGCCATACGATCGATCTTGGATCGTGTAATACAGTTTTCTAATGGGAACTTGACCAGCTCAAATTCACATTGTTCTGTGACTGCCTGCATGAATTTCTCTAACCCCCAGTCATCAAGAAGGTATTTTAAACGTGCTTTATTGCGATCAGTTCGATCGCCGTTATCTATAAAGACACGGATTACTGCTTTTGCCATGGGTATGCATTGCTCTGGTGTAAGAAGGATACCAGTATCACAGGCAAAATCTTCGTGACCGGTTATTCCACCTAATTGCATCCTGAAATAAACACCGGGTTTAATGCTATTCGAATTATCTTCAACTTTAACAGCTGCAAAACCAATATCATTGGTATCTTCAAGTACGCTGACAGCGCCACCACCATCGAATGCAATATTGAATTTTCGAGGTAATCCATACATGTCTCTGTGATATAAAATATAATAATGTAATTCACGTGCTAGCTCGCGCGTATCATAAATCTCATCAGCTGAAATTCCTGACAATGGGTTGCCTGTTACATTGCGAATATTGTCAGCGCCGGAACCACGATTCATAACACCAAGATCCTGCATTCCTAATAATAGTTTAGTGGCATCATGTGCTCCGACTTCACGAAGCTGTAGGTTTGCACGAGTCGTTATATGTGTGTAACTCCCGCCATACTGGGAAGTGAGGTCGGCAATTCCCCTAAATTGTGTTGCATTTATAATTCCATTTGGCATACGCAGACGGGACATAAAAGAATTTTGCGCAGGCGCGACATAAAATAAGCCATGAAACTTATATCGAAATACATCTACTCCTTTAGGAAAAACACCTTCATTAGCGTTTTTCACCATTTGATCCCAGTAATCAAATGGATGATGCTCACGTTTGGCTTTTTCTTCATTACATAACTTTTTACCAGCCTGTAAATACTTGTTTTGTGCCTGAATATGCAGTGCATCAGGATTGATTCCAATAGGGACGCCATAGTCGGATTCAGCTTTGGAACTGTCAGGCATATTTGTCTTTGCTATCTGCAAGCCACTTGCTAAACCTTCTAAATAACGCATTTGTTCAATGCTGAAATCTTCTTCCATTATTTAAATCCACTTATATTGGTAATATTCATTCGTTATACATAAAGACATTTTGTAAAAGTATTATGCAAAAAAAAACGACGCATCGAACTTGTGTGAAATTTGATTTGACGTCGTTGTCTGTTGATTCTCTAAGCGGCAAGCAGTTTGTTATCTAGCCTGCAAGGCTGAATCAAGTATATATTAGGTACAGCAAAAATCGCGCCATATGATACTTTCCTTTGGATGGACCTAACTTATTGTTATTTGGTAAAGAGATAAAGAATAACCGTGATATGCGTGCTGGAATGGTGCAATAAAACAAATTTTTGCACCATAAAAGTTCACAAAGACGGCTAACCAATATGGGTTTAGTGCGTCATTGATTTACTATATGTAAGTGTCAATAATGTATTGAGAATCCTTCAGGTTTTTAATAAATAATAACTGCGTAGGACCTCTACTATTATCAGATATAGGGCAATAAGATAGTTTGAATATCAGGTCAGTTAACTTAAGGCCCAAACCAGAATTCCAAATTCTTCTCCAGGAACTCATCAAAACGCATATAATGCGAACCATCACAGGAGAAATTCAGGCCTACCATGCCATTAATGATATTTAGTGAACCTGATCTTAAGTATATATTCTCATCTGCAAACCGTAGTTTACGAAAAAGCTCAAAAATTGAGGCTACATCATTGGCTGGCACAATTGCCCGTTCATGATATGGCCGTCCTGGGTAGGCAAGACAGATATCTGGATCCACCAATTCATCTATACTTAATATACGGTAGGTAAAAGGGTCATCTACCACCCATATTGTTGCGCGACTACTGGAGAAATGAAGCTTGCCATGGAAGATGCCAAGCTCAGTTATTAACTCATTCATAATATGCAAGACGTTATCCATATTATTATCTAATTGGCTTTCAACACGTTCCTGATTAAACAATACACTGCGAATTGCAGGATCTCCCTTAATTTGACGCCAATTGCCCGGTTCCTGATATCCTTCCTTTATTCCGGGTAGTTCTCTTAAGTCAAAATCTGCACCGAGAAATCCTGCTATCTCACCCTTGATGCCATGTATTACCTGGATTGCAGTGAATGAAGGTCTTTTCCTGTTGCGGCTGATGTAGGCATCAGATAATTTGAAATCTGTTGTGCCAATGATGCCCTGCATATACGGGCGATCCATACGATCACGGCCAAAGTGCCTGCCATCTTTGCCTGTTTGTGTAATGTTGTCTGTTATCTGTTTTCCGTCAGCATCGAGAATAAAAAGATGCTTGCAATAGGTCAGCTGTGGAAACACCTCGGATAACATTCGCTCAAGTTCATTGCGATCATTGAGCATGGGCATGCATTTCGCCGCAAGCTGATGCAGTTCCTTACTTAACAACGCTGTTATTTTTTCACGTTGTAATCGTATTGCCTGTCTGATATTACTCATACCTTCACAATATTACTATATTTTACTGTGCTGACAAGTTAAGTGTACTTAATGACGATGTTCATATCGAAACATCAGATATTATGTATATGTTAGTAGTGATAAATTATGTAAAAGTAATTTTGTTAGCATCTTGTATGACTGGCTGGTATTTACCTGGCATGTGAATTCAGGTATTTTTTATTAATACATCAGGTTTTTTATTTGCCGCTATTTTCGCATCACCTGAGTGGATGATTCTGTACAATGCCGGCAGCACCAGAAGAGTGAGAATCGTAGATGAAACAATTCCGCCTATCACAACTGTTGCGAGAGGCCGTTGTACTTCTGAACCTATCCCGGTATTTAGTGCCATCGGTATAAATCCGAGTGATGCTACCAGGGCTGTCATCATCACCGGTCTTAATCGCGTGATCGCTCCTTCAATGATGGCGTCATGTAACGATTTTCCGCTTTGTTGCAAGTTGCGAATGAATGACACCATTACTAGTCCATTTAACACGGCGATCCCGGACAGTGCGATAAAACCCACGGCTGCTGATATTGAGAAGGGAAGATCCCTCAAAATCAATGCCGCGACACCACCTGTTAGTGCTAATGGTACACCTGTAAAGATAATTCCTGCATCGCGTATTGACTTCAGCGCAATAACTAATGCAATAATAATCACAAGCAAAGCCATAGGGACAACGACTGATAAACGCTTTGTCGCTGACTGTAAGTTTTGATATGTGCCGCCATATTCAATCCAGTTACCGGCAGGTATATCTACATTTTGATTGATAGCACCTTTAACATCTGTGACAAATGAACCCAGATCACGCCCGCGTACATTGGATGTGACGACGATACGACGTTTGCCATTTTCCCGAATAACCTGGTTATAGCTGGAGATTAAATTAAAGCTGGCTACCTCTTTTAATGGAACATACCCGCCAGACGTCAGTGGTACTGGTAGAAACTCCAGGGCATCAGTATCGGTGCGCAGTTTCTCACTCAAACGTATGACAATATCTGATCGTTGATCTCCTTCATAGAATTGACTGACATTTGAACCACCAAGTAGTGACGCAATTAAATCCTGGACTTCCCTGATAGTTAAGCCATAGCGTGCCATTGCATTGCGATTCGGTTCAATGGTTAAGACAGGTAGGCCTGTGGACTGTTCAGCGGCAACATCAGCACTCCCGTCAACTGATTTTATGGCTTTTTCTATTTGTTCACCAATTTCAATTAAAGTATCAAAATCATCGCCAAAGACTTTAACTGCCAACTCTGACCTAACGCCAGCAATTAATTCATTGAAGCGCATTTGAATAGGTTGCAGAAACTCATAACGATTGCCTGGAATTGGGTCAACAATCTCTTCCAGATCTTTTACCACATCAGACTTGAGTTTTGTTGGATCAGGCCACTTAGAACGAGGCTTTAAGATAATAAAATTATCAGCGACACTAGGCGGCATCGGGTCAGTAGCCACTTCAGGTGTTCCGATTTTAGTAAATACGCGCTCGACTTCCGGGAGTTTTTTGATTTCCAACTCCAATTGTTCCTGAAGTTGAATTGATTGTGATAATGAAGTGCCTGGAATTCTAAGCGCATGCATTGCTATGTCACCTTCATCCAGATTTGGAATGAATTCTGAGCCTAATTGACTGGCAACAACGCCTGTGAGTGATATCAAGCCAATTGCGGCTAGTAATACTAACCATCTTAGCTTTAATGCAGATAAAAGTATGGGATGATAAATATTCTGTACAAATTTGATAATAGGATTATTCTTCTCCTGTATCGGTTTTCGAAAAAATAATGCGACACAGGCGGGTACAAACGTTATTGATAGTAGCATCGCGCTGATTAATGCCATTATTACAGTGAGTGCCATCGGGTGAAACATTTTTCCTTCAATGCCTGTTAGTGCCAGTATCGGTACATAGACAGCCGTAATAATGAATACACCAAACAGTGCTGGTTGAATAACCTCTTTAGTTGCATTAAATACAATATTAAAGCGCTCTTTTAAAAATTTATTCTGATCTTTTGTTGCGTCACTTAGTCTGCGTAAACAGTTCTCGACAATAATCACGGCGCCATCGACGATCAATCCAAAATCAAGTGCGCCAAGACTCATTAAGCTCGCGCTGACATTGTTGTGAACCATGCCTGTAATTGTCATTAGCATGGCAATTGGAATGACCGCTGCAGTCAGGATTGCAGCACGGATGTTTCCGAGCAGCAAAAAAAGCACCAAAATTACAAGCAAGGCACCTTCGGTTAAATTTTTCTTTACAGTAGAAAGGGTTTTATCTACTAACCCTGTTCTATCATATACTGGGGTAGCAGTAATTCCTTCAGGCAAGCTCTTTTGAACTTCTTCCAGCTTCTCTGCGACTCGAATGGAAACTTCTCGACTATTTTCACCTATCAACATAAATACGGTGCTTAACACTATCTCTCGACCATTTTGTGTTGCAGCCCCTGATCGTAATTCTTTTCCAATACTGACGTCTGCAATATCTCTAATTTTTATTGGTATCCTGTTATTTGTATGGACAACAATATTCTTAAGTTCATCGATTGTAGTAGCTTGCCCTGGCACTCGCATTAACCATTGTGCACCATTATTTTCTATGAAACCGGCGCCACGATTATCGTTATTTTCTTCTACTGCTCGGCTTATATCAGATGTGGTTAATCCATATGCTAATAATTTTTCAGGATGAGGAGCAATTTGTAATTCTTTTTTGTAACCACCAATCGGGTTAATTTCTACAATACCAGGTACGCGCAGTAATTGAGGACGTATAATCCAGTCATGTACTGTGCGTAAATCTGTTGGTGTAATCAATGTTCCATCTTTATTGCGAGCACCTGGCTCTGCATCGACAGTGAACATAAAGATTTCGCCAAGCCCCGTTGAGATTGGGCCAAGTGACGGTTCTAATGAATTGGGTAGGGTGCTTTTTGCTGTATTTAACCTTTCGCTAACCAATTGGCGCGCAAAATAAATATCAGTTCCGTCTTCAAATACAATTGTGACCTGAGATAATCCATAACGGGATAATGAACGTGTATAGGATAATTTTGGCAGGCCACCCATCGCGCTTTCCAGTGGAAAGGTGATACGTTGTTCGACTTCCAGAGGTGTGTATCCCGGGGCCGGGGTATTAACTGTCACTTGTACATTGGTAATGTCAGGTACAGCATCAATGGGTAAGTTAGTAAAATTCCAAATTCCCAGCAATGAAATAAATAGTATTAATGTAATTACGATCCCTCTATGTGAAATCGAAGCCTTTAAGATATAGTCAAGCATAATTTAATCCTAGTGATCATGTGATGCAGCTGATTTTTCGATATCAGCTTTTACGATATAGCTGTTATCAACAACGTAAGGTGTGCCTGGATCAATACCACCAAGGACTTCAGCCCACTCGCTATCCTGTCGACCTAGTTCAAGCATGCGAACTTCATACTGATTTCCAAACATGGCATATACGACAGTAAAATCTCGAAAACTTTGTAGTCCAGTACGTTTTACAGCCAATGGAACGGTGTAAACGGCGGTAGTAATATCACCCTGTATAAACATGCCATGTGTAAATAGATTATCTTTGTTATTGATAATTACCCTTGCAGTCACAGATTGATTATCATCTGCTGTCACGCTGATGTTAGAAATTTTTCCTGTATAGGTTTGACTGGAGACAGTGTCACGTATTACTACGGTTGAACCATTGGAAACCTCGGCCCTGTCACTTGGGAATATTTTTAAATTTGCCCATAAGGATTGAGTGTCCATTATTGTGAATAATATTTTGCCCATGGTTTGCTCACCTGAACCCATGGTTCGCTGTGTAATAACACCTCTAATTGGCGACTTGATAGAGTAGGTAGTTAAACTTTCGTTGCTCTCTACATTGGCGAGTAACTGACCTTTGTCAACAAGATCACCTTCTGATACGTAGACATTTTTGATTTCGCCATCAAAACGAGCATTAATATTTCGAATGCCTTCAGGATTTGAAGTGATTTCACCGTAAACAGTGATAGTTTCTTTAAGTGTGGCTGGGCCAGCTGCTAATGTAGTTAAACCAAAAGAGTCTGCGATTGCAGGATCTATAGAAGTCCTGCCTTCATGATTTTCATATTGCCAATTATATGTTTTTCCTTTGTAGGTGGCATTAACAGAAATATCAAAGGAATGTGGCTCATATATTTCATCATCGCCACGCAAAAAATCACTCTGTGGTTTGAAATTGATAATGTCTTTTATACCGCCTAATCGATCTAATTCAATCTTTAATGTGACTTCAGAAGGGTCAATTGTCTGGCCATTTTTAATAGCCCAGACACGATATTCTGGTGGAATGCCTGCTTCAACAATGGCCAGTTCCAATGTGAAATCATCCTGGGTAAGAAGCCGTCCACCATGTAAGCCTTTTACGATCTCTTCATCACTGTGGTCATCGTGGCTATCGTGATCGTGTGAGTGTGGACTAGCTGAATTATCACATCCATGTAATTGGAAAAGCAGTAGTATTAATAATATTTTAATCATAGTCATAATGATTCTCTTTTAAGAATTGGTTTGAGATGTGATATCAACGCCAGTGAGCCGTTCAATTTCTATCACATGTAGATGTGCATCAATTACTGCTTCAAGTAACTCGTTTTTAGATTCAAGTAATTCAGTTTGGACTGTTTGCCAGTCAATAAAGCTGTAACGACCTCGTTCATAGGCAATTCTTGAATCGTTGGATGCTTAAGTTATTAATGGAATAACGACAGATTCAAGTGTCGTTGCCCGATGTATACTATGCTGAAGTTCCTGATAAAGTATAAATAGATCTGAGTTCAGTCGAACTTCCAAAGCAGTGGATTCAGAATGTAATTTTTCTAATTGTGCATACTTGGCAGCAACGTTACCCTGGTTTTGATTTTTAAATCTTAAAGGCACGCTTAAATTTAATAATAGTGCCTGGTCATCTTCAGCCTCAAATCGTCGAATTCCTCCTTCAATTCTCCATTGAGGTTTGCTGAGAGTTTTAGCAAGCTTAAGTTCTGATTTGGCGAGTCGCTCTTTTGAAAGAATACGGGAAAATTGCGGATTTTGTTTTATTTGTTCTCTGATAACTTCATAAGATTCAAGTGAAGGTAATGATGATATATCTCCAGAGACATTACTAAAGTAAGGCTCAAAGTCACCCCATTGAGCTGCCAGTCTTGTATATGAATTTTCGAGCTCATGTTCAATGTCATCCAATGCTAACTTTCGTAGAGCGAGCTGTGCATGAGCTCTTGCCAATTCTGCTTTCGGAGCGCGACTGGCATTGACTCTTTTTTCTACTGCTAATATGGTACTTTCTGCTAGCTTAAATGCGTCAATGGCGGTTATTTTCCTGTTTTGATTAGCCAGGCAGATCAGATACCTTTCTGCAGTTTCTGCCGCTGCGTCTATTCGCGCAATTTCACTTTCATTGTATGAGTAGTCATAGTTTGCCTGGGCAATATTCACTCGCTGAGCCACTTCGGATTTATTGAATAACCATCCGATGCTGATTGTAGTTTCCAGTCGCTTTAAACCTGAAAATTCTCCACTACCAAATCCATTTTCAAATTCCACGCCTAATGTTGGAATTTGTGGCAATTTTGATTGCGTCAGTAGACTGTCCTGTATGTGAATTTCATAACCATACCTGAGCAAATCAGGACTTCGTTCAACAGTTAACTGAATAGCTTGATTGAGGGTAATGTCAGTATTCTGTTGTAATGTTTCTGCAACTGATGACGTTATATATAAAAACATCATGCAAACACTGAAAAAGACGAATATTTTGCCCTTCATATTAAATCTCCAGATACATTCAAAGGAACGCATCAATTAATAATTACACGCGCATTCTCAGACATAAAAAAATGCCTGGATAGCACAAGGTTGAATATTAATTAATGGAGTTGTGGAGGAGCTCTAAGAATTGGTCGCCAGAAATGATTCCTGTCATATCTGAGAATAGACGGTGTAAAGGGACATAGGTATCTACCGATATTATAGAAAGATATCAGTAATGCTACTGTAGAAATAAAAAATAGAAATACCTTTGACCAGCTTGTATTTAGCTCAAAGATATTGATATCAATACTGGTGTCATGATCATGACCAGAGACATGATCACCGATATCATATAAATTCAGGTTGCGTGTAATCTCTTTGGTGGGTTCTAAGTCTATATGTATATGTATGCCACTGAGCTGCATGAATAGCAGAGCAGTGCAGATATACAGAACGAAATGTAATCTCTTTATAGACATAATGCGACTGTATGTGTTAACGGAAAAATTGTCAATGCCAATGTCTAAAAGGTACAGATAAGTAGACGTACACTATATGTTCTTTACCTATATTTCGAAGTGTATTTATTGATAAAACACATAAATCTTTTTTCATGCCACTCTGCTGATAAATGAATTTAAGGCAAGTTGGATTGACATGTAAATATTATTCGTCTTATAAACATTGCGCAGTATGAATTGGAGATTTATTGCAACGCAGTAAGAGTATTAATATAGTGTTATGGGAAGTGAATATTTACGGTTATATTATTTGTTACATGAACGGTGAAGAATTATTAAAACATTAATTATAGTAAATTAAAAAATATCTAATTTGTTTTACTGATAGCAATTGCTGGTGAAAAATATACCATTGAAATAAAATGATAAATCACTTGAAACAGGAGTTTTGCTTAGGTGTTTTTGACATAGATGTGGTAAATCCGGGTGTCATATGATTTACCACATACTTGGTTTCTATTAATTATGACTATACTCTAGGGCGTTTTCCCATAACAAAGAAAACCACAGCTACAACCAATCCAACTACAAATAAAATCCATGCGATATTTGTTGCAGCGCCTGCAATTCCGCTGAATCCAAGTACAGCTGCCACTATAGCAACAATTAAAAATAACAATGCCCAACTAAGCATAAGAACTCTCCTGGTATTAAATTGATGATTTGTGCACTCGCTATTATAACATTGTATCTTCGTGAGTTTTGTTGGCGATCATTATTATAAGATGATTTTATAACTGGCAGATGAATGTAATATCGCAATTATCATGCGCTAACTTTTTGACAGTAACCTGTATATTGATAATACATATATAGTACATCTTTTAAATAGATTTACTCATATCATAAGAGCGTGTAAAAGAGGTAGAAATACATTTTGAATTTTATAATTCTATTGGTCGTATACACTTCATTGATAAGTTAACAATAATTTTTAGCAGGTAAGCACAGTGACTAACGATACACATAGCAAAAGAATTGGATATATTTTGTGGATTTTTGGTTTTTTTGGCGCACACCGATTCTATTATGGGCGTCCTGTTAGTGGAACGATTTATTTTTTTACATTGGGATTGCTGTTTGTTGGCTGGATTATAGATTTGTTCCTTATCCCGGGTATGGATGAAAAAGCAGATCTGCACTACGAGGCAGGAGAAAAAAATTATAGCGTATCCTGGATTCTGTTAACATTCTTTGGGATGTTTGGAGTTCATCGTTTCTATTTAGGCAAGATATTTACTGGGGTACTCTTCTTGTTAACCGGAGGAATATTTCTGCTAGGTTACTTATACGATTATTGGACTATCAATAAACAAATTTCAGAAATAAATTCAGGTAATAGTTAATTCATATACAATTGACATGCGTGTAACCGATGACTGTGATAAGACTGCCAATGGATATTAAATTTCCATTATATGCTGCTATTATATTTTACCTCCTGTTCGGAACGAGTTCGGCAATTGCAAGTGAGTCTGAATTACCTGAGTCAATAGTAGTTTCAGATTTCAGCCTGCTTTTGAATGGCTCCGGTTCCAGAAAGAAATTTCTATTAGTAAAGATATATGACATCGCATTATATCTACCCAGACGCATATCAAATCACAGGGATATTAATAAACAGATACCACAGGCCTTCTTGATAAACATACGATTCGATAGTAATAAATCATTTGGGATACCACGTGCCTGGCGCGAAGAGTTGCTTCCTTTGCTGAATAGTGAACAAGAGTCTAAATTAAAAGCCGCCCTGGTCAGAGCGAATGTTAGTGATAAGTTCAGAGTTGAGTATGCACCTGATATTGGGACCAAAATTTTATTGGAAGATGAACTTTTACTCATTGAATCTGGCTATGATTTAATGGCTGCATTTATAGATGTCTGGTTGGGACCAAAGCCAGTATCTGTGAAATTGGCTTCAGCCCTTATGTCAGAGAGTTAGTGGCCGTAACATTACAATATCAATGTGATTTTTATATTATACCACCGTCAAAAAGGAGTTAATAAATGCCAAAACTAATAAGCACTATTTTATTGATGATAACTGCAACACTGTTTATAGCTGCTTGTGAACAGGAAAGTGATGTAGAAAAAATTGGGGACTCGCTCGATGACGCTGTGGAAAATGTTGATGAGGCTGCAAATGATGCTAAAAGAGCTGTAGAAGATGCAGCTGATTAATGGCGGCAATACAGTTGTTTCGAAATAATCATATCAATTATTGTCGAAACCATTATTTATTTTTCTATCCGCATGTTTCTCATCCTTCGAATTGGCAGTAGGAACATTATGTTCTTTTCTGTTTTCTGGGGTAATCTGTAATTCCACGTATATTGGGAAATGGTCTGACCCAAATGCAGAAAGCCTTTGGATCTGTCTCACGCTAAAGTGTTTGGAAACAAATACATGATCGAGAGGGAAACGCAAGAATGGAAGTTTGGCATGATAGGAATTGAACATTCCGCGTCCTATGCGTAAATCAAGCAGACTGCTGATTTTTTGAAATAATGCAGTCGTATAGGACCAGGCGACATCATTTAAGTCTCCGGCGACAATAGTAGGACCTTTATGGTCTTTTACACGTTTGCCTACAATTAAAAGTTCAGCATCTCTCTTTGTAGTGCTTTTGCTTTCCTGAGGAGCTGGTGGTTTTGGATGTAAGCAGGATAATTTAATACGCTGTCCAGATGAATGAAGTACGTCAGCGTGTATCGAGGGGACGTCTTTTTTAACTATATATTCAATCTTAGTATTTGACAGTGGCAGATTTGAAAACACAGCCATGCCATAAGTATTTTCCAGGGGTATGCTGACTTCATGTTCAAACTTTAATTGACTCCTTAATTCATGACACCATTCATGATTAACTTCTACTACCAGAAGTATGTCTGGTTTGTAATGAATGACATGTCTGGCTAGAGACGCGTAGTCTCGGTTATTCATGTATACATTCGCTATCATGAGTTTTACCAAATCATTTTCATTGCTCGAGCCTGCGTTTATGATTTGTACAGGATATAGTGGTGTGTATGGAATGATCTTAATACACTGATATACCAGGCAACATACTAATAATATAAATGTGCTTGTAAATATTATACTGCTATCTGCCGACCAGGTTGCCAATATGGTAGCGACAATTCCTATGACAGTGATCTGAACACGAGGAAATCCGAAAATTCTGATCCACCAGTGATCAAGTCGAATTATCGGGAGTAACGTTGCTAATATAAAAAAGCCACTGATTGCGTAAAATAGAGTTTCAGTAATATGCATTTCAATCTATTTCATACGAGTTGTGTACTATTCAGTTAATATAACAACGTGCTGATGTGAATATCATATACTACAATAAAAAATATACTGCTAAGAATGATTCAAGGTCGGGTAATTCCGGGCTTTACAGGATATGATTGTATAATGATTCATGGTTAAAAATGAAACTATTTCTAGTCAGATAATAAGCTGTCCTTCCTGTTCTGAATCGCTTTACCATGATATTAATTATTCAGTTTCTCTTATTGACTTGAGGGTGTGCTTGTGAATATTAAGTTCTTGTTGCTTCCAGCTTTAATAATATTTACCTGTCTGTTTATACACGATGGAGTATATGCAGCCGAAGTGGGCAGTGTAGATACCAAGTTCAACTTATTGAGCCCTGATGATTCAATCAAAATTGAAGTGGTAAAGGATCCGAAAATTGAGGGTGTAGTATGTTATCTAAGTAGCGCTCAAAAAGGCGGCTATAGGGGAGCACTAGGTATTGCGGAAGATACATCGGATGCATCAATAGACTGTCGACAAATTGGTCCCATACAATTTATTAAGCCTTTCAAAAAAGGTGAGTCTGTTTTTAAAGAGCGTCGATCACTGATATTTAAAAAGCTTAAAGTTGTTCGATTTTGTGATATTTCAAATAATGCAATTGTGTATCTCGTTTATAGCGAAAGAGTGATTGAAGGGTCGCCCAAGAATTCAGTTTCTGCTGTGCCAGTTTCAAAATGGCATACACAAAAAGATGATGAACTTCTGGAAATGTGTAGCTATAAGTAATTCATGAATGATAAAAATTAATATATCAATGCGGGAAAATAGTCGATTTATCCAGGATTCATATTATTAAAAACATAAATTATACATGTAGTTTTGAACTATCTAACGTGGCTTGAACTGGAATATTCACCATGTGCTTTAGTAGAATTTAAAATTGCTATCATAATCAATAACATGTGAAATATTGCGTGGCAGAGTGTGTATGATGGCGAATAACTGGATCACACAGGATAAGCAGTCTAATAAATGTATTTCATGTAATATATTACATTCAAATTATGGGTAATCTGCGTATGTTAATGATAATAAAATCATACATCATGGCTATAGTCGGTCTTTTATTTGTACTAACACTCATATTAAATAATGTGTCTGCACAGGAAGTAGGGACAGACAATGAAATCATTGAACAAACTAATGACGACATAGCAGCAGGCGAAAAAGAAATTAGTGATCATGTTATTCAAAAAAGACTGCAGAATATTTATAAAAACATCAATGCGCTAAGTGATATAACTGTTTTAGTGAAGGGTGGAGTTGTTACTTTATCAGGTATAGTAAATTCTAATGAGGCATATGAATTAGCGGTAAATTTGGCAGATAGGGTCGAGGGGGTTGTTGGTATAAATAATCAGGTGGTGCTGGATAATAGCGTTACCCAGCGATTAAATGCTATCAATAATAAAATAAATACTATCATCAATAGAACATTTGCAAATCTTCCTGTTTACTTAATTGCGATAACTGTATTTGTATTTTTCTGGTTCCTGTCCTTTTTAGTGTCTCGCCAGAAATTTATCTTTAATAAGATTGCTAAAAATGCATTTTTGCAATCACTTGTTTCGCAAGTTGTCCGTGGCGTTATTATTATAATTGGTTTTGTGTTGACGCTGGAAATTCTTGATGCAACTGCATTACTAGGGACAATATTAGGTGCTGCAGGTATATTTGGTCTGGCGATTGGTTTCGCTATTCGCGATACTGTAGAAAATTATATTGCAAGTATACTGCTAAGCGTAAGACAGCCATTTTCGCCTAATGATCATATTGTTCTGGAAGGTTATGAGGGTAAAGTTGTTAAATTGACATCAAGAGATACGATTTTGATGACACTGGACGGTAATCATGTCCGAATACCAAATGCTAAAGTGTATAAAGGTAATATATTAAATTATACACGCAACTCATTACGCCGCTTAACATTTGAAGTAGGTGTAGATAGTGACGTCGAATTAACTGCTGCACAAGAACTGGCCGTAAATACATTGCAAATTATCCCTGGGGTGCTGAATGACCCTGCCGCAGAATGTCGTATTGAAAAACTGGGTGATTCAAATGTAATTTTAGTATTAATGGCATGGGTTGACCAAAATGAGGTCGACTTTAGCAAAGTTAAAAGTGAAGCTATTCGGTTAGTTAAAGAACAATTTGAAGAGGCCAACTTTGAAATGCCTGAACCAATCTATCGGATCAAGATTCAGGATAATTCTTCTGTGCCTGAAGAGTTAAGAAAATCAGGCAGTCAACACGAGAAATCAGTACCTACGACGCAAAGTCTTGCGGAGATAGATGTCTCGAAAGATACGCACATAGAAGAGCAGATTCGACGAGATAAATTAACAGACAAAGAACCCGACTTGCTCAGTCCTTAAGATATTAATTAATATAGTTTGATTGCGACATCGTTAATTATGCAGAGGACCTTGACGTGATAATATTCTCAGGTTGACGGGTCTTTTCTGTAGCGTATTCTAGGAACTCAATGTCAGTTAATGGCCGGCTAAATAAATATCCTTGCCCATAGTCGCAATTTAATGCACGCAAGATATTGCTTTGCTCAATGGTTTCTATGCCTTCTGCAACAATATTTTTGTCTAGTGTATGCCCGATATCAATTATTACTTTCACTATATGCTGGTCACGTTGATCCTTATCAAGATCCATTATGAATTCCCGGTCTATTTTTATCAGATCAAAAGGGATTTTCTTTAAGTAGTTGAGTGATGAGTACTCTTTTCCGAAATCATCAATTGATATTGTCACACCTAGCTCATGAAGCTGATTAAGTTCTCTTGTAAGCTCGCTTATATCATTAATGAATGCACTTTCAGTGATTTCAAGATCCAGGCAATTAGGCGCCATACCTGTTTCCTGCAGTGCAGATTCAACAACTTTTGTGAATCCCTTTGTGGCAAGTTGACGAGCAGATACATTCACTGCAATTGACTCTAATGGTATTTTCTTGTCGATCCAATCCATGAATTGATAGCAGGATTTTCTTAAGATCCACTGACCAATCTCGTTTATTAAGCCAGTTTCTTCTGCTAGTGATATGAATGACTCAGTATTGACCATGCCAAGAGAAGTTTGATGCCAGCGAGCTAATGTCTCTACACTCACCAGCTTATTCGTTTTAAGATGCAATTTCGGCTGATAGCGTAAAGAAATTTCATTTGACTCTAGCGCATGGTGTAAATAGTGTTCTAACGACAGACGCTGATTGCGTTCTTTTTCTATAGTGTTGTCAAATATTACGTACTGGCTTCTTCCATCCTGTTTAGCTTTAAACATGGCTAAATCAGCTTTTTCCAGAAGCTGTTGCGGACTGCTGCATCCATTTGGTCCAAAAATAATCCCAATACTTGTTCCTAGATAATAGGACATATCCATAACAATAAAAGGATTTTTAAATTTATCCTGTATTTTTTCAGCTAATTTAATTACCTGGCTTTTATTATCAATTTTTTCAATTGCGATACAGAATTCGTCTCCGCTGAGCCTTGCCAGACAGTGACTGTTATTAGTGCAGGATAATAATCGTTCTGCTACTTGTATTAGTACTTCGTTTCCTGTGCTGTGGCCGGAAAGATCATTGACGTTCTTGAAGTGGTCGAGGTCTATATATAACAGTGCAATACTTTCTTTATATTCGATGGCGTGATGCCATAATTTTGTTAGATGACTGAATATGTAATTACGATTCGGTAGATCAGTAAGACTGTCATAATTCGCCTTTTTGTACAATACGGATTGATGATACAGAGTTGAATAGATAACGGAAAAACGCTCTGACAGGTCCTGTAATGAAGATGCCTCGCGTTTATCCATTCTGACATCATTGCTACCAATGAGGATGTAACCAACAGTCTGTTCTGAATGCTTAATCCTGTGTATCCACACATATTTGTAGTCATTACAAGTTGTTAGCGGTTTAAAATGATCTTCAAATACAGGTTGGTCTATCAAGTACAAGTCGTTTATGGATTGGGTTGAATCATCAAATTTATGTTCTATATTTTCAAGTTTGAACTTGTTCTCGGCATTCTCATAAGTTGCTATGTGTGAAATAAATTGTTGAGGGTTAAGTGGATCTTCTATTGATATTGTAATCCAGCTGACATCAAATAATTCGAGAAGTGATGGCAGATTATTCTTTATAGATTCATGAATGTCTGCTGTTTTAAGAAAGTCGCGTTCTAGCTTTGTGTACACATCACTCTTGTGTGACTCATGCTGCAAGCTATTTGACATAGTATTAAATGAATCAGCCAATTCCATAAACTCATCATCGCTGGTGATTTCAATGTCTACATCATAATCGCCTACTGCAATTCTTTTTGTAGCATTTGATAGATGGTTTAATGGATAAAGCAGTTTTGCACTTAGTTTATATACAATAAAGCTTGCGATTAAGAAGAATATTAATGATGTTGGGATTAAATAATACTCAAAGCTCCATAGCGTAGAAAGCACTTTGCTCTCCTGTTTTAGTACCACAAAATGCCATGGAGGTGATTGAAAATAACTGGGTAAAAACAACTCGCGCGACAGGAGCCGATAACTATTTCCATCTATTGATTTTTCAATCATGCGTTCTTTGGCATTTATCAATGTAGACAAATTAGTTAATTTTACTTCTGGTGTTTCTATGTAATTGCAAAATAATATTTCTAGTTGTCCAGATATAATGCAGACAGGTTCGTTATAAGGATTATTAGACTTGTTCCCAAATAAAGAGTCGCTTGTAATTGTTGCACTTAATACAAACATGTCACCAATATTTGACAAGTGCAGTTTTTCTATTTTTATAAACAGGTTACCTTTGTTGTCCCGGTAATAAGATAACCGTGGACGAATTGAATAAGCAAACCCGGTATTCATCACATCTTTAACAGGAGTAAGTTCCAGTTTTTCAAAGCCGTGTAATGTATTAGCTGATATACGATCATTGATATGTGTGCTGACTGTTTCCAGTTGAGTGCTGTATTTTTTTAGTTCATTAAATGTAAGTTGACCAAATGACTTTGCATTTTTAATCAGATTTTCATTTATCTCCTGTTCTATAAAACTTTCAACGTATGATTTTGAAAAAATCGTTTGTAAACATAAGGGTATAAATGCGGCAATAAAAAATACAATCAGTATTTTTGCATTAAATTTTTTAAATATGGAAGTGTGTGAATTCAATTCAGGCTCGACTTAATATTTGCTAACTATTCCAATCCACTTGCCATTATTGGCACGTATAATGTCATCATGTGACACGCTCTCTGACAATGCGGATGCGCTGTTACCGTTTTTCCCAACACTGTATAGGTCATAATCACTGTTAACAGGTCTTAAGTTTCTATCTTTACGCTGTTGTTCTGGAGTTGACGAGTTATGAGCGTGGTACTGGTATGGTATTCCCCACGGGTCTACCATGTTTTTTATGCCCAATTCTGATAAATCTTCAGGAAGACGACTGTTCGATAATTGATATTTTGTAATTGCGACACTTATTTCCGAAATATCTATAACAGCCTGTTCAATATTATTTTGATGATGATGCTTTCTGTATTCTGGCACTGCAAGCACAACCAGAAGACCGATAGCAGCGGTGACTATTAATATCTCAACAAACGTAAATCCATTACGATTATTATGTGGCAGTAGAAATTCGTGCAGTGGCATAGGAAAGTGTGTGGTCTGAATCAATATCCTTAATGTTCTTTATATAGGCATATAGACTCTAGTAAACACGTACAGAGACAGGTGGTATTTTCTTGACATACAGTCGGATTCATTAGGTGGTGCTGCTTGATTAACAGGCTGATTATATTGATATATTTATCTGTTATATGCTTTAGAAATACTCTGTATATAAAGACTTAATTTTCCTGAATATCTCACTGTCAATGGAGGATGAAATTTAATCTGTATTGTTATAAGTCACTGTTAATTAGTGATAATTTGTTCCTGGGTAATTATGTAATATTTAATATTATATATTCTTATGGAGTGGTTATTTCATAGGCGTTATATTCATGTTTTAGGCGTACCTGTTAATTCTTTAATAGTCCAGACACCGCTATCAGGTTGGATTCAGGATCAATCAAAATAAGTGGGGCATATGAAGTTGCTTAATGTTTGCGGATATATGTGCTTATCGGTTTTGGCTTGTTTAACATTTACAGTTGTTACCGTCGTAAATAAACAGGAAATCAGTGCTTGTTTTACATATACTCACCTTCATTATGAAAATGAACAGTCCATATATTGCCAGCTTTACTCTGGCTGGCATGTTAAGCATTCTTACAATTGTTTTCCGAAACTATGAATTCCTGCTTTATGCATTAACTGTCCTTGTGCTGATTGTTATTCTTTATAAAACAGATCATTATTTTAAGTACAATAAAACTGGATTATGGCTGTTTAACATTTGGCTGGTACTTCATATATTAGGGGGGCTGGCATCGTATCAAGGTGTGCGTTTATATGATCTGATTCTGCTGGACATAGTAGGTGAGCCTTACAACATACTTAAATATGACCAGTTTGTGCATTTTTATTGTTACCTGGTCATATCAATACTAATGTGGAGCGTGGTAGATAAAATAACAAAGATAAAAGCAAGTCGTGTTGTTGTATGCACAGTTACTATTTTGGCAGCCTCAAGTCTGGGGGCAGTCAATGAGATTATTGAGTTTCTTGCTGTTGTGGCATTCAGCTCAGATGGTGTAGGAGGGTATATAAACACGACAATTGATTTAGTCGCAAATCTGTTTGGAGCAATAGTCGGTACTCTCTATATGAATAATAAATATAATCGCTATGACAGTATTACCTCACAACATACCTGAGTTTATACAGGCGAATACCACTATAAAAGGGCTGGTATGTTCAATACCAGTAATAACTGCATTATGAATATTCATTTATATTTTCCTGAATAATTTCAGTATTAAAAAATATTCAGGGAATATGAATATCGCAGTATTAGTCAGCATTAGTCAGCATTAGTCAGCTTAGCGTCTTTCACATTGACGACAATAAATTCTATCTTTTTTGCTTTATCTTCAGGGTGTAATTTCTCAATTGCATGGTTCACTAGTGGGTGAAGCTCTATTTCGCCCTCGTCAAACATACGCTCACTGGATTCAAACCACCATCGTGAAGGAGTGACAGTGTGAGATTTAAGTTCATTCTCTTTCGCGAAACTTTCAACAAACTCATTGGCTTTCTGATCCACTTCTGCAGGATCTCCCATAAAGAATAACTCATCATTAGCTTTTGAATTTAATTCATAGCAGATTTGTTCCAGGTCATTAAATTTTTTCATCATACCTCCTAGATATATAGTTACTTGTAATGAATTGTCATGTAGTTGGTTTGTAGTTTTACTTGTCTTTTTTGACTCTGCTGGATAGACCTGCTGTTAATGCCCAGCGCAAGCCTTCTTCAGTGCTTAGTTCTGCCGATGAAATGTTTTCTTCAGGTATCATCAGTGTGAAACCTCCTATCTGATATCCCATCTGTACGAATACTGGTTTGTATCCACTTGGTACAGTCATATCAGAATTGTTATCGCTGTTATCATTCATCACGAAGCCAAGCACTTTAATGTCAGGATCTGATAGTGTTGCTATCACGGGCTTACCTAGATTGTCACTCATGTCGCCTGATACTACATCTAACATATCCTTGATTGGCGAATATATAGATCCAAATAAGGGTACTCGACGAAATAATCTGTCTGCCAGGTTAAGCAATTTTCTGGTTAGCCATTGATGCATCAGTAATCCAAATGCAAATGCAATGCTTAATACCAAGGCTATGCCAATTCCTGGAAAGTATAACCAGCTTGCTGATAAATGATTTAATAAGTTATGTGTTGTCTTTTCAATAGCAGTCACAAGAAAATAAAGTAAATATGCAGATAATAAAACTGGCAGTATTATACTGAAGCCTTTTATAAGTGTATTAATAATAAATTTTTTCATAACCATTTATCTTATACCTGCTTTTATCTTATTCGTTAGTCTTGGTACTGTACAATTAGATTACCATACTCTATGGCATCGATAAATTGTTACACATGCATGTATTCAGATGGTTTAATTCAACCATCCAGAATCATAATGGCTGATATAAACCTATTTTTCTTGTTTAATGGCTTGCGTTTTATTTCAGTTAACTAAAAAACACTATAATTAAAAACACTCTACTAATTATTATGGTATTTAAAGCCAGTTCGTAAACTGCTTTATACTTTATATATAAAGGCATTTTATGTGCTGTGAAATAAATCATTTGTGCTTATTTGTTTTGTATTGGCATCATCCATGCATATTCTCTAAGTGTAATTAAACTAAGGAGAACAACATGGATAATTGTCAGCAAAGATATATGAATCAGAATAAGCATTGGTGTATCTATCTGTTGTCTATTATTGCGATGACTGTTTCATCAGTTGCATATTCTGCAGATAGCAGTGTTAAAAAGCCTCATCAATTGTCAGCTGAAGAAAGCACTTCTGGTAAAATAACAACAGAGTCAAGTTATCAGCCGATGGGTCATTCTGTTGATGTGCAAAAATTAATGTCGCATGAAGATGAATTTTCACGCCTAGACTTAAATCATGATGGTGTTATTTCTCAGAATGAAGCTAAAAGTGAATATGCACTAAGAGATTCTTTTTCAAGTGTTGATGATGACGCTAACAATGAAATTTCTGTGCATGAATTTAAGGGATACTACCAGTTGAGGTACGGAAGTATTGCTAATACACGTCCATTAAAGCATCTGGGCGAAGGTGAAAATTCGACCCAGACATTTAGCTATTATGACGCGAATGGCGATGGATCAATTTCTATCAAAGAATTTTCACGTAAAACTGGAAAGGGCAGTGATGGAGTGCCTGATTCAAATCAGAAAAAACCATCTGGTGCTGCATTGAAAGAAAACCAATACGATCCAGATCCTAAATAAGTAAGCGATCTTATACATCATTACTGAACAAGGGCGTGACTTCTGTCACGCCTTTTTTAATCGTTAATAATAAAAGACAGTTACCATTATGCAGCCTAACATTTCTGGTGTAGTTGCTAATGATATTGATAAAACTGAATAGTTATAATGATTCGTCCAGATTTTCAATAATAGAGTCAATCTTTTTCTGGTCTATTGCACTAAGGTTATTCAAATGAATTTTGCTGACTAGTGCATTAATCTGTTTTAATATAATGTTTCTGTAGTCGGCGTTACTCACTGTTTTGTGCATAGTCACAAGGTTTTCTAATAAGTGTACAGAAACCATCACATTATTACAGCAATTCTGTCGTATCGGGCTTATGGCAGTATTTACTGCACCCTCAAAGCTGAAATTGTTATATTTAAGACGGACGATACCATCACTGTCTGTGAGGACTGTCGATGAAAAATTGCATTCTGCCAGTTCTAATATTGATGAACTTAGCCAGTCAACACAGGTAATAGCAGTGATTGAATCATTTATTCCCGGCGATAGCGCACGCAAAGTAACCTGAACCAGCTGTTCAATTGAATATTCAAGGTCTTGAATAGGAGTGCGCTTTCTATCAATGCTAATGCAGTCCAGTATCTGGTTTATCAGGGATTTGTCAAATTCATTTTTATATAATGTCCCAATACTTGCGTTTGGCAGGATAAACTTTCCCGCTCGTGTTGAAATAAAAAGTGTGCATTGATTGTCTGCTATTAACTTTGTAAGGCCTTCGTAGTTTATTGACTGAACGTAACCCGAATGGCATGTAGAAACTGTATATGCATTTTCGTGAGTAATATTTTCCCATTGAAGTTCAGAATCGTTAATATCAGCCAATTCATTGTTACAAAGTGTATGTGTATTATTTGATATGTCCCTGGCTATTTCTGAAATGATTTGATCTGCCTGAATTGAGGTGGATATTCGATGAATGAAATATATTATCCCTGCTATAGATGCTGAAGTTAGTAATAAGTTAACAAACATTGCATACAGAGGGGTGTAGCCATTTTCTTTGCCATCAATTAGAGACAAAGTGATTAATCCATACATGAAAGTGGATATTAATATCCCCAGAATCAGCTTGTTAGTGGAATCGGAAATAAAGTTGCGAAGTACTTTGGGGCCAAATTGACTGGATGCCATGGTGAGTGCAACCATTGAAATGGAAAATACAACGCCGGTAAGAGTCAATACACCGCTGGTAGTGACAATAAATACCTGTCTGGTTGCTTGGATGCCTATATTTAAATCGGACAACCAGGGGACTGTATTATAGTGGTTATGATTTTTGTCTAAATATATTATGTAATAGGCAAGAATTGCTGAAGCCACACTACACATGATTGGATACAACCACATGCTCGTTTTGATTTTATCCCATATTAATGAAAGTAAATGGTTCACAGATGATTAATTAGTCCTTGTGATAAATAGCCTGAAAAATTATTTTCAAGCTTATGGTTCAGTGTGATACATGTATATGTGAATTAGGCGGCTACTCATGCAAGTTTATATCATCGACGTCTTTAAACGACTTTACAATTTCTACAGACTTGTCATTGAAGGTAACAGATTTATCTGCCCAACTAATATTAAGATCATTATTAATAGGAACAACTTTGGATTTTCCAAATAACCAGTTACCTGTATTGAGAATCATATTTGCTAAATTCCATTGTTTGTCATCAAAGATAAAATCTTCAATTTTACCGATTTGACCATCGGAGGCAAAAGCATCGTAAGTGCTTATTTCCTTGCATGAGCGAAGGTGATTTTTGGTTTCAATACCCTGATCATCGCTAAGATTGATATCCGGTTTATCAACTGGCGACAGTGAACCATAAGGATCGGGATACGTGCCCCATAAATTCGGTCCTAGCCAGTACATGTTGTAGCCATAATATTTGTAGTACTGACGTTCATATTCTCTTGAGACAGGAGCGTCGGAATCCAGTAGTGGACTATTCTCAATTTCAGATTTGCTTAAGCGCAGTGAGAGTAGGTTATTCTCAAGCTCTGACTGTATGACAGCGGTAGGGGAAATAAGCACTTTTCGTTCACTAAGCCAGGAACTTGTATCAACAACGATGTACCTGATCACCCAGGTACTGTCATCCAGAATAAAATCTGCACATTCTCCAAAATCTCCATCTATTGCTGAAATGCTTTGGCTGTAATATTGACTAACTTTATTTAACATCACTATTCCTTATATTTTCACGAAGCTTTATTTTGTGTGTAGATAACCACAATTTTTTCATGCAGGTAAGGTGCCATTAAATGACTGTATACATCAAGTTCATTTCTGAAAATATCATGCTCTAAGTATATTACAGCAATCGTAATGTGCATATTCACCATAAACTAATCTCACTGTTGTTCAAATGAACAATAACCAGTGTGTGAAAAAGACTTATTGCGAATACTATTTGAGAGAATGGCTATATAGCAGTGAATATGCGAAGTGGCACTATCTGTGCATAAATAGTATTGAAGTGACAATTTGCGGTGTTTGAGAATGAAAAAATCAATACAAATAGTTCAGGCATGTTTATGGATGAGCTTGCTATCAGGATATCCATTACTTGCAGATGACAGTTCAGTTGTACAGTCATCAGACTATCAACATCAGTTTTTAGCGATTGACCATGATCAGAATGGTTATATTTCAAAACTGGAATCTTTGTCTGAATTACCGCTTAGTGATTCTTACAATAACTTTGACTTGAATAACGATGAGCGTATTTCTGCCAAGGAATTTCGTCCGTATTTTAATATTCGGTATGGCGCTATCGCTAATGCTAAACCTAGCGAGGGTGCAGAAATTGTTCCTGGCAAAGAAAATTCATTTTATTTGTTGGATAAAGACAAAAATGGTGTGATTACGATAGATGAATTTTCAGGAATTAAGTTAAAAAATTGTGAGGCTGAATCATAGTAAACAAGCTAAATATTAAGGAGAAAATATCATGTTAACGTGGGCATTGTTGTTTTTTATTGTTTCAATTGTCTCAGGTGTACTCGGATTTTACGCAATTGCAGGTACTGCGGCACTGATTGCCAAAATACTGTTTTTTGTATTTCTAATAGCATTTTTAATTGCGATTGTAAGAGGCAGGACAAGGCCGATTGCTTAGTGACAATTGCATAGTAATTATGATGACTAGTAAAGAATATATATTTTTTAATAAGCAGGAGATATGAATATGGGTATGAAAGAAGCATATGAGAAAAAGATAACTTCACAACTGGATTCCTGGAATGCGGAACTTGACAAGTTAAAAGCCAAGGCTGACAAAGCTGAGGGTGACGTTCAGTTGGAATACTATAAGCAAATTGAGGAAATTAGGACAATGCAGGCTACTGCACATGAAAAACTAAATGAACTCAAAGACGCTAGTGATGACGCCTGGGAAGACTTGAAAGCTGGTGTTGATAGTGCATGGAATTCACTAGGAAATGCGTTAAAGGACGCATCTTCAAGATTCTAACGGAATCAAATAGCCAAATATCATATTTAAATTAAACACGGAGAATCGAAGTGAATTATAGTTATACAGGCAAGAATATAGTAATGATTACGTTTCTTACTTTGCTGCTAGTTGTTTTTGGCACCAGCCATGCTGGCTCAGATGCTGAAACAACTTCTTTTGAAGAAGTCAAAGACGACACACAGGAGTTACTCAGTTCATTGAAAGACTATAGCGCAGACAAAAAAGATGTGGCTGTAGAGAAATCCAAACAAGCCTTGCATAGGCTGGATGAACGCATTGAAAAGCTTGAAGAGGGTGCTGAGCAAAGATGGAGTGAGATGAGCGATGATGCAAGACAAAAATCCAGAGAAAGTCTGGAAGCATTGCGAAATCAGCGCGCTGAAGTTGCAAAGTGGTACAGGAGTATGAAAGAAAGTTCTGGCGAGTCTTGGGGACATGTTAAGTCCGGGTTTTCAGATGCTTATCAGGCTATGTCCGATACCTGGGAGCGGGTTGAAGAGGAGTTTTCTGAGAGCAGCTAATAATAATTTGTAATGTACAAGAGAAGCACAAAGTTGTTATTTTTATCCTATGGCTTTGTGCTTTGTCTCTTTCTGGTAAATGCCTGATTAAGGGATTTTCTACTAATTCTCATAAGGAATAAAAATGAAATAGTAATTATTGTGTATTCCTTATTTTATCAATTAACCCTGCTTTATTTAAACGGCTTCTACCTTTAATATTTAACTGTTTCGCACGATTATATAATTCATCCCTGGTTCTGTCTTCAAGTCGTGAATTAGGGTTCCCTGTCCCCATGGTTGTCTTATTACGAGTTTTTTCATTTAGTCTTCTGTGTTTGTTTACAACACGTGCAGCTATTTCTTTCGCCGTCTGGTTTTGTTCGCCATCACGTACCAGGCTATCTTTTATGTGTCTGTATTGACGTTTGTCTTTGTTGCGCCACTCATTCTGAATCATGAAATATCCTCTGTGGTTTATGCAATGCGTTTAGGTTTAGGTTTTCCTGGTTCCTTTATGGGGGGTGTTGGTTTCTTCTCTGGTGGCAAATCCGGGTCACCTGGCGGTATTACTGGATCTTTTGGATCTTCAGGTTTCACAGGATCACCTGGTGGCATAGGTATCTGTGATGATTTGCCGTTGTGAGTCACTACCGTGTTGTGATTGTTATTCATGATGATCTCCTAAAAATTATTTAAAACTAATTAATTATCTTTAAACTATTATTTAAGCCAATCGATAGCTTCTGATTTATTGATATGGTCAAAGTGTTTTACTTCTGAATCAATAAACAGCTTTATTAGTTGTGACAGCATCATTACATTGTTGTTGTCTGATACTACTGCTACCTTATTAAGAATTTTTCCTTTTTCTCGTATTACTTCCAGATGTGCCTTAAAGGCTGATAGATCTTTCCAGTGTGGAACAGATTCAGTGTCGACCAATAAACCCTTTATCAGATTCCCTTCGTTAATATAGTTATCAATTGCATCAGATAAGCTCTTGAGGTCGTTTTTATTCAATTCACCTTTTGGCATTAAATATAAAATATGATCGCTTTTATTGATTTCTATCTCCATCATAATCATGTTCCTTTTTGTATGGCTTAATACATAACAATGCAAGGACCAAGCCATATTGCAAACACATGAATAGTTTGTCGTTTATGAGTCATCATGTCTGTATCCTTATACTTCTGGTTACAGTTACTCAACTTAATGGTTTATATCAACCATTAAGTTCATATAAACCATGCAATGTCGTGTTGGCGTTAACTTTAAACCCTATTGGACTTGCTGGCATACTTGTTGCTGATTCTTAGTTAACAAAGGAGAATTAAAAAATGAAATTTGAAAAGATTAAACTACCTTATGCATACGATGCGCTTGAGCCGCATATATCCTCAGATACCGTAAAAACACATTATGATAAGCATCATCAAGGTTATGTGAATAAGTTGAATGACAGCGATCTGTCAAAGTTTAAACAGGACACTTCTCTTGAAGATATTATTAAAAATGAAAAAGGCAGTATTTATAATAATGCTGCACAAATACTAAATCATGATTTGTACTGGCAGAGTATAAACCCTGAAAGTGGTGGCCAGCCCTCATCCGCACTTGAACAAGTTATTAACGCTGAATTTTCATCCCTGGATGAATTCAGAAAAATGCTATTCGATGCAGCAATCAGTGAATTTGGATCTGGTTGGGCATGGCTGGTACTGGATGCATCAAAAAAGCTTAATATCATAAGTACTACTGATGCAGTTAACCCGTTAACCAAAGGTTCTACACCATTGTTTGTTATTGATGTCTGGGAGCATGCTTATTACCTGGATTACAAAAACAAACGTGCAGAATATATTAATGCGGTTCTTGATCACCTTATAAACTGGGACAATATCGAAGAGCGTTACAGTAATAACTTAAGTCCATAAGTCTGGCATTTATGTTGCAGCATATTTGATGAGTTCAAAGCAATGCTGAGGAGATGATGTTCCATGACTTATTTTGTAAGTTCTATATTAATAATGTCCGCATTGTTTCAAGGAAAATATCGGTCAGTAATGGAGTCATAATGATTGTTGATGCTGTTGTTATTCCATAATTTTCATAATCACACTATGAAAATCGAATTTTACCAATTGTTTGAAAATATCAGAACAATCAAATACACACATATATATATGAAACGGGAATACTAATGTCAGAACTGTTACATACAACCAGAATATTACAGATACAACAAGTCACACATGATGTTAAACGCTTTGTTTGCGTCAGACCTACACAATTTGAATTCAGAGAAGGGCAGGCAGTTGAAGTCAGTATTGCTAATAAAGGATGGGAAGATAAGTCGCGTCCATTTACACTAACATCAGTTCCGACTGATGGTGTTATGGAATTTGTTATTAAAATCTACAAATCACATGATGGTGTTACCAGGCAGTTGGACAAGTTAAATGTTGGCGCTGATTTATTAATATCCAACCCTTTTGGTGCGATTGAATATAAAGGCTCCGGCATATTCATTGCTGGTGGTGCCGGAGTTACTCCATTTATATCAATACTGAGATCATATCACCATGACGAAAACAGAGTGATATTCAGTAATAAAACGCCTCAGGATGTTATTCTGGGTGCTGAGCTTGAATTATTATCGAATGGGAAGCTGACTAATGTGTTTACTGAAAAAGCACCTACCGGCGATAACTGTCAGAGAATTGACAAGTCATATTTGTCCGAATCTATTGATAATTTTGATCAGCAATTTTACGTATGTGGGCCACCTGTGTTTACAAAAGATATTAATTCGCATCTGGAAGAATTAGGCGCCAACGCAGCCAGCATATCCCTGGAAAAGTAGTGGGAATGAATCTGACTTCTATTTGTTAGCTACAACCACGTTAATTATGTGATAAAATTTTCGCAACTATAATTTCACCTCTAATTATTTCTCCAGGGTTATCCATATGGCAAAAAGCTTTGCAATTGTTGGGTGCTCATCAGAATTTAGCAAAAAAATAGTCAAGATAGCCAAATCATATTCGTATGCATGTGAAGAGTACTCTGACTTTGATGATTTCAGATCTGCATTTGAATCTGATACTACCAATTCAATAGTTGTGATACTGGATCTGCATAAAATAGATAAATCCAATATTGCCAGCGTTACAGAATTACTTCATTCAGGCCAGAATTATTTCGCAACAGTTGTCATTCAGGATGAAATTGAACAGTCTATTTTAGATGACATTGAAGAAGTCACTGATTACGATATCAGGTCCTGCGATGAACCGACTGAGTTAAAGAAGATACTGGCGCGTGCTTCAAGATTAGCAGTCGTCCGGCGTAAACTTGAAAACACCAATGTTGTAAATAAAAAACAACATACAGTCGAAGCTTTTCTTGGGCGTAGCTCTGAAGCAATGAATGTTAGAGCGATGCTGAAAAAATTAATTAGTGCACCAATTTCAAGTGTATTTATCAGTGGAGAAACTGGTACAGGAAAAGGCCTGACGGCGCGTATTCTGCATAATCAGGACCCTCATCAAACAGGCTCATTAATAGAAGTAAATTGCTCGGCAATTCCAAAAGACCTGATGGAGTCTGAGTTATTTGGACATGAAGCCGGTTCTTTTACTGGAGCTAAAAAGACACATCGAGGTTATTTGGAACAGGCCAATGAAGGCACGCTATTCCTGGATGAAATTACTGAAATGGATGTTGAATTTCAGGCCAAGTTACTCAAGGCGCTTGAAGACCGGGTAATAAGAAGAGTAGGTGGAGAGAGGGATATTAACATTGATGTGTCAATTATTGCTGCCACCAATCGCGACCCACTCAAAGCAATTGAAGATAACCAGCTGCGTGAAGATCTCTATCATCGCTTGAATGTATTTTGTCTGAACTTGCCGGCATTGAGAGATAGAAAGGAGGATCTGCTGGATTTAGTCCCTTCTATTGTGGAAGAGTATAATAAAAAATCTGGCAAACATGTGACAACGATTGAAGATTCGACGTGGGACACCTTAACTAAATATGATTGGCCTGGAAATATAAGAGAATTGAGAAATGTTATAGAGCGTTGTGTATTATTTTCAGAAAGTGAAGTGTTTTCTGCCAAATGGATGAGTCTCGAATGCGATAATATTGATAACGTTAATGGCGAAATCCAGTCATCAAGATGTTTGTCTAATAATGACCTGATGTTGTCAGACCTTGATATAGAAACATCTTCAGTAATAGCAGAAGGCGAGTGCCCATCAGATACTCCAAAATATACATTTCTGTTGAATGGATCAACGTCTCTGGATGATATGGAGAAAGAGATAATCCGGTTAGGATTGAATTCAATGAACGGAAATGTCACTGAAACAGCACGCTTGTTAAATATCAGCAGAGAAAAACTAAGGTATCGAATCAAAAAATATAAGATAGATGCTTAGTCAATTCTGATTTATTACAGCATTATAATAATCTGTAATTATTTCTGAATCTTTGTTGTGTAAAGTTCCTCCGCGTATACAGACACTGGGACTCGATTTGATAGTTTTATTCGTATGCTTTGTGTGTACACATTTACTTATCCAGTCAATATACTCAAGATGAATTGTCGGAATGATAATGTCTCTGCCTGATAGAGGTATCCAGTTTCTTGAGTCTGAAATTATTAATGGTACAGACCAGGATGCAGTATCAATTATAACCTCTTTTATGTGACCTAATTTTCTACCATCACTTATTAAGCTTAATTCAAATATATTGGACAATAATCTGTCATCACTGCTGGATTCATCTTTGCTCGGGCCTGGTGTTTTCTTGATTGATATTGAGAGGGGCTGGTCATCTTTACTCTTGGTTATTTCAATTAACTGAGGGTTAAGTAAACTATTGCCTGATGTAGTGCCAGCATTGTGAGTTATAACGCACTTCGAAATCTCCCATGTATTGCGGTTTACGAGCAGGTCACTAATTTTATAATGTTGTCCCGCGTAACTGATGGGCTCAATTAATTTATTTAATGTAATCAGCATGTCTGAAAGGTAAAACTTAAGATACTAATGGTTGCAGAAAGATGTAATATATTTTTCTGGGTTTAGCATCGCTATACTATCTTTTATGTATAAGTCAGCAATAGTGTCCTGGTTTTCAGTTCCCTGATTTGTGTTTTGCATTTTTATTCTCATTGCTATGTATGTATAACAATACAAGCAAATGCCATTCCAGTTATTTCAATGGCAATACAACTGTAGCGCATTATTTTTAACGAAAATCTGAATTTTCAGGTTGATATCAACCGTATGAATAGTAATAGATGGTGAATATGAACTAATGTCTGTACAGCAGTACAGTAATGACGTTAATTCATGAGTAGAGATGACTTGCTGAATTTCTCTGGCAGGCAGGGATAACCATAAGTAAATAACGCTAAAGCCTGTATGTCTATGACCAGAAGCGTTAGCTACTAGAATTGAGAGGTGCGCAGCAGAACGAGTGTACAGGCCATTTCTACATCAATACCAGCTTCTTGCAATTGCTGTATGATTTTGGAATTTTCGGTACCAGGATTGAATATAATATGGTCAGGGGAAGCCTGAATAATGTCATTGACTAGGCCCGATATAATTGATGTTCTGACATATACTGTAATCGTATCAATTTTGTCAGGATAAGAAGCCAGATTGGGATAACATTTGCTCCCGTTAATCTCATCATATTTAGGATTAATAGGCACGACAGTATGACCATTCTCGATTAACAGCATTTGAGCTTTATGTGAGTATCGGGATTTATCTTTACTTGCGCCGAGTATGGCTACTGTCTTGGACATGGTTTTAATTTAATTTTTTGATAGTAAGTGATTAGTTAACTGTTATTTATCAGTGTTATTATTTGACTGGAATAGCGCCTGTAAATATATTTTGTATTGTTCCAGGTGCGCCTGAACCAGCCCAGGACAATCTGTTACACGCTCAAGCACGTATGCACCTTCCAGTGTCACCAGAAACATTTCGGCCAGTTTTTCAGGGTCTATACTAAATCTGGGCGGGTACTTCTTTACTATTTCTTCTATTTTTTCACTCAGGCATTTGTTCCACGCTTTTATTGTATCGGTTGCGATTTTATTGAAGTGTTTGTCAATCAACTGGTTCTCATAACTATAGCTGGCAAATAAACACCCAATGTGCTTTTTATCAATTTGTTTATGTAACTCCTGAATAAGCTGAACAAATTTTATTAACTGCTGAAGAGGATCATTACTTGAATGTATTGCCAGATCCATATTCTGTTCCAGTATGTCTATCTCCATGGAAGAGAATTTCTCAATTAAAATTTTTGCCAGATCTTTTTTACTGGAAAAGTGATAATAAAAAGTACCTTTAGTTATTCCAGCAGCATCAATTACTTCATCAATCGACGTGCCGACTAGCCCTTGTTGCAGAGCGAGTGACATTGCAGTGTCGATGATTCCGTTTCTGGTAATACTTCCGTCTTTAGCCACTACTGCTTCCTCAATCCTGATGAGTGATAAATTTGTGGATACATATTTAAATATATTAGTAACAACTAATGTTTGTGCAAATTATTGCATACAAATCAATTGAAGCGTATAAATGAAATTATACCGACTAGTTGGTATAAATTGAATATGATTTTTTGCCCGACCTACAGGAGAATAGCGATGAAAATAGTAGTCCCTGAGCTTCCAGCACAATGGAAAAATCTTGATTTTGTAAACATATTGAGTCAACCCACTGCATTCATATCGATAAGCCAATGTAATAGCCTATACAGTCCCAAAGGCGTACAGGGAAAGGAAAAACAATGGGAACGCGGAACACTGGAAAATACAATCAAAGTTGCCAAAGCGTGCCGTAATGCAGATATGAAATTTTTCTGGATCGGTTACAACGTATTCCGTGATGATTATCCAATGACGCCATTGGACGAAGCTCAATACGGGCTTTGGAATAAAGATTTTAAGGCGAGTCAAATGACAGCCGAAGAAAAGGCATGGGATATCGCCCTGGTCGATGAACTCAAAGAAATATCGCAGCCGGAAGATCAGGAATTTCTAGAGTTTGCGCATCAAAGTTCATTTGTGGGAACCCCGTTAAAGTTAATGCTTGAACGCGCGGGCATTAAGACCATTATCCTTTGTGGAATTCATCTGGACTGGTGCATCGAAGGAAATGCACGTGCTGCGAGAGATGATGGTTTCATGCCAATTGTTGTAGGTGATGCATGTTCATGTGCAGATCAAAAAAATGATACTGCAACAATGGAAAGAATTAATAATATTGTCTGTCCAGTACTGTCAGCAGACCAGATTGTTGAAATGATAAATCAGGGACAAGGCAATACATCACTGAAGCAGGCATGTGCCGGGTAGGCAACTGAATACGCATACATGAATGAATCCCTGATAGTAAATTTGCATAATGCTTTTGCGTAAATATAAAGCGCAAAAGCATTTTCTGTAAAATCAGATAATGCCTTTGTTCAACGTAAATGACAGTCAAGAGCTGAGTAGCGTTATTTGATTTTTTGTCATCAGACAAGGTTCGTTGTCAGCACTGCTATCCTGTGCCTGCAGACGACAGTGTATTGAGGATAAAGTCTTACTTGATGTGCCAGACATTCCAGACAATAAACTGTCTTAATGCCTCATATTAAATTGATGCGATGGCAGGCACACACTTGATAATGGCAGATAAAATCCAGCCACGTTTGAATAAGCTGGCAGGATCATCTGGACATTTCCTATCGATAGCGATAACTTGCCAGTACATAAAGAAGTAATAGTGCTATTTATGTGTAATTGGTTAGATATACCAGGATTTTCCATACCTGTTTATCATACGCAGAGTTAATATAATTATGTCCGCCAGATCTCAAAACATTCGTGTTAACAGTATTAATACAAGAAAAAGAATTCTTGATATTGCTCAAATGATGATACTGGAATATGGCTACTCTGGTGCTTCGATAGACCTGATTATAGAGAAGGCCTCAATTACGAAAAGTGGATTTTTCTATCATTTTGAAAGCAAAAGAGATTTGGCGATAAGCCTTCTTGTCAGTTTTCTCGAAGAGAACAAAATGATTGCCGAACAATTTTTGTTGACGGTGAGAAAGGAAACTGATGATCCACTCAAACAATTATTACGCTATATAGAATTATATGCCGAGTTGGCAAATGAGTTGCCGTCAGGACATCCCGGCTGTCTGGTTGCGGCCTATATCTATGAGTCAAGACAGTTTGATGATGAGATTCATGAAATTGCACGCAAAGGTATGCAGGATTGGGAGAAAATACTGGAAGGACTGATATATAAAACTAAAAATGAGTATCCGGCAGTAGTAGGCGTGGATGCTGAAGACCTTTCCAGTATGTTTACAGGAGTATTTGAAGGTGGAATTATTCTTTCCAAGCTGGTGAGAGATCCAAAGAAATTGGGCGCCCAGGTCATGCATTACCGTAGATATCTGCAACTCATTTTTCAGGAAAGTGTCGGCTAAAATTCATTTGTTAATTTGCCATATTTGATAATTGATCACTGAAACTCACATCTTCAGTCTGAGAGGCAATGTGTTTTATTTGTACTCAAAGTACTAAAAACTGATCACAGCATATATCTGCAGGATTCACTGACTTATAATTTCAACACAGTCGTTAACCCCATGAAAATATTTAATAAATAAATCCAAGGAGAATATTTATGGCTACTTATGCAGTGAACCGCAACCTCAAAGGTATATCAATGGAAGATTTGGGGAAAGCGCAAAAAGCAGCAATAGCATCAAGTGAGGAATCTACAAAAAATGGTGTCGCTGTTAAATACATTCGAAGCAATTTTTATCCGGACGATGGGCAATGCACTTGCCTGTTTGAAGCTGGTAGTGCTGATGATGTAAAGGCAGTTAATCAGAAAGCTTCCTTGCCGTTTGATAAAATAAAAGAGGTGTTAGACCTTAATCCATAGCATGTACTTTTATGTCGGATCTGGGAATATCTGCTTCTAAAGTAAAGACTGAAGTAGCAGCTTTATTTTCAAATTTGGTCATACCACGTGTCATGGAGCGTAGACAGTGATGAGTCAAACGGATAGTAGAAGAGATGTTACTAGTGTAGTAGATCGTGAGACAGAATCATTTATTAAAAAAGATGTAGATTTGTACTTGAGTACTATCCACCCGGATATGGTCTGGGTCTGGCCACCCAGCACAACATCACATGACCCTATTGATTGGGTCATGCCTCTGGGCAGATTTGATCGGGAACGGTGGGGCGATTATTTTAAATCCTTTTTTGCCAAATACGAACTTATCTATAACGATAGAAATATAAAGCGAATAGATATCACAGCACAAAATGACGGCGCCTTTGCGGTTGTAGATGTCGATACACGCTGGAAGTCAAGTAGTGGGGATGAGCTTCATTGGCTGGGGCGCATAGGAAAGACATATACTCTTAAGAACAACAGATGGATGATGATTGCCCAGTTTGGTCCTGTCGAACTGACGCTCTAGTTATCTGCACATCACTCAGTAAACACACAGTCTCCGGCGAATCGTCTTTTCAGTCGTAATGATTCTGTGTTTACTGTCGGGATGTGAATTACTGAATAGTGAACGGTGAGATAACAGCAGATTCATCATAATATAAATGATGTCATGTACCCATATACCTATCTAGACATTCTTTGCTGATAAAGTTAACTTGTCGAGGCTGGCATTGGTCGCGCATGACTGTCGTGCTAATGAGTGCAAGCAGGAAATAATAGTTAGGAAATTCCTCTGAATAACATTTATATGGAGTAACAGAATGAAAATCGGGATTATTAGTGGAAGCCATCGCAGTCCTTCACAGAGTGAAAAGGTGGCAAAATACATGGACAAGTGCTTAAGTGACGCAGGGGTAGATACCTGGGTTTATCTGTTAGCCAATAATCCCTTGCCACTTTGGGACCAATCTATCTGGGAGGGAAATGAGGCGTGGACTAAACGTCTGGATCCACTTAAAAAGGAACTGGGTGAATGTGATGGGTTTATCGTGATTTCACCAGAATGGCATGGGCAGGTGCCTTCCGGTTTGAAAAACTTTTTTCTTTTGTTTAGTCAGGCAGAATTAGGGCATAAGCCTGCATTACTTGTCGCTGTTTCATCCGGTGACGGTGGTGCGTATCCAATTGCTGAACTACGTATGAGCAGCTATAAGAATAATCGAATTTGTTATATCCCCGAGCATTTAATTGTACGCAAGGTGGAAAAAATCTTAAATGAGCGCACAGATGACAATGACGAAAGCTCGGATGCTTACTATCGTGAGCGTATTAACTGGGCGTTAAAAATATTACTGGGTTACACTACAGCGCTGAAGCCCATGCGCGATACCACACAGCTCACTCACGACAAATTTGGTTTTGGCATGTAAAAGGGAGTGTGTTTATTCTCCCGCCAGTTGGGTAACTTATGCGGGCGTACAGCCTGAAATTATGTACGGCTTATGTTTTTAGTCTTCTGCCGTCGTGTCTGCTTCTATTGCCATTAGAAGTTTAAATAAGGATTTAAACGACTGAACCATTTCAGACGCATTCATCATTTCAAATTCTGACTGATTGAATTCCGGATTTTTTGAAGCATTCTTCCAGTTCATATATGTCTGTGGATTCATGAAAATAACCATCATGTTCATATATTTAACTGGATCACTCAGGCTTTTGAGTACGGTTTTCATCTGCTCAGGGTGAGTCGCGCATTCCAGTATTGAATTCACTGTGGCAGGATTGTTTACGGATTTTACCAGTTGCATGAATCTAACAGGGTCAGACATGGTGTTGGCCATTGCTTCAGGATCGTATAATTCTACTGGCGCATTACACTCGGACATATAGCTTTCCATGTCGTCCTCGATGTCCTGTTCTGAATTTCCAAACGCAGGCGAAAAGCTTATCGCTAAAGTGGATAAGGTAATAAGTAAAACTGACCTGGATAAGTTCATAGTATCTCTTGGGCTTGTACAATATTAATCGGTATTATTTAGATCATCGTATCTGGCTTTAAAGCCGGAACAGAACCCCTGTGATTTTATAATAATTCGTTTATTAAGAAGTGAATTCATCACCTCTTGCTCATGGTGCTATTATTAATTTGAGTACTCGCTTTGTACATGATATGCATATAAATTGACAATGAAATTTTCTCAGAATAAAACAACGGTAATATTAAGGGATATTATGAAGATTGGCGTGCCAAGGGAAATCAAGAATCAGGAACACCGTGTTGGCCTGACACCGGCCTCAGTTAAAGAGTATGTTTTACGCGGTCATGAAGTATATGTGGAAACAAATGCAGGCGTTGGCATAGGTGCTAATGATGAGTGTTTTCGGGCCGCTGGTGCGGCTATTGAAAATAAGGCATGCGATATTTTTGCCAAGGCAGAGATGATCGTAAAAGTGAAAGAGCCTCAGTCTTCTGAGTATGAACTGTTGCGGGAAGGGCAAATTCTTTACGCATATTTGCATCTGGCACCTGATTCCAGGCAGACCTGTGGGCTTCTAAAATCAGGCTGTACTGCTATCGCTTATGAAACCGTAACAGATGGATCTGGTAAGTTGCCACTTCTGGCGCCTATGTCAGAAGTAGCAGGCAGGTTATCTATACAGGCAGCTGCCCATTGTTTAGAGAAGCATAACGGAGGTCAGGGGTTACTACTTGCAGGAGTGCCAGGCGTACCTCCCGCCAGAGTGGTTGTCATCGGTGGAGGTGTGGTTGGCACCAATGCAGCAAAAATTGCACTGGGTATGGGTGCCGAAGTATCGATTCTGGACCGTTCTCTAAGTCGGTTGCGAGAACTTGATGATTTGTTTAAAGGTAGAATTAGAAGCCTGTACTCTACCAAAGACACTCTGGAATCAGAAGTCAGGGAATCGGATGTAGTGATTGGTAGTGTTTTGATACCAGGTGCATCAGCGCCAAAGCTGGTGACGCGTGAAATGCTAAGTACAATGAAACAGGGGGCAGTACTGGTCGATGTTGCAATTGACCAGGGAGGGTGTTTTGAAACTTCCAAGGCAACGACACATGATAATCCCACTTATATTATTGATGGGATTGTGCATTACTGTGTGACTAATATGCCAAGCGCCGTGCCTAAGACTTCCTGTCATGCTCTGAATAACGCTACATTAAGACATGGCCTGTCACTTGCTGAGCATGGTTTGCAGGCTTTATGTGATCCGCATTTAAGAGCAGGTTTAAATATTTATGCCGGCAAAATAACAAACGAGCATGTCGCTAAAAGTCTGGACATGGAATACCACGATCCGGATAAACTGCTTGCGGGTAAAATATAAACCATAACTTCATGTCTGGTTTTAAGCGTTTCATTTTTAATGCCTCTATGGAAAAAGTGCTGTTTCTGTAAACAATATGCTGTTTTATCAAGGCATTTATAACAATAAGTCTTGTCATTAATAGCGCCCAATGTACAATTGTTTGTCTACTGAATTTAGGAGGTGTGCTTTGAATACTAAAAATCTGGGTAAAACAATTGGAATCCATTTTTTGTTAGTGATTTTTATATATGGTGCAGTACTAAGTCCTGCATTGTCTGCCATTGTTTCTTCAGACGAATTACTTTCCAGTTATCAGGCCACTGAGAAAAGAACCGAATTAGCCCAGTTGTTTGATCGTGCAGATGTACAACAGGAACTTACCAAGCGCGGAGTAGATCCTGCCTTGGCAAAATCACGTATTGTTGGTATGACTGATGCAGAAATATCAAAACTCACTCAGGACCTTGAAAAACTTCCTGCAGGCCAGGGTGTTTTAGGGGTTATCGTACTAGTGCTCGTAATTTTATTGCTAACTGAGATTCTTGGTTATACTGACGTTTCTGACAAAGTCTAGCGTTGCTGGAAAACGATTACACACTCGTTTTCTGGTATTAATATTAATTCTTGTAACACTGGCTGGTTGCGCGTCTACTTCTCCTGAGCTTGCTGTGATTTATCAGCAAGCGTCGGGGGATTTTGATCGTGACCATTTAATTGACCCAGTCGCTTTCTATCCTCAGAAACGTTACCAGTGTGGTCCAGCGGCATTAGCAACAATTTTAATCCACAGTGGCATACCTGCCACACCTGATTCGCTTGTTCATAGTGTATATATTCCTGATCTTAAGGGTAGTTTGCAGGTTGAAATGCTGGTGGCTACTCGACAACATAAACGTCTTGCCTACGAATTAGACCCTACACTAGAATCTCTTTTTCAGGAAATAAACTCGAACGTTCCTGTGCTGGTGTTGCAAAATCTTGGATTTGAATTTTGGCCCAGATGGCATTATGCAGTTGTTGTAGGCTACGATTTAACAAAACGCACAATTACATTACATTCAGGAACAACAAAAAACTATACAATGAAGTTAGTTACGTTTGAACGTACATGGAAGCGGGCAGACAACTGGGCAATGCTTGCAGTAGCGCCAGGCGTAACTACGAAGAGTATGAATGAAGATGAGTATTTTATTTCCGCTGTGGCGTTTGAAAAAGTAAACCAGCCGCAAGTAGTGGAAAAAGTGTATCTGGCTGGAGTGAAGCGTTGGCCCAGTGCGCTTTTACTTAAAACAGCTTATGCGAATTTTTTGTATCATCAAAATCGCCTGGATGAATCAGCAGAACAATATCAGGCGATACTGAATATCCATCCGGATGATGCAACAGTACACAATAATCTGGCCCAGGTATTAATGGAAATGGGGCAAATGGATCTTGCTGAACGTCATGCGTCTATAGCTGTTGAATTGGGTGGTCAGTACGCTGATCGATACAGCCAAACACTCAATGAAATAAGATCGCTCAGGCAAAAGTAAATTCCCCAATTATTCATTTCTTCAGTCTGTAACAGTAAAGTAAAAATAGCCGATTACTCTGATTATAAACACGCAGCTTTATGTGTATCTCATGACTATAAAGTTATAACTGATATATTAGCGGTAGAATCAGAGAATAGCTAAGCCACATGATTAAAGTCAGGGGCGTTCCCACCTTGACGAAATCCATAAACTTATATCCACCAGCACTCATGACAAGCAGGTTGGTTTTATAGGCCATCGGAGTGATGTAACTCATGTTTGCGCCAAACAGAACAGCAAGTATGAAAGGCGCTGCTGGTTGCGCAAGTTGCTCAGCTATGCTGATGGCCACTGGCGTCCCAATGACGGCGGCTGCATTATTGGACACTATATTCGTCAATATCGCCATCAATAGCATTAGTCCGCTTAAAATAACTGGTGCGCTGGCACCATCAGTGAAAAATAGAAAAACACTTGCAAGATATTGTGTTGCGCCAGTGGCAAATAGTGCTGAACCTATTGCTAAACTTGCGACAACAATAAGTACAATAGGGGTGCTTAAGGCATTGGTGGCATCCTGCCAGTTTAGACACCCCGTAATAACCAGTAACAAAACTCCGCACACAGCACTGATAGCTATGGGCAATATCCCTAGTGCAGCTACAGTAACAATGGCAATCATAATCCATAATGCTAATGGCGCTTTCGCGGTATGAGGTAAATCCTCAGTGGAGTCAAGCACCAGTAGCTCACCGCTTCTTTTTAATTTACTGATTGTTTCAGCTGCACCCTGGACTAATATAATATCTCCTGTGCGAAGCCAGATTTCATTGATAGATGAGTTAACATGATTAATCGATTTGCGAACATTGTGTAATGCCAATGGGAAGAGCTGATAGCGATCATGGAAACGAATGCGTGAAAGTGTAGACCCCTCCAGATGTGATCCCTGAGAGACGACAATTTCTGCAAGTTGCTGGTCTGAGCTGTTATCCTGTTCCTGATTGTTGATAATGGCATTATGTTCGGGGTCAATAACAGCATCAAGCACTTCTTCATATTCTTTAAGCTGTTTGGGAGTATCGCGAACATATAAACAGTCGTGTGCTTTTATTGTCACATCAGGTAGCAAAGTAATAAATGTATTATCACCTCGCTGAATTTTTTCAATCTTTATCGCATCAGAAGTAAGCTTAATCAATTCGGCTAAAGATTTGCCGATCACTTTACTTTCTTCTGGAATACGTAATTGAGCAAGAAATACACGTGGAGAACTATCAGATAATGGCGATTCTCTTTCAGAGAGTATTAGTGGTGCGATTAACCATAAGTAGATTATTCCTATAACTGACGCAATGCTTGCAGGCAGTATAAAATCAAACATTGTGAATCTTTCAATGCCCATATCTGCGGCAACTGAGACTACAAGTAAATTGGTTGAGGTACCGATAGTCGTACCCATCCCTCCAATCAGGGTGGCGAAGCCCATAGGCATCAATAACTTTGACGGTGGACGATTATTTCGTATCGAGACACTGACTAAAATTGGCAACAGTAATACAACAACAGGTGTATTGTTGATAAAGGCGCTCAAAATAGCGCCTATGATTAAAGTCAGGAGTAGGGATAAGACCGGACTGATTCGCCATATTTTAGCCAGTGAGCGCCCAATAGGTTCAAGCGCTCCTGTACGCACTAAGGCGTGTCCCGCAATCATTAACGCGCATACTGCAATTAAGGCCTCATGCCCAAATCCGGTGAATAATTCGATTGAATTAAAGTCACGACCTCCAGTCTGGTATGGGAAAATTTCAAACGCTACCGCGAGGACAGCAATAACCAGTAAGCTGGATGTCTCAAGAGGAATGCTTTCACGGGTAAAAAGGAACAAGGCAACAATCGTTAATATAAGGATGCCGAGTGCATGCGGATCTGGGCTTGGCGGAAATGGCATATTGGTTGTATTACTCTTTGTATTTCAATGAAATTTTGTACGTATCAGTTATTTATAATTTGAAATAAATATGAACTATATAGGAAAAAACATTATGAAATTCTTTTTATTTAATAAATATATGTTCTGCTATTAGTAATCTCTCCTGATGCTATATTCTGACATATTCAGGGCATAACCAGATTTTATATGCACAGTCAGATGGAAGTCGTATATGTACATAATGAATGGGTAAGTGGCTGGTCTTGCAGTTAGTCATAGAACAAGCTGCATCTTTCATAAATTCAACATCTATCTATGGCCTGATAACGATTTCATAGGTGACAATATTGATTATAACTACAGGTGTAAATTTCGACGAGTATTTGACATAAAGTCTACTAATATGATTTATACCTGTTATGCAGGGATAATATTATATGCTATCCCTGCTAGTGTGTACTCTGTATTTACGGTATATTTTTAACAATGGATTGATTAATCGGAGTGGGAAGAAATACATGCGCATAGCCCGAAACTGACATTATAAATCACCGGAATTGTCATTATGTCATCAGATAAATCCTCGAACAGACTAGATCAAATCGTACTAAAAGCCCGCAGTGAGCGTGACAATAGAGAAAAAGGTTATCGTGAGATAGCTTTAAAAATGTACCCCTGGATTTGTGGGCGCTGTTCGCGCGAATTCTCCCGCGAAAATCTACGAGAGTTGACAGTGCATCATCGAGATCATAATCATGACAACAATCCTCCGGATGGAAGCAACTGGGAACTACTATGCGTCTATTGCCATGATAATGAGCATTCGCGCTACATTGATTCGGAGTATGAAGGTAAAGCAGCGAAACTTCAGAAGAACACAACTACCCATAAACCGTTTGCTGATTTAGCAAATATGCTTAAGAAAGAGTGACTCGTGCAGTCTAATGAAATTGTAAGTTGGATATATCAATGGTTAGACGAATTACTGCCAGAATCTGTTAAATATGCTTGTCTTCATATACTATTTATCATCAAAGCTCATTTGAACTATTTTACTGAACGGGTATGTATCTAGCGATTATAGTAATGACTATAATTGCCATGAAATTTCTTGCATCGAAAACCCCTTGTCAATTTTGTCTTCATTCACATGTTCCCATTAAGTTAAATCACTCCAAATGCCATAATCGGCATTCCTGGAAATACCACAGATGAATCAGTGTGGCCGAGTATGATGGCATCGTGCATTGTGATCATGGTTTCCTGATGTTTCCCAAACGCATTCACTATCCTGGCAAAAGGTTGACCTGTTTTAATAAACTCGCCTGGTTGTGCAAGAAAGCGGATAATTCCACTAGTAGAACTATGCGGCTGATCATAGTAATGATATATTTTTTGCTGTATTGTCTTTTTCCAATTCATCTGGCCCTGATGATAACGCGTACGGGTTACACATATTCATTGAAGTGATGACGTTCCAGATTGCTTCAACACCTGCGCTGACATTAATCTCATTGATTACATATGGTTCACCTAATTCCAATGTCAATGCAGGAACGGAATTTACTAGAAGGTTATAGGATAATGTACCTTTAAGAATTTCTTTTTCCTGAATTACAATAAGATTAGTATCAAGAGCTATTTTTTTAGTGAGGTTAAAAGTCGCCTGGTGAGGGCCTTTTGGATTTGCATCCAATACTGTATAGAGGATTGAGCGTTTCCAGTCAGTGTGCAGATCAAGTACTAAATCAGGATTGCTTTTCATAATCATGGAAAAAATTTCACTGGCAATTCTCTCGCCAAGTGATCCTTCAGGATTTCCAGGGAAGCATCTGTTTAAATCTTCCTGGCTGGGTGTAACCATTCTTGATCCTTGCTCAAACCCGAACGGATTCATAAGTGGAATTGCATTAATTGAACCACATAGAAGGTGTTTTTTCGCTCTGCGAAAAATCTCATGGATAACAACCATTCCACAGACTTCGTCACCATGTGTACAAGCCGTCAGCCAAAGGGTCGGCCCTTGTTTATCCGCCTTGACTGACATAAGCGGCAGTCGCCGCACAGAAAGGTCGGAACCCAGTAATAGTCGCTGGAAAGAATAGCGGGTTTTAATACTCTTTCGGGATCGATTTAACAGGCGTGGATTAGTCATAGTCGTACTCGCTTACTCTAAAGGTGTGGATAACAGCTCAGGCCATGGGTAATGGTTTTAAGCCTGTTTTGCGGTCGTGGAAATAGTCTGTTTATCTATTCAAATAGTCAATAGACCCCAGTGTAAAATTTCACTGTACAAAGAATTAAACTAGGTGCAATATCGCGCCGCAATTGAAATGTGCCTATCTGACTGAGTCATTTAGGCTGACAAATTATGCTTGCCGGAAGACCTTAAGATACTATCGCTCTGGAGAGGGTTGGTCCCTAAGATTAGGCGGTACAGATTTTTTACTACATCATATTAATGTGGAGATTTTTGCATGAAACCAGTATCTAAAGGCAAGCGTAAGTCCAGCAATCAAAAGCTTATTGACATACTAGGGCCCGTTGAAAATCTTGAGAGTTATGTAAAGGCAGACTGGTGGAAACACCTGTTCAATGCAAATTACTTGCGTACCGATGGTGATGTGGTTAGTGATCCGGCCATCACAAGTTCTGAGGTGGATATACTTGAAGATATTATGCAGGCAGAAAAAAATGAAGCCATGCTGGATCTTTGTTGTGGGCAAGGCAGGCATGTAATGGAGCTGGCGTGTCGGGGATATTCAAACCTATATGGGATGGATCGATCGCATTACTTGATTAGTCGAGCGAAAGCTACAAGCAAAAAAAATGCATTGACGATTTCTTTCAAGGAAGGTGATGCACGTAAATTACCATATCCTGATAACCACTTCAGCGTCGTCATGGTGTTGGGAAACAGTTATGGGTACTTTGAAACGCAGAAAGATGATGAAGTGGTACTTGAAGAAATATCTCGAATACTAAAACCTGAAGGAAAACTGATAATCGATCTTACCGATGGAGACTATGTGCGTGATAATTATGAGCCACGTAGCTGGGAATGGATTGATAAAAACTATTTTGTTTGTCGCGAGAGATCCCTGTCTGCAGATAATCAGCGTTTAATATCACGGGAAGTAATAACTCACGTTAAAAAAGGGGTGATTGCTGACCAGTTTTACTCAGAACGGTTATATAACACCAATGAAATTTTAACCATGCTAGCTGAGAATGGTTTTAAGGATGCCGCACATGCAAATAAATTAAATACACAGTCGGAACGTAATCAGGATCTGGGGATGATGGCTGTCCGCAATATCATTGTTGCTCATGCGCCAAAATCTAAAATTTTAGTTGACTCTGTAGTTCCTGAGAAACCACGTATTGCAGTATTATTGGGAGATCCTGGTATTGCAGATAAGGTGAAACCTGATGAAAAATTTGATGAAGATGATTTTTATACGATTAATCAGCTTAAATTAGCTCTTGCTGAACTACCACAATACAGAATTAGCTATTTTGATAAGCATGATCAATTTATATCAGTCTCATCAAGCTGGAAAAATAATTTCGACCTTGTGCTAAATTTGTGTGACGAGGGTTATTACAACAAGCCAGAATACGAACTCCATATTCCGGCGCTACTAGAAATAAACGATATGCCCTACACGGGTGGAACACCTCAGTGCCTGGCGTATTGTTACGATAAGTCTCTGATCAGGGGTATTGCAAATGAACTGGATATTCCTGTTGCAAATGCGTTTGTAATAAAGCCGGAAGACACAACGTTTATTGATATTAACATCTCTTTTCCAGTCATTATCAAACCAAATTTCGGTGATTCCAGCTGTGGTATAACATCTGAGAGTGTATGCTCAAGTGTAGATCAACTCGCTCAAGGGGTCCTTCGAATTCGCGAACAGTATGGATATGAATTGCCAATCCTCATTGAGCAATTTCTGCCAGGAAAAGATATCAGTGTTGGCATTATAGGAAATCCACTGCATGAAGTTGATATTCTTCCAGTAATAGAAGAGGATTATTCTGAATTACCTGCCGGTTATCCAAAAGTGTGTGGTTATGAAGCCAAGTGGGATCCTGCATCACCGTATTGGAAGATACGATCGGTTGCGGCGGATCTGGATGCGCCTGTGGAACAATATCTTCAGGACTGTTGCCTGAAGCTATTCATGCGTGTTGGCTGTCGTGATTATGCCAGATTTGACTGGCGTCTGGATGCTAATGGTACACCTCGGCTTTTAGAGATCAATCCTAATCCAGGATGGTGCTGGGACGGGCACTTAGCCAAGATGGCAAAACTGGACAATATGACATACGCAGAAATGCTGGACAAAATTATTAAGGCAGCGTTACTGAGATCACACATTCCATTTCACGGTATTGAAAATGGAATCATGCATTAATCAAAGTATAGTATTTTGTATAATAAAACTTAATTGTTAGAGAACATCTGAGGATGCTGGCAAATTAATTTAGGTCTTGTGTTTATGACTGGAAATGTGTATTCATTACAGCGTTACAGTAACTTGTTGCATAGGTTGACATATTAATGAATGACAATACTTTTACCGAAGACCCAGAGCACAGATTAAATCTGCGCAATCTGGAACTTGCTGACTATGATGATCTAAAGATAATAATGGATCTTGTGTATCCTGGCTTAGAGGATGTATTGCAGGAAAAGAAATTTCGAGCTCAAATATCTACCTTTGGTGAAGGGCAGATATGTATTGAAGACCATGGTAAGGTTGTTGCCGCAGCATTTTCTCTCATTGTTGACTATGACAAATTCGGCGACCATCACACTTATGACCAGATTACAGGAGATGCCTATCTGACAACTCACGACCCAAGAGGTGATGTGTTATATGGGGTTGAGGTTGTTGTGCATCCTGATTATCGCGGCATGCGTCTGGGTAGACGTCTGTATGAAGCCAGAAAAGAACTGTGCAGAAATTTAAATCTTAAATCGATTGTTGCCGGTGGGCGAATACCGAATTATCAAAAACATGCTAAGGATATGTCGCCTCAAAAGTATATTGAGCTGGTTAAAAAGAAGAAAATATACGATCCTACGCTGACATTTCAATTATCGAATGAGTTTGAAGCCAAGCGTATTCTTGATGATTACTATCCGGAAGATAAAGAATCCAGGGGTTACGCAACTCTTTTGGAGTGGACAAATTTATATTACGACGAGCAGAAAATACCACTATTTGGCGCAGTCAAGAAATCTGCAAGAATAGGTTGTGTTCAGTGGCAAATGAGACCGTTAAAATCTGTAGATGAACTCATACAGCAGGTTGAGTTTTTTGTCGACGCGTTATCTGATTATCAATGTGATTTAGCACTTTTGCCAGAATTCTTTAATGCGCCATTAATGGGAATAGAGGCACATAAAACATCGATTAATTCGATCAAGGCCCTGTCCGCATTCACTGAAGAAATAGTTGAAGCAATATCTCGTCTGGCAGTTTCATATAATATTAATATTATCGCAGGTTCCATGCCTGTCGTAGAAGATAATCAATTATATAACGTTTCTTATTTTTGTCGTCGTGACGGTACGCTTGAATCACAATATAAAATACATCCTACGCCACATGAGAAACGTGCATGGATTATGCAGGGTGGCGACAACCTTAATGTTTTTGAAACCGATTTCGGGAAAATTGGAATATTGATTTGCTACGATATTGAATTTCCTGAGCTCGCACGCTTACAGTCGGAAGCAGGGATGCAGCTATTATTTGTGCCATTCTGGACTGATACAAAGAATGCCTATCTCAGGGTGCGTTGCTGTGCGCATGCGCGTGCAATAGAAAATGAATGTTATGTCATCATAGCCGGTAGTGTTGGCAATTTGCCGAAAGTGGATGGAGCTGATATACAATACGCCCAGTCTGCTGTTTTTTCCCCGTCAGACTTCTCGTTTCCTCATGATGCCATCATGGCTGAAACAACGCCGAACACCGAAATGACATTAATTGTTGATCTTGATCTGGAGAAGCTCAGTCAACTGCGCAATGAGGGTTCTGTAAAAAATTATCTGGACAGGCGTCGTGATTTATATCGAATCAACTGGCTAGGTAACACAAATTACAAATAGCAAATCGTTATCTGGAATATTAGTGAGTTCGGCAATATCTGGTTATTTGTGTGCGTATCCATGGCTAAATTATAATTTTGCGCCATATAGATAACCTAACTAATACTTGATCGATTATACGACAAAATACTGTTCCAGTTTGTTATGAAATTCAGTCTTATGGCCAGTCCACCATTTAGCAATATATTTGGCTAGCTCGTTTGGCTCATGGTTATTGATTGCATTATTAACAATCCTGTTGAGATCAGCTAAAAAAGTTTTTCTGTATTCTTGTATAATCTTTAGATCATTCTCGGGAATGCCTCGTTCCAAAAGAATTGATTCTTCTGTTTTCAGGTGGAATATGATGTATTGCTCCAGCATCAAAATAGTGGGTTTTAAAGATTTTAAATCCCAGCCTTTTTGCATAAAATAAAATAATGAATTTATCATTGCTATCAAGCCTCTATGCTGTTCATCCAGTATGGGAAAATTGACTAAATCATTTTCGTCCCATTTTATAAATAGTATGTTCGACATTGCATCTCCAATCGAATGGGTAGTATTAGTCTGACTGTTCTATCAAATGTAAATTTCAAAGAGAGGTTTAAGTAGTCGCTTTAATATTGTTGCTAACTATATGAACTTTTCTTTATATGAATATAATAATCGTTTTATAACCTTCAGGCTGATACTGACAGATATTATTGTCTGTTAATACAGCACAGGCCTTCTATATGGTTCTGTGACTGTTATATCATGAACTGAAAACAGTAAAAATACATAAATACAATGATTCATTAATATTGTAATAACTAAATAATATATATCAAAATTATTTATGCGTTATCCGTTTGTTTTACTTTGTCTGAAAGAGGGAAATTGTGATGTGTTTAACGAAATGGGTGTATGCCGGTATATTGTCCTCTAAGGTGCTGGGAACTAATTGCTCAAATTATAGTCCTTAAGACTGACTGGATTATATTGATAATATAATTGTATTTTTATTAATATAAAGGTATCGTTTATTGTTATGAAACAGTGGAAAAACATCGTTGCATTCATTTTGATTCTGGCTATGCCAGTTTCATTGTGGGCCAATGTGACCATGGCATCGCACTGTCAAACATCAAATTCCTCATCTCATACAATGCACTCCCAAATAGATAATGGAATGCATATGCATATGAATCATGAAGTTACTACAGAAGTAGTTGATAATTCATCTGGCTGTGACTGTGGTTGTAATGACTTGATGGATTGCTCTGTCTCAGGTTGTCACGGCACAGCATTATTGAACGGATCGGAATTAAAATATAATCCTTATACACAATCAATTGTCCAGCTTGCAGGGCCACTGGCACCTTCTCCTGACCCACATCTATTATTTAGACCCCCTATTTTACTTTCCCTGGCCTGATCATCAGGTTATTTGCTACTGCTTTTGACATGATGCATGTCAAGTAGCTGACATCACATTCAATATTATCTGGTCGTTACGTATTTTCTGTAACGTATGTATAGAAATTCAGGAAAGTATTATGAATAAACACATATGCCTACTTATGCTAGCAGGTACATTTTTGCTTTTGGCAGGATGTACTTCCATCCCAAAAGATCTGGGTCGAAATGATGTTAATGCACTCATTAGTGAGCGAGGGGTGCCAATCGAAGCGACTGTTAAACATGGCAGTAATGAAGTACTTAATGCGCTGATAGCACAACCTTTGACTGCTGAAAGCGCTATTCGAATTGCGTTAATCAATAACCCGCAGCTTAAATCGACGTATGCTGGTTTAGGCATTGGTGCTGCTGATGTTTATGAGGCAGGACGCATTCGTAACCCCATTTTTTCATTCACATCGCTGGACTCTAACGTCTCAGGCGAGCGTAACCTGAATAGTTACGGTTTAATTTTATCGTTTACTGATTTGCTTACGCTGCCATCTCGAAAACGTATTGCAGAGGGCGAGTTTGCAGTAATGAAACAGACTGTAGGTGCTGAAATTGTCAATACTGCAGCTGCAACTGAAGCTGCTTTTTATGAATTTGTTGCAGCAAAGCAGGTTGCTGCATTGCGAGAACAAATTGCAAAAGCGGGTGCTTTATCACGTGATCTCGCCAAACGATATTATGATGCAGGTAATTTATCGCCACGCGATTTGGCCCTAGAGCAGGCAGGTGCTTCTGAGTCTCAACTGGAATCGTTGGAAGCAAATGATGAAGCATATATAAAACGTGCCCAACTGGCAGCATTACTGGGACTGTCTGTAGCCGATGCATGGGATGCACCCGCACAACTACCGGTACCTCTTGTACAGGAAGACAATCTTGATGATCTGATCAAATTAGCCCAGCAGTCCAGACTGGATCTTGCTGGAGCGAATGCGCGTGCGAAGAACTATGCAGATCGTCTGGGTGTTACAAACTGGACTCGCTGGCTGGGTGAGCTGGATGTGGGTATTGAACATGAGCGCGAAACAGATGGCGCAGACCTGACAGGACCCACCATTGAATGGGAAGTACCGATTTTCACGCAAAATCGTGATCGCAAGCTACGTGCCACTGCTGAATTAAAAATGGCAATTGCTGAAGTTGAACGCTTAACACTGGATATTGAAAACAGTGTTCGATTGGCTTACGCAGCCACTTTAAACACAAAAGCACGTGTAGATGAATACAGGGATCGTTTGATCCCTGCGCGCATCGAAATAGTTGAGCGTGCACAAGAAGAAGAAGCGTTTATGCTGATTGGCATATTTGAATTGCTGGAAACCAAGCAGGCTGAATATGATGCCTATCAAGGATATCTGGAGATTGTGCGTGACTACTGGCTGGCACGTACAGAGTTAGCACGTGCCGTAGGCAACACACTGCCGAGTAATCGTCATGTGAATAAAAAACATTTAAGCGTCGACGATTATATTGCTCCACAACCTGAAAGTATGGATCACTCAGCACATGGTGATATGAGTCAATCAGAAACCATCTCTACGGACAATGCGCACAGCAATCATTAAGTTATTTGAATTAGGAGATTTATCATGACATCACGAAGAGAATTTTTAACCTATACCAGTGCAGGAGCCCTGGCAGCAGCAATCGTGCCGAATGCAAGCGCTGATTCAATCCCGGCTGCTGCACCAGCGATAGTGACACAATCAAAAACCCGTCAGAACTACGTGCCTGTGCGTACGCTGAATGGCTGGACCTTGCCTTATAAGATGAAAGATGGCGTCAAGGAATTCCATCTTGTTGCAGAGGAGATTGAACATGAATTTGCTCCTGGTTCAGTGGCCAAGTGCTGGGGCTATAACGGGACTACGCCCGGGCCTACCATTGAAGCGGTTGAAGGTGATCGGGTTAGAATACTCGTTACAAACTGCTTAAAAGAACACACAACCATTCATTGGCATGGACTGTTACTGCCCAGTGGTATGGATGGGGTTGGTGGTTTAAATCAGCCGCAAATAAAGCCTGGTGAAACCTTTGCTTATGAATTCACGCTGAAACAGCACGGCACACACATGTATCATCCACATGCAGATGAAATGACTCAAATGGCAGTGGGTATGATGGGGATGTTTATTATCCATCCAAGAAATGGAGAAATCGTACCTGTTGATCGTGATTACTGTTTTATGCTTCATAACTGGGCGTTGCACCCCGGTACATATCGCCCTGATCCCTCTATTATGGTGGACTTTGATTTATGGACCTTTAACAGCAAAGTATTTCCAGCAATAGATTCAGTGGTTGCAAGAACAGGGGAACGTGTGCGTGTACGAATAGGTAATCTATCAATGTGGAATCATCCAATTCATATGCATGGTGTGCAGTATTGGGTTACAGGATCTGATGGTGGTCGTTGGACACAAGCAAGCTGGCGTCCAGAAGTGACTGAAATAGTAGGAGTAGGACAAATCCGTGATATCGAGTTTATTGCAGAGCCGGGCGACTGGGCATTTCACTGCCATATGGCTCATCACACCATGAATGCAATGGGTCACGAAATTCCAAATACGTTGGGGGTTGATCAATCAGGTATTGATAAAAAAATTAGGGAAATGCTCCCGGATTTTAAAGCCATGGGTGAATTTGGCATGGCGGAACATCAGGAACATGTCGATATGGGCCATCACACTGGTCCACGTAACACATTACCAATGATGACAGGTGTTGGTCCATACGGAAATATTGAAATGGGAGGAATGTTTACCACCGTGAAAGTACGCGACAACTTAAAACGAGGTGACTTTAGTGATCCGGGCTGGTATGACGCACCAGCAGGCACAGTAGCAGAAAAAGTAAGTTCAGATCCGGATTATGGAAACCCGGTCAGAATGAAAACATGAACTATCACATCGAATCAAAGATGCTACATCTGCTCGGTTTATAGTTTTACAATCTTTTTCTTTAGTAGCCAGTGAATGATCAGTCCGTAGATAAATGCAATTCCAACGTTCCAGATAGTAGCAGCAGCGACGGTGTACAAAGTAAATCGTTCATGTTTTTTGAAACCAGTATCACAGGCGCCTAAAGCAAGTTGTGCGCCTGTCAGGAATAAGATAATACCCAGTATGGAGGTTGGAAATATTTTAAATAACACACTTATTGAGTCGCCCAGAATTAATGCCAAAAATAACAATATTGTTCCAATGATAACAGTTGCACCACCTGTACTGGCGCCAAAACGAACGTGCCCCGCCATGCCGCCAGCGCCATGGCACAAAGGTATACCGCTGAACATGGAGCTGAAGGTATTCATAATGCCTGTTGAGACAGCTACTTTGTTTTCTGTGATAGGGCGATCGGGAAATAATCTGTTGTTTTCTTCCTTGATTGCGACTATGGCATTACCCAGGGTCATTGGAAGTTGAGGGAGTGCCAGGAATAATGTGCCTATCACAAAGTCATTAAAAGTAATTTTATGCCAGGAAAAATCAGGTGTCTGAATATTGAATTGAATATTTTTAAACTCATTGACAAGGTGAGGGTCTTGGGCGAGTGAGATGATCGCGCCAAAGACAAGCAGCATTATCATTGCTGGAAAGCGTTTATTTGTTAATAGTAACAGAGTGCCAAACAGTCCTATTGCTCCTATCAACCAGTCTGTAGATATTCTTTCTATACCATCCAGCATAAAAGCTATGCCTAAACCTAGAATAATTCCAAGGGTAATGGGCCGCGATATAATTTTTGCCAGTTTAGAGGCAAGTCCGGTAATGCCAAGAAAAATCCATATGATGCCTGTTGCCAAGCCGGCAGCAATCACAGTATTGGATGTGATCACTAAAGTCTGGGCTGCCTGCGTAGTTGCTATGGCGCCTATTGCCTTCATGGGTTGAACAGGAAAGGGTGTTTTATAGTACAGGCCAACGATTATCTGCGATACACCTATTACAAATAATAAACTGCTGGGTTCAATATCAACCAGAGTAATATAGGCAATAGCAAATGGTATTAAGGTGCCCAGGTCACCAAAAGCACCAGCCCACTCCATACGATTATATTTATTCATCCGGATAAATAGTTTGCTGTACTGATAATCATTTGACTATGAATTATATAGTGATATCTATCTATGACGAAGATTTAATTGCTATATGAATTATTGTGCACACATATCTATGCAAGCGATTGCATATTTGTTTTCGCTGGCAGAATTGCTTAAATGTATGCAGACATTGATATGAATATATTTAAGAGGCACGTTTAAAATGATTCGATTTGTAGTTCTGATTTCAGCACTTATTACTTGTAGCTTGCCCGCGTTGGCAGACGATATAGTTACAATCTATGCTGCGGGAAGTTTGAAGGCTGCACTGGGCGAAGTAGTTGCTTCATATGAAGAGAAATATAATATAAAAGTGGTGGAGAGATATGGCCCAAGTGGCTTATTGAGAGAAGCAATCGAAAGTAATGAGACGCCAGATATTTTTGCTTCGGCGAATATGAAGCATCCCTATACACTCGAATTGAAGCATTGGGGCAGTCCTGTCGTTATGTTTGCGCGAAACAAACTATGTGCGTTAGCACAACAAGATGTAGATATAACTTCAGACACTCTATTGGATGTCTTACTCAATGATACTGTAAGAGTAGGCACATCAACCCCGAAAGCTGATCCTAGTGGTGATTATGCCTGGGAGTTGTTTAAAAAAGCAGATAATCTTGTTGAGGGTAGTTTTTCTATCCTTGCAGGCAAAGCGCTTCAACTCACAGGCGGGAAAAATAGCAACCCTGCACCTAATGGGCGCAATCAGTATGGGTGGGTGCTGAGTGAGAATAAAGCTGATGTATTTCTTACCTATTGTACGAATGCTGTACTGGCAAGAAAAGAATTCCCAACGCTTAAAATCATAAAAGTCACTGAAAATCTGTCAGTGGGTGCTGATTACGGTTTATTAGTCAGAGCCGGTGCCTCAAAAGAAGCCTGGCAGTTAGGGATGTATATATTGTCACCTGCTGGTCAGAAAATACTAGCTGACTATGGCTTTGATGCTGGTGGAATGTCCAGATAAATATTGAACATGAATATCAATACATTTGCTCGAATGATTATGAGTTTCTGGTTAACCCTGGTACCGTAAAAGTAAATTTATCACAGTTACAGTATGTATCACACGTCTTGATGAGTATCATTATATTATATTGTTCCATTCACACTACCGCCAATATAAGACATGAAAAAAAATTTCATTAGTCAGGCGGCTTAAACTCCTTTCAAGTGCACCAGAGTATCCTGCAGATGCCGAATATGGCATTGAAATGCATTTTATCAAGTATCTTTTTCTGCCTAAATTTCTGATAAATCACAGAATTTATGCTGATGATGCGTTATCGGCACTAACACAAATTACTTTAATTATTTTGGAGTAATAAAATTCAGTCATTAAAAATTGAATTATTATTTCCGGATAATTAATGAGTTTAGGGTATATGCCGATGAAATTGTAAGCGTCAAGAAATAGTTCATTTAGTAATAGTTAATAGCGAATTACGAGAACTGTAATCAATATTCTTGTTGTTAAATAATAATGTTGAAATTGCATGTGTGTAATGACAATTTTAATTAGCATTTACCAACAGATAGTCATTATATGTGGTGAGATATGTTTGAGTCCAAGTATAAATCTATTAATTTAGCAGCTTTAATTGTAATTCCCTCTTTATTGCTGACGTTGTATGCAACTAAAATTTCGTATGATTTTATTAAAGAGCGTGCTGAAGTTAAATTTGAAGATGAAACTAGTGAGACTATTGAAGATATATTGGAAAGATTAAATCAATATGAACAGGCGTTAACGAGTGGAGTCGCATTATTTCAGTCAAGTAATAATGTTACACGAGACGAATGGAAAAAATTTACAACCGCAATGAATATTGGTGAGCGGTATCCTGGATTTCAGGGAGTGGGATTCGCAAAAATCCTTCAGCCAGGTGAAATAAATGAGCATATCTCTGAAATTAAGCGAGAAGGATTTCCGGATTACAAGGTATGGCCCGAATATACCAGATCAATCTATACCTCTATTATTTATCTCGAACCTTTTGATTGGCGAAATCAACGCGCATTTGGTTACGATATGTCTACCAATGAAACTAGATGGAAAGCAATGAAAAGAGCTGGTGAAACTGGATTAACTTCTATTACCGGAAAAGTAACACTTGTTCAAGAAACCGATTCAGATATTCAGGCCGGATTTTTAATGTATGTTCCACTTTACAGGAACGATACACCTGCTGAAACAATTGAGGAGAGACGAGCCAATCTGGTTGGGTATGTATATAGTGCTTTTCGAATGAATGATCTGATGCAAGGAGTATTAGTAAAAAATAAAACCAATTTTCATTTCAATATTTATGATGGCGATAATAATGACGTTGATAATGTTATGTATGGGTCAGATGAAGAGACATCAGGTGAGTACACTTCAAAATTCTCAAAAACACAATTAATTAGATTGCCAGGTCATGAATGGACGGTAACATTTAATAGTGTTAAATCCTTTGATAAGGACGTTTCTACTTTTATACCATTGGCAATATTATTCCTGGGATTGATTATAAACACTTTGATATTTGTTTTGCTTACTCGTTTAATTAATGAGAGAAAAAGAATAAATATCAAAGCCGATGAGCTCAGCAAAGAGATTGTAAATAAAAACAAAGAACTTGAGTTCGAGATTAACGAGCGTGCAAACATTGAAATATATGCCAAAAAGCTATTTAACACTGCGTCTGAAGCAATTATTACACTTGATTCTCTAGGTGTAATTTTGTCTTTTAACCCTGCTGCTACGACCATATTTGGCTATCAATGTGAAGAGATTATTGGACAGTCAGTATCATGTCTAGTGCCTGAGTTACATAAAAACAAGGTTCTGGACTATTTGATTAATAATCTGGGCCTGCAAAACCAGACTCAAAATGTACATGAATTTACTGGATTAAGAAAAGATAAATCTCTGATAAATATTGAGATTACTGTTGGTAATATGAAGATAAATGAAAAGCATAGTTTTACTATATTTATCCGCGATATAACCAGTAGAAAAGAAATGCATGAAAAGTTAACGACACTCAATACTGAATTATTGCGGTCTAATGAGGATTTGGCACAGTTTGCTTATGTTGCATCTCACGATCTGCAGGAACCCCTGAGGATGATTGCCAGTTATGTGCAGTTACTTCAGAAGCGCTATTCTGGTGAGATTGATGATAAGGCGGACAAATTTATTGCTTATACCGTTGATGGATGTCAACGAATGGAATCATTGATTGATGGGTTGTTAAACTTTTCAAGAATTGATTCAAGTAAAGAGGAAATGGAAATAATAGATGTGAATAAAGCCATGGATGATATTGTGCATGAATTGAATATTCGCATTAAAGAGACTAATACAACTGTGAAGTGGTCAGAACTGCATGACGTATACGCGCGACCTACACAGTTTCTTACGGTTCTCAGAAACTTGATAAGTAATGCAATCAAATATAATAAATCAAATACGCCAGTGATACAGGTTGATAGCAAACTGCAGGAGAATGGTAAGGTTGAGATTTCTGTGCAGGACAATGGTATTGGTATTCGTGAAGAATACGCTGACAAGATTTTTATAATATTCAAAAGGCTTCATTCCCGAAATGAATATCCTGGCACAGGTATAGGCCTGTCTTTGTGTAAAAAAATTGTTGAAAGACACGGAGGGGAGATATCATTTGTATCGAAAGAAGGCGCAGGCACAACATTTTATTTCACAATGTCTCCAGCGATCGATAATGATATTCATTATCAATATGCAGTTAATGGGTAAACTTTGTATAAAAGAATGACTATGACGACGATGATTCAATCAAAGCCCGTTGATATTTTGCTGGTGGAAGATAATCAGGCAGATGCTGATCTTGCTATCGAAGCGCTTACAGATGCCAGATTGGCAGTAAATATAGCAGTTGTTGATGATGGTGAGAAAGCGTTAAAATTTTTATATCATCAGGGTGAATATGTAAATTCATTTCGACCGGACCTGATATTTCTGGATTTGAATCTACCGAAAATTGACGGGCGTCAAATTCTTGAAAGAATCAAGTCAGACAACATGCTTAAATGTATTCCGGTTGTTGTGCTTACGACTTCAGATGACGTGCAGGATGTGGCGTATATGTATACCCAACATGCCAATTGCTATATTAAAAAACCTGTTGATTTCAACCAATTTTATAAGGTTGTTCAAGAAACTACAAATTACTGGTTTACTGTTGTACAGCTTCCTCCTGATAACAGCGGTTCTGTATAGTACGACATCCACTTTACATAATATTACATAAAGAATTAGTTAAGGTTGTCTAGGCATAAGCCGATACAAACTTAACGACTTTATATATTAAAGTCTTGTTTGTAAAATATTTAATAATTTGAGTAAAATTATGAACGGTGTTGCGAAATTATCTAAAGGTTTTAATGCTGCTAATATTGATACCAGCGAAGCATCCTATATTCCTGGTGACAATGCGAAGCCATACGCACAAAAAAACCTTCGAATATTGGTCGTGGATGATAATCCAGGTGATCGTGAATTGTATGAGCAATTTCTCGTTGATGATTCATATCAAGGGTATGAATTTGTGGAAACAGCTTATGGTATGGAAGCAATCAATCTATGTTCAACGCAAAAATTTGATTGTATTTTACTGGATTATAATCTTCCCGACTTAAATGGCATTCAGTTTTTAAGTCTGCTTGAGAATAATACAAAAGTGAATACCCCTGTGATTATGTTAACAGGGCAAGGTGACGAAACGATTGCATCTGATGCTTTACGTGCTGGCGCATCTGATTATTTGCCAAAGCGAGCTGTATCCACCGAGTCACTTAAAAGAACAATTAATAATGCTGTAGAAAAATTTCACTTAAGAGCAGCCGTAGAAAGTCAAACGCATAAACTACAAAAGAATAATGAAGAACTCACACATAAGCATGACGAGATTCAGCGGTTTTATCAGACAGTATCACATGAATTAAAAACTCCTTTAACTTCAATGAAGGAATTTATCTCTATCATTCTTGATGGTCTGGCAGGTCCTATCAATCAGGAACAAAAAACATACCTGGAACTGGTGGGCGAAAGCTGTATGCAAATGGCTAATGGTATTAACGACTTACTCGACATTACTCGTCTTGAAACTGGCAAATATAGTGTTGAACTGGAGCCAAATGAAATAAAGCCGCTAATTGAAAAAACGATATTAGCTATGAGTGTAATTGCTAAACACAAGCAGATAGAAATTGATGCTTATTTTGATGATTCCTTGCCTGAGGTTTACATGGATCCTGGGCGTATTGAACAGGTATTGACGAATTTGATTAATAATGCAATTAAATTTAGTGACCGTAATGGAAAGATATTGATTAAAACAACGATAGATGGAATCGAAGCTAAATTTATAAGAATAGCTGTATTGGACAATGGTTGCGGTATTAATAAGGACAATTTGAAGCACGTATTTGATCGCTTATATCAGGTAGACCCTGAAGGTAGTTCATGCCACGAATCATCCAGTACTGGTGGTTTGGGTTTGGGATTAAATATTTGTAAACAGTTAGTTCAGTTGCATGATGGCATGTTGAAGGTCAAGAGCAAAGTAGGCGTAGGAAGTGAGTTCTCGTTCACATTGCCTGTTTATTATGAAGAAACTGGAATTCACTCAATTATCAAGGAGATATGAACATGACTAAAAAAATATTTATTGTAGAAGACGATAAAAAAATTGCTATGGCAATGGGCATTAGAATTAAAGCCAGTGGCTATGATGTGTCTACTGCTTATGATGCGGTTACTGCGGTAAGCGCTGCACGCAGGTATAGTCCTGACTTAATATTACTGGATATCTCTATGCCGGGTGGAAATGGATTTGGACTTGCTGAAAAATTTCAGAATCTGCGTGAAACTTCAGGTGTACCAATTATTTTTATTACAGCAAGTAAAAAGCCCAGTTTAAAATTTAAAGCCGAGGAATTAGGTGCAGCAGGATTTTTCGAAAAGCCGTATGATTCCGATACATTGCTAAATAAAATATCCACCTTAATATAATTCGTTATGAATTCATTTGATTTCAAGTCATGTGCCTAAGGTGGCGCCTGGAGATTGCTTTAATTGTAATGTGACTTATTGCATTATTTTGTTATACAAACTTAGTAGCTAAAGAATATTAATTAGATGGAATTATCTGTTTTATAATAATAATTTATTGGCAGCTTTATTCATCTGTTCATTGTTAAGTCATATAACACAAAAATAAAAATAAGTATTATAATGCTGCTATCAGTAAATCTTTCTGTGAGGTTAATGATATGGCGACATCTGTTCCAGAACTGCCCGAGCAATGGCAATCACTCGACCTGGTCAATATACTCTCAAAGCCTGCAGCCTTTGTGTCAATTAGTCAGTGTAATAGTCTCTATCGCGCTAAAGGCGTACAGGGCGATGAGAAACAGTGGGAAAGAGGTACCCTGGAAAACACTGTAAAAGTAGCCAAAGCCTGTCGGGAAGCAGGGATGAAATTTTTCTGGATTGGGTATGACGTTTTCAGAGAAGACTATCCCATGACCGAATTAGATGAGGCCCAATATGGGTATTGGAGTAAAGCTTTTAAATCCAGCGAGATGACAAAAGAGGAAAAACAATGGGATGTCGATCTAGTTGATGATTTAAGTGAACTCAAGCAGCCTGAAGACTCGGAGTTTTTAGAATTTGCTCATCAAAGCTCTTTCGTCGGCACTCCTTTAAAACTGATGCTGGAACGTGCAGGCATCAAAACAATTATTCTCTGCGGTATTCATCTTGACTGGTGCATAGAAGGCAATGCCAGGGCAGCTCGAGATGAGGGCTACATTCCGATTGTTGTTGGTGATGCCTGTTCGTGCAAAGACCAGGCTGATGATTTGTCTACGATGCAAAGGATAAACAATATTGTGTGTCCAGTCCTTTCTGCTGACAGAGTAGTGGGGCTAATTCGGAAAGGACTGTCTAAATCGCATGCTGCATAAGTTATTCGGTATGTTATTGTTATAGATAACTTCTTGGTGGTGTGTGACGTAGCAGGCAGATTCATTCTGCTGGACTGGAATGTATTCAGCAGAACTATCGCTTGATAATATTCTTTATATTGATCTACTAAAGCAACGAATACAGAGTCAATGTTAAAAATGAGCTTTTTATAGCGACACTATTAACATTGACTCTGATGATTCATTATTTTTTACATTTATAATTGGCTTTGGCTTCCTGGCTGGACTCATTCTTGGAGCCGCTAAAGTCGTAATACAAGCCATTGCCTTCTGGGTCAATGACAAGAGTATAACTGTAGCTTCCATCAACTTTATTCCAGTCCCATCTATGGTTAAGGCCAGCTCTCTTGTAAGCAATAGCTTCACCAGTATCACCACCTTCATAGATAATAAAGCCACCCTTATTGTTCTCTTGATTATTAAAGCGGCCCACCTCGACCAGTACCTTGGTGCTCAACAGGTTTTTGTAGCAGCGCCAGCTGGTATACTGATTCTCCTGGTATGCTTTTTTATCGATAGTGATTACCCTGGGGTTTTCCGGGTCTGATTTAACGGCTAAAGAATTGCACGAAGTCGTCATGGCAATAGAACTGAATAGCAATACTAGTAAAGTAAATGATTTCATTGGAGTATTTTAAAGTGTTTAAACTGGTACATATTATACCAATATTCATATTGTCTTGCTAAATAATCATTAGGTCAGGATGATATGAAAAATGCCAATATTGATTGAATTACAATAAAATAAGCTGTGTATTTAGTAATTGATGTTATATGATCTGGAAATTAATGTCTTGATGTTTTCTTTAACAAGTGCCTTGTATTTACAGTTAAACATGACATCCCGATATCATAAGTGATTCTCTTCATACACAAGCTCGGATAATACATTTTGATTGATTTGAATGATGCCACGTTTAGGCCGGTCAAGGTCGATAATCATATAGACGATTAATGTAATTAAGAGTGAAACTAATGTAATAGGTGTAATTACACGGTTCCCGTTTAATCCGGCTGAATATCCCATGATTCCACCAGATGAAATGAAAGCAATGAACAGGATAATTAAAATTGCCTCTGGTACATTTAACTGAAGTAGAGCAGTTCGTTTGTTCTGACTGTCAATCAGGTCGTTGAGAGATTTTATAAATACACCACTTGTCACTGGTCGTGCATCGATATCGGTGGATAGTACTGCCAATCTCCATAATTCATTTTGCAGTTTGGCCGTCATGTCGTGATATTTTTTGCGTTCTTGCAGTTTTGTCAGATCCACTTTTCCAATATCTATACGCAATTCAATATAGTCTTGTAATAAATCTTCTATTTGCTGTCTATATGGCTCTGGCAGTAATTGACTTCGAAGAACCGCGGTTCCAATTGCATTAGCTTCTTCAATGATGGCCAGGCTTCCTGTTATCAAATTGTTGCATGGACATGCTGAATGTGAAACCAAGCAGCAATGCAAGTAAGCCAAGTATGCTCGCCTGAATTGATCCTGTGAACTGTTTTACTTCTGTGTCTGTGAGTGATTAAACAAATTGGCCCGCCCTGAAGCCAATCTCGTTAAAGATGATGATAGATATAAATAAACTTATTGTGATTGCTATACTGCTATATGTGTAAAGTAATTCATTGTCATTCATATTTTTTATTTTCTCGAATTAAAATGCTCATTTTAGATATGAGTAGTGCTGTAGTTTGATTTATTTTTCTAATTGTATGGATAGCTATGACTTAAGCGACCTGTCCTTGTATATTATCTAACCTTGCCCGGATCCAAGTATTTCTTCCTTGCTGCCACTTTCTTTTACGTCCACTTTCCCTTGACGTAATCTTATTGCCGTATCAATCGCTACTGCTAATCTTGAGTGATCCCATGCCGAATTAATTTTTAACACATTAGACATTAAGCTGATGAGGTATCGGGTGTTTTCATTGTTATTCCATTCAACAATAGCGACAGAGTTCATGTAATTTTTAGCATTACCCATGTATTTTCCACATACATAGTTTTCTTCTGGTTTGCATTGATATAAGGAACCACTTTTAAAGTAAACAGCAGCGTTATGAAGTTCTGGTGCATAGACATAGCGATAACGTCTTTTTGTCATATACAGGAATCGTTTCATTTCCAGGCTAGACCATTCATCTACAAGCCGGCCTTGTTCCATTCGGTAAATTATACGTGCAAGCTCACGTGGGGTAGCATATGAAACCAGGCCGGGAACTTTTTGTTTGCCGGTGCTCGTAAAAAAAGAGCCTTGTTGAATATTTTTTGTATTAATATTTGCTGCTTCAAGAGGCTGGTTGATAACTCGCTGTGATAATTCTGTTAATTCTTTTTTGGGTGTTGTGCTGAAGAAGTCATTCGCAGTTTGAAGCGAGACTGGGTAATCAGAAGAAAAATGTTCAAGTAACATGGCTTCTCGCCAGACAACAGATGCCGCGGCATTCGCTGATGGGGATATCATGTGGTCTATCCATTCTGCTAATGAGAAAGTATCATTAGGTATGACTGTTGAAAAGCGATTGTTGGCGATAGATGGGTCAAATTTTGGCACTGTATGGCTGTCGCGAATTACCCAATTTTGCGCGAGCACCTGGGTACTTTTTAGAATCTCTTTTCTGTTGCTTATATCCGGAAATCCTTTGGCTAAAGCATTAAAAAAACCACTCATGATTAGTAGTTTTCCTACGCTGCCAGCATTTTGTTTTATATCAGGTCTAACGCCTGCCCAAATAATATTGTCAGGGTCAGACATATCGATGACGACTGCGCCATACGAGGGATCACGCGATTTAAGTATAGAGTTTAAAGACAGTTTTAAATCCTGATTTTCTGTCAGTTCATCGAAGTCAGTTAATTCGACAGTTTTACCCAGAGATAACTTAATATCATTGATGCTTAATAACGCACCTGGTGGTAATTTTGCTCCACGCTCACTTGCTTGGGAATTGGCGTAGCCTATTAATCTTTGTATGCCACTTTCAGTTACTCCATCAAGAGGGTAAGCATTCAATAAAGAAAAGCTAACAGATAATAGAACGATGAATATCGTGGTAATTACTAAATTAACCTTTAGGAATTTCATTGCATAGTGTCTGTATTTATATTAATTTTTTAATTTTGAATTATAGCATCAGTCAGTTTTACAGAATTATCAGGTGTTGTCGTAATATCAGACATCTTTTTCAACAACCTGTCCGCTAGTAAACTTCCTCGTTCTACAAGTGGTCGTATCTGGAATAAAGTTAATTCGTTATCGATAAAGCCAAATTCTATATCCCAGGGTAATGCGTTACCCTCAGAATCTTTTATGGCTGGATATTTTTCTGCAACATCAAGGGTAAGCTGGCGTAAAGTCTCAATTTCATTCTCCTGCAGTACCTTGCCTGCATTGGCAGCTTTCCAGGTTATTCCATTGTCTTTTGACAGCTCTCTCTGATAAGGGGCTTTTGCCTCTGAAACAAGTTGAACTGTGCCATCTTTTAACGCGACTAGAGTTTCTGCCGCTTCGCCAGATACCGCACCTCCAATTCCCCATGCGGTAGATACTGTGAAGCCTTCCTCTCGACTGTATAGATTGCGAGTGATGAGCACACCGGACTTTTCAGCAGCAACACTCTTCATTAATAAAACGGAAGCATACACTTCTTCAGGTTGTTCTAGTAGATTAGAGCGCCAGGCGATAGCACGAGGACTTAATACAGATGCCCACACTTTTGGTATAGAATCAATTTGGTTCTTTTTACCACGTAGGTTAGGTAATGTCAGTGATAATCCCGCACCTGTAAACCCTGGCAAATCCTCGACATTTGTATCAGAGCGTATAAATAGACCGTAACCATTCTCTTTACCAAACAACTGCTTCATAAGCGGCTCTAGCAACTCTAGTGTCTCTGTGCTGAGCTGAATTCGTTCAATATCCATACGAAGCTCATCAATACCTGAAGTAAATTCATTTTCGGTAATCTGATTAGCTCTAAAGTTTGTATACAGGGCTTTCAATCTTGATTTAAATTCAATACCAGTAGTATTGACATGGTTGGAAAATACTCCAAAAGGCAATGCAATTGCAGGAGCAACTTTCCCTGGAAAAAGACGATTCAATTCACCTAAGTTAGCAGCTTTTGGCCCAACCAGTCTTCCTGATAGGCCTTTATGTAAGTTATCTATAGTGAGTGGCTTGCTGACGGATAAATCGGGTATTGGAACGTCTAATCGGGTAGATTTCTGAGTGTTGAAATAGTTATCTACCAGTTTTTTGTCTGATTTTCTAAGATTGTCTATTAATTCAATCATGACCGACCCGTCAGAGCCGACAACATAAATAATTTCTTTGCCAAGATGCGGTTTGAATTCTGATAATAATGAATCAGAAACACTAATATTAGGTATCCCAAAATTCCGTGCCAGTAATTGTACATGTGAGAGTAAATTTCCTTCTCCCAGTGTGATTACACCAGATACTGGAGGCAAATCAGTTACAGAGTAGGGTAGTAAAACTATGTCTGTACGTAAAAGTGGCAAGTCTGTATGTGACTGGGTTTCATCAATAGCTATTAATCTGCCTTTGGCAACACCGGGATTTAATCCTAAAATTGTGCCGGATGGTTTGCCCATTATGCTTCTTTTAACTCCAAGGCTAGTTTGAGCATCTAATGTTAACTGCCTTGCTACATTGGCATAGGGGAGTAAAAGTGAACTACGAATAATATCGTCTAGGAACTTGCTTGCCCGTGCATCAATAGCTGCGTATCGACTTATTGCTTCAGCAAATGTATGGCGTACAGTTCCAACTGCCCAGTTATTCACCTGGCTTAAGGATTGGGTTAAAAAGAAATAATCACCAGCGTTTATAGATTCTTTGGTTAAATAATAATTAATTGTAGAGGCTGTTATTTGATACTCATTCTCAGAGACAAAGCCTGATGCTGAAGCTGCTCGCAGTAGTGAAAGCGATAAGTTAAGTATGTCGTTACGTGTTAGTTGATTGTCGCGAACTAAATTCATGGCTAACAGGCGAATTTCTTCTTCAATATCCGGATATATATCAAATAATAACAGTCTCAGGCTCGTGTTTAGTTCACTCAAGATTGATCTTTTGAATTCGTATAAGGTCTGGCTTAGATGATCCAGCCTCACTATAGAAGTCTGTTGAGTATCTATTAGTATGTTTTCACCTAAGTGTTCTAGCTGTGAATGCTTTTGTAATTCCAGAAATGCTGATCTAAGTCTTTGCTGTCTTCCTGCGGGACTATAAAGCAGGTTTAGATTCGCTATTAGTGAGTTCACGCTTGAGATTAATGAGGTATCAGTTTTATCTATTTGCCTTGTTGCCAGCCATTCATTTAGTCGTGAAATGCTTGAAAAGGATGGGTTAGTATGAATTTCTACACGCAGGTTTTGAAAGCTGCCATCCTTTTCAGCTATCTCTTGGGAAATACGTCGAATTGACCTGGTAAGATCCACTTTATAATTATGCGGGATCGTTTTGATAACCTCTTTGGTTAACAAATAATTGTTTTTAATCCACTCACTGTTTTCTAATAATTGCAGTAATAGTACATTGCCGGTTGCTTCCTCGTCTTCGAGTTGAATCCTGCCTCGATAGTGTTTAGCACGCCGTAACACCCATCCGTTATCAATATCTGTTAAGTATCGTTCTAATGGGAGTTCCCTTAATCGTTGCTGACGGTTATCTAGATCCCATAACTCATCCCAGGTCATCGCAGTAAATATTGTTCCAACATTCCAGCCAAGTTGTGATAAACGCTCACGCTGTGACGAATACTGTGCATGTTGATGTCCACCACCATGCGCCTTACATGCGTACTGTTTTGGGGGTAATACTACGCCGTCATTACAAAACCAGCGAATCTGGCGATAAGGACCACGCTCACTATTGATCATTTCTTTGATAATCATCCTGGCTTCTGCAATAACTTCTTCGCCAGGAGGCGTCAGTTGAGACGCGGCATTTGCGATATAAAATAGATAGCAGAAAGCTATAGAAATAAAGGGAAGTGCGTGTTTCAAATGTAAATCGCCATAATATTAAGTGTATATATAACTGAGGTAAATGAGTGTAGTATCTATTATATAGGAATCTATTACATGATTCAGTTGAACAATGATGTCAAGCTATCATTAGTTGCACTATAGCCCAATTACTATTGCCTACTACCATAAAGACTCACTTTATACATGTATGAACGAAAATATTCGTGATAACACTTCTGGCTTGTCTTTGCTTGAAAAATTTCTGCGTATATTTGCACGTGTACGTAAAGAAGAGGGTGTGACCAGTCTTCTATTGTTGATGAACATATTCCTGATTTTAATGGCTTATTACTTTATTAAGCCAGTCAGGGAAGGGTGGCTTTCAATATCAATAATTCAGGGCCTAACCAAGTTGGAAGTAAAAGCTTACTCGGCTTTTGTTCAAAGCCTGGTATTGGTTATAATTGTACTCCCTATTTATGCAAAGCTGGCTTCAATATGGACGAGGATAAAACTAATTACACTAGTGGGCGCTTTTTTTTGTGTAGTGTTATTTATGTTTTGGTTATTTCAACCTGATTATATCTTCCGTCATATTCCGTATTTGGGGATTTTCTTTTATTTATTTGTGGGCATCTTTGGGGTAACTTTAGTTGCTCAATTCTGGTCTTTTGCCTCAGATATATTTGGTAACGACAGAGGACGTAGGTTATTCCCATTAGTTGCAGTAGGTGCAGCAGCAGGTGGGGCTATGGGGTCCTGGATTGGGGAGCGTCTAATAGCGAATAATAATTTTGAACCATTTGATTTAATGTTGTTCGCTATCGTGCCTTTGGTATCAACGATCATTTTAGCGCGTTGGACTGACCGTAGGGGAGCATATGGGCATCCATCAGAATATACAAAAAAACGCTGGCGGCAACCTGCTACCCCAAAATATGAAGGTGCTTTTAAGTTATTGCTGAAATATCGCTATCTAAGTGCGATGGCAATTATGGTGTTGTTGTTTAACTGGGTAGTTGCCAGCGGAGATAATATATTGTTTGGTTTGGTACAGCAGTCGCTAGATGAGCAGTTAATAGCTCAGGGCATAAATGCCGATAACTATTCGAAACAGTTAAAAAGCGCGACGACCGCCTTTTATGGGTCTTTATATTTTTGGGTCAATATTATTGGTTTATTGTTGCAGGCGTTTGTTGTATCTAGATTACTTAAGTTCGGAGGGTTTGGTTCATTGATGTTGGCGACTCCTTTAATTTCACTTCTAGCTTATATTTCGATGGCAGTTGCTCCTGTATTAGGTGTCATAAAAGCGATGAAAGTGGCTGAAAACTCTAGTAATTATTCTATAAATAATACTGCAAGGCACATGTTATGGTTGCCAACATCGAAATCAATGCTGTACCAGGCAAAGCCTACTGTCGACACGCTTTTTGTCCGGATTGGTGATGGATTCGCAGCCTTAACGGTACTATTGGGAACTCGTTTGTGGAATTTAGAACTAAATACTTTTTTGATAATCAATATAGTGCTGACTCTATTCTGGTTAGCTATCGCATATTTTCTAGTGCAAGAGCATAAGCGATGGAATGAGAATATAGAGGTAAAAATATAAAAGTACAATTGGAGTAAAAAATAGTGAAAAAGTTGCTGCTTGGTGCATTAGTATTATTTGTGGTGGTTAGCAATATATCAGCTCAGGAGGACCAGGACTGGAGGCCGTTATATAAATTAGTTGATTCATCTCTACAGACAAAACTGGATGCAGAGTTCAAAAAAATACCACAGTTACGAAAGTTAATTGTTCAGAAAAAACTGGCAATAGGAGTGGTAGATATGAATGGAGAAATGCCTAAATTCGCACGAATTAATGGCAATAAAATGATGTACGCGGCTAGTCTGCCTAAAATTGCAATATTGTTAGCTGCCTATCAATCTTTCGAGGATGGCAGTCTAGAAGAAACAGAAGAAATACACAGTGATCTGGTCAATATGATAAGGACCTCTGATAATCATGCGGCAACAAAAATTATAGATAAAGTGGGATTTAAAAAAATTTCATCAGTTTTGAAAGATCCAAGATACGAGCTATATGACGAAAGCCGAGGTGGAGGATTATGGGTAGGAAAACGTTATGCAAAGCAAGGTAAACGCTATCCTGACCCAATCAATAGTATTTCCCATGGTGCTACAGTGACACAAATCTGCAGGTTTTATTACTTGCTGGCAAATCATAAATTGATTAATTATGAGCGCTCTGAGCAGATGTTAAATGATTTATCGAATCCAGCCCTTAATCATAAATTTGTTGCATCATTATCGAAATTAGCGCCCAAAGCTGACTTGTTTAGAAAATCAGGAACCTGGAAACAGTGGCACTCTGACTCTGTTCTGGTTAGAAGTGTTGATTGGAGAAACTATATCCTGACGGCAATGGTAGAAAGCGAGGATGGTAGTAAAATCATTGAAAGAGTTGTTCCAATTGTGGAGAAGGTGCTACGTGCTGAAGAAAGTTGATCTGCTTTCTGCGGTGTAATGTGCCAGGACTGCACAGTAGTAGCAGACAAGATACGCAGACCGTACCTTAATGATTAAGACATAACACTATGAGATTTATAGTATAGGCATAATAAAATCATCACAACATATTAGAACAAGAGTAATAAGTGTCTATGCAAGTAGTCACTATAGACAGTAAGATCTGAATAAATGAGTTATGGCATTATTCAAGGAGATTATTTAGATTAAGATTGGAGTCGTTACCGATAACTGGTGTATTGTTCAAAAATTCTATGTCTGTTGCACTTTCCAATGCATCACCTGTATCGTCCAGCACTCCGGAAACACCGGTGCTGTCAAGGACATCATTTGTTATCTCTAAAGTGCTGTTGACTGTTGAGAGTAGCGGATCAACGATATTCTCGTTTACGACGCCTGTAGTGTTAGATAGCACGTTGTCCAGACTGTCAATGTCTTCAGGCAGAGAATCATCTAAACTGGACCCGATGGTGTTACTGGTGATGTTGAAGTCTATATTGTCTTGTCCCTGAGTTACTGTATTCCCGGCAGTTAACAATATTTTTTCATCAGAAATTGATGAAGTAATTTCCAGTAAACCTTCACTAAGTTCTACGCTAGCCTGAGTATTATCAACGCTAACGGTAAATATAGTACCTTTAACACCGGCAATTAAATATGGTGTGATTACTTTAAAGTTTTTGTTAAAACGCTTAACGATGTTGTAGAGGACACTACCTTTTTCCTGTTTGATGATTGCTCTGCTGTCTTCACTGTTGTCAGGAATGAGTTTTATAATGGAATTCTGTGCGACAGTAATAGAATCATCGTTTCGTTTTAATTCTACTGTACTCTGATTACCAGTAATGACTAATGCTGGTAAATTAATATAATCATCAGCCACAAGCTGTTTTTTATCTTCAGCGTTTATGTCACCACTAGTAGTAAATACGTTTCCTTGTACAGCTGCTACACGCCAAATATTCTTTCTAAGATCATCAGCATGGATTGCATAAAAGCTGTTAACTAAAATACCTGTTAATAGGATAAATGAAAATATATATTTTACGCGCATGAACCTAAACTCTGTCATTGTAATAGCTTAATAATAACGCATTGTCTTGATAAAGATTGTGGTTGTAGTTGCTAATTACTGTAATTCCAGATTAATGGCATAACTTGTCGGATAGTCTTCGGATTAATTAAAGCAGAACTTTAGATAATTGACGATAACTATAATAAGTTTAAATTTAAATTTAAGATTGTCATATTAATGACGAAAACAATAAATCTATCTGTATAAAATCGTCAAATTATTATCTCTAAATAAGGTTCGTACACAATGCAATTACAATGTTATCCATACTTTTACTTCGTGATATTTATAATCTTGTTTACGTTTAATATTCAAGTGCACGCAAATAGTGCAAATGAGAAAGTATCAGAGAATAAGATTCAATATACGTTGGCTGAAAAGCAATATAAAGAACGGCAGTTTGAAATGGCAAAAGAAACATTGCTGTCTTTAATGGATGATACTGAATATGAAGCGCGATCACGAATATTGCTGGCAAGAGTGCTGGTTTATATGAATCAGTTTGAACTCGCGATAGAGCAAATAGTTATTGCACAGAAATTAAAACTGAATAATGAGTTAAAGCGAACATCCATATTGATATTAAACTACATAAAAGAGAATTCAGATCTGGATATAGCGGCACTGATCACTAAATATAAGCCAAAATATGAAACTGCCTGGAAGATAAATCCGATTATAGGAATAGAGAGGGTTACTGATATTGCCGTACCTGCAATAGAAAATACTTTGTTTGTACCTCAGAGAGAAGATGATACAGTTTATACGGGTGGTGTTGGACTGGAATATACAGTAAAACTTAATAGGCTTAATCATATTGTCAGTGCGAAATATCAGTTTTCGCAGCAAAAATTTGAAAAATTTGATAATTTTAATACCGGTAATCACAATTTTTCCCTTAAATATACTGCCAATCTCAATAAACGTTCAAAGATTGATTTTAAGTATAAATATAATACGGTCGTTTTTGATGGCTTTGATGTTTTTTCAGAAAATAATTCAATTGGCACATCGTATCTAACTCAGCAGATGAGTTTTGATGCGTTTAAATGGTATGGTAGATATGCGTTTGACTTGGCACTCAAGGAGTATGAGGAGAGTCGTGAAGCAGATAATATTACGCCACTGGTATCGGTCAGTCAGATTGTACAACTTCCAAGAAAAAACACCTACGTGAGTTTAAGTTATAGCGGAGGTAAGTCATATGCGAGAAATGAAAACTTTGACTATATTACCCATCGAGTATTAACTAATATGGGATATGGCTTGGGAAAACTGGGAAAATTCAGCCTTGGATTTTCTTTTGCTAATGTAAATTTTGATGAAAATGATTTAATTCAGATAGACGAATCCCGTGATGATAATATTTATTCATATAATTTTGAGTACAGATATCCTGTATTCAAAAAACTGGAATTATTGACTTACGCAAAATACAAGGACTATAGATCGAATCTGGATCGTCTGGACTATTCATCAAGCAAAATTGGAATGATGATAGAAGTAGACTTTTAATCTATAACAAATCCAGTAAATCTCCAAGGTCAACACCACCAGATTCATCGAGCGGCAATCCATCTATAATAGGAAGTCCATCAACTATTGGCAGTCCGTCAAGGATTGGCAGATCTTCAATGACAGTAAGCAGTTCAGTGGTTTGTTCAATAATATTAGAACCTCCACCTATCAATTGAAATGCCGGGTCAAATAACAATGCATTTGATGAAAATGGTCCGTCATCATCAAGTAGTTGCATCTGCTCGCTGATATTCATATCAAGTGATGATAGATCTAACGCAGCGTCTTCCTGTTGTAGAGTATCTATACGTACTGAAATGTAACTATCTAAATCTGCGTGAGAATTCATACACATTACCGATAGAGAGAAAGCAAAACTATATCTAATGAAATTATGAGTCATATTCATGCCTGGCTGATAAATTAATTAATGATACATAAGTATTATAATAATCGGTAATTAATTGTAATTCTTTAACGGTATTCGCGAACACTTATAAATTATATTAATTGCTAAGTTAATTTAATCCATTTGTCACTTAAAATTTACCATTCGCATTAATGGGTTTGGATATTACTTATAAAAATATCATTATTGACGATAACAAATAATATGCGATGTGGAGTGAGAACCATGAAAACTAATATTGTGTCTGTGATATTTTTGTCATCCAGTATTCTTTTGTTTACTGGATGCCTTTCTACGCCTGAGTATGATGAGGCAACATTAACATCAAAAAATTCCAGTTCAAATAAAAATTCTACATCAAGTGATGGCGATAATGTTTCAAACAGTGTGTCTACTGTTAATGATCTTAAGACTGTATCGGCAGTGAAAAATTTAAACCTTGAAGAGTTGGATCCACTAACTGATCTGGATACTTTGCTTGATAGCGGCAATAATCTCGATGTAAACAATGTGTTAAATGCTACTGGAGATGTCAGTAATACAGTAAATCAGATAACGCAGAGTGGCAGTTTGAACAGCGTTATTGATAATACTTTGTCAGAATCAAATCTCGATGAAATTGGCGATGTTAATGAAATCGTTAATGTAGATGAGATAGTGAATGTCGACAATGTACTGGATACTGATAGCCTTGTTGATATTAATGATGTTGGCATTAGTGTCGATAACATAGGTGTTGATGTTGGTGGTATAGGCGATGTCGGTGGTATAGGTGTCGACGTAGACGATGTTAATGTCAGTGTTGGTGATGTTGATTTACTGTAAGAATATAAAGACGAATTAATATTTTCATTCTTCACTCTCATTATGTTGGAAAATCAGTGACATAAAATTTAATAAGAATATCTTCCAAGGAGTGGAAATGTTTCGATTTGGGTACAATACTATGCCAGCTATTGTGTTTATAGCAGTAGTTGTCGGGTTCATATTTGAGTACTCAGGTCTATCTAGACTCTATGATCACTATGCCTTGGATATACAATCTATTGCATTACAGAACAAAGTCGCTTCTGATATTGTTGTCGTTGAGATAGACTCCAGGAGCATTAACGAGCTCTCTGTATGGCCCTGGCCACGAAAACATCATGCAGATCTGATAGATATCCTTCTTGATGCAGATCCGGAACGTATTTTTCTGGATATTGACTTTAGTAATGCATCAACCGACATTGATGACCTTGCCTTGCAAGCATCAATCAATTCTTCTAGTAAAGGTAAAATAGTTCTGCCTGTATTCTGGCAGGCGGCTTCTGAAAATACATTTAATCTGGAATATTTTACAAAGCCTCTTAATATATTTTCTGAGAACACAACGCTCACGAATATTAATGTGTTGGCAGATGAAAATGGCGATATTAGAACATTGCAAAAGCAACATGGCTTATATCCGTCTGCTGCATTTGAGTTATATAATGGTTCAAATAACTTGTCATCAAGTATTGATGAAGTTTACCTGGACTATCGCATTGACCCGGAATCATTTAAATCTGTCTCTTTTATAGACGTGATTAATGGAAATGTAAATCCTGTTATATTTAATGATAAAATGGTGTTTGTAGGATCTACTGCGGTTGAATTGCGAGATTTTGTTAACACTCCAATACATAACGCTATACCAGGTGTCATATTTCATGCCATAGCTTATGAGTCATTAAATCATAGTAAGCTGACAACGTTGCCTAATTACTATGTCGTAATGTTTACGGTCTTAATAGGTGGGTTGTTAACATTATGGTTGGCTGGCATTACCAGTAATTTCAAAAGAACTGCTATCTTTACAGGTGTGGTCTTATCATTACATCTTGGTTCATTTTTAGCATATGCTTATCTTGATGTCATAGTAAATAACTTTTTTATGGTTAGTGCGTTAGCCACAATATTTGTTCTAAGTGCATTTCAAAAAATTGACTTCCAATCAAAAGAAATTGGTGAAACCAGGCAAGAGCTGGATCATTATCATGCCGTGTTTAACAATATATTTGAAAATACAGATGAAGGCATAGTGCTGATTTCCAAAAAGGGTGATATCACAGCTAGTAATGAATCTGCGAGTACTATTTTTAATGTTCCACATGAATCCATATTGAAAACTAATCTGGTAAATTTGCTGCCTGGGTTTAAAACAATATTAAAGGCTTTGGAAAGCAGAAAAATCTCTGAAGATGATTTAAAAAATCACCAGCTAGTGCTTAAGGGTAATCAGGGTGAAGATAAAATAATTGAGCTCAGTGTAGCCAATCATAAAATTGCAGAAACAGATAGTACATATACTGTTGTCGTTCGCGATATAACTGTGCAAAAACAAAATGCAGATAAACTTCAATATATGGCGACCCATGATTTTCTTACAGGATTGCCAAATCGTAGAGCCTTTATTGATGAGTTAATGAACCTGTGTAGCACTAATAACGATGGTAACAAAAAGATCTCGATGCTTCTTGTTGATCTGGTTGGTTTTAAGGAAATTAATGACACGCTTGGTCATGGTGAAGGTGACCAAGTGTTATTGGAAGTAGGTAATCGTTTAACCGCTGTTGCGACTAATACAAATAATTGTTTTGTAGGTAGACTGGGTGGCGACGAATTCGGTGTAATTTTAACTGACTTTAAAGATCAGGAAGAAATTGTAGGGTTTTGCAAAAAATTACTGGACAGATTTAAAAAAGGATTTAAGGTATCTGAGATTACTGTCGAAGTCAGGATGAACATAGGTATATCTTTATTTGATGACACTATAGATAATCATATTGACCTTATGGTTCATGCAGATACAGCCATGTATTATGCAAAATCGCATAAGTTAAATTATTCTTTTTATAATGCTGAAAATGATACATCTTCAATTAGGCAGTTAACGATAAAATCGGCTGCACGTAATGCTCTTCAGAATGAAGAATTTGAAGTTTATTATCAGCCAATAATAAATTTATCTACATGGGAAATGGAAAAAGTAGAAGCATTGCTTCGCTGGAAACATCCTCAATTAGGATATATTAGTCCTGACGAATTTATACCCATTATAGAAAACATGCAGCTTATCAGGCCGCTCACAATGTGGGTATTGAAAACTGCATTACGTGATATGCAATTATGGAAAGATACTCACCTTGACATTGCTATCGCTATCAACATATCTCCCGTTAACTTTATGGATCAGGAATTTTCAACTGCACTTATATCATGGGTGGAGGCCTTTAACTATGATCCTTCTACAATAGAATTAGAAATAACCGAAGGTATCGCGTATGTACAAGAGGAAAGTGGCTCTAACACATTGCAAAACCTGAAGGATTTTGGTTTTAGAATCTCTATTGATGACTATGGCACTGGTTATTCTTCGTTAAGTTATCTGGAAAAAATGCCTGTGACCACTTTAAAAATAGATAAGTATTTTATTCATAAGCTGGCCAATTCTGAACGTGATGAAATGATTGTGCAGTCTACTATAGCACTGGCTGAAGGGCTGGGTTTTGATATTATTGCTGAAGGTGTTGAGACAGAACAGCAATTAATCAAGCTTATGGATATGGGATGTGATTACTGCCAGGGATATTATTTTTCTGAGGCAATTCCTGCTGAAGAACTGGAACAGTGGGCGAAGAAGTGGAACAGTGAACAGGGTTCTGCGCTAGCAAGAATGAAGAGCTGGATGAATTAGACGATGGTGGTATCGTATTTACTATAATACATACTCCAAAAGATGATCACATAGTGTCGCTAACATGATTTCTGCCAGCTTGTGGCTGGCAGAAACATCTTGCTGAAATTATATAACTGCTACTTCTGAATTTTAGGCTATTTCAATTAATATGGATATATTCGAAATAGTAAAAAGATTTATTATATTACTATCAGATTACTTCTTTATGTTAGTACCAGAAGACCGAGTAAATTGAATGGTTGGTTTTTCAGGTGTCAAAACTGTCCTGCGTAAATCACTATGATAAGCGATAAATTGTGTGTGAATTTCTTTCAGGTTTGGAAATGCTTTAAATATAGTCATTGACATACTTTCTGGTAGTGCTTTGCTACAAGTAAAGATCAATTCAGCTCTGACATTATAATGATGCCATTTTTTATTTTGGGGCTGTGCCTGCTTGGCGCCTGCTTCAACCTGTTCTAGTCTGTATCCCAGAGATTGCATTGTGCATGCTTTACTTGGGCTAAATGTAAAGTATTGTTGTGGTGAATTCAGGAATTTTTGCCTGGCGTTTGCTACGAGTAAATTTTCTTCCTCACTTCTCAAGTTAGGGGCCGTTTCTACTCCATGTATGTTATACACAGGTGTAAACAGCTCTACTATCATTATCTTGTCTTCCAGAAGAATCTTTGCATTCATTTCACCTTTCTCTGGCGTTTCATAAGTCAGGTAATCTGGATGCTCTTCAAGTAAGAGTTTATGTTGATACTTTGTTGTTCCAGTTGAATGCGCAACACTGGTAACTAATAAGAATGAGATGAATAAACAAGTGATATATAATTGATGTTTCATTGGTGTATGCCTCTGAAGTTGATGTTTATTTGATTGAATTATTGTATTGATTATTTTCTTCTTTATGTGATGTTATTTTTTAAGATCTAATGAATGTGAGTCTGTTTTATTGCATCTGCGTGTATTCCATAGGCTATGTTCTGTATAAAAAGTTCAATAAAAATTATATTTATGTTGCTATGTTTAATATACGTTACAACCAGGTGTATATGAAATATGTGTACAGGTTATGTCTATGCTAAAGGGGTAACTACACTTAATAGAGCCCAGACTGGTTTCATAAATTGTTATTTTTCTTTTAAGCGGTATGTTACTCGGGATTTATATAACTGCTATTAATTTTTAGCTAGTTTTCTTGCTTGTATTAGTTGGGTGGAACTTTAAAAGAATCCCCTTATCTATATTACATACAGATTAGACATTAAAAGGTGGTTCGTAATGAAATTAATAAATGTATGTAAAGGAGATTTGAAGTGTCGTTACAATGGTGAATTTATTGCGTTAGCAATTGTCACTTCAATTATATTTGCTACTGGTATTTTTGTATTTTAGTGCCACCTTGATAAGGCCTATACTCAGTTAAAGTAAATAATTTCTATATTAATCTGCTGATGCTTGCGATACACAGCAAATAAATTCAGCGTGTCTGTCTATATCAATCGATGTATTTTCAAATTTATAATATAAATAATAGTAAAATTTTATTGATACAAATTAATCATCCATAATAATTTTACTATATTTGTATATTCTTATGTATCTTCTCGTATTGTTTAAATATTGCTGCAAGTGTTAATGCATTAGGATATTAGATAATGCTTATGCGTGTGTTTATAGCGTGAACACTTGTGTTATTAATTATTATTTTACTCGCGTCATAACGAAACATACCCATTAATAATTCATGAGAATTGTATCAATAAGAAACTAGCGTTTTAGTACTTAAAGTATAAATATATACATTTTAAGTACTTACCTTTCAGGCATGTCAATTGCATTTATTTGTCACTACAACAACCCAGAGAAGGAAAATAAAATTATGAAGAAGGGTGCTAAAAAACGCATTATCCTGAATGCATTTGACATGACATGCGTAAGTCATCAATCGTCTGGTATGTGGACACATCCAAACAGTCAAGCTTCAAGATATAATGATATCGAGTACTGGACAAATATGGCGATTGAGCTTGAACGTGGTTTCTTTGATACATTATTTATTGCTGATGTGAAAGGGGTATATGATGTCTACCGTGGAACTGCGGCACAATCGCTTATAGACGCAGCACAGGTTCCGGTTAACGACCCATTTTGCGCAATTGCAGCAATGGCTGCGGTTACGAAGAATGTTGGATTCGGAGTAACAGCTGCAGTGACATTTGAGCCTCCGTACCTTCTTGCAAATCGACTGTCAACGCTTGATCATTTAACAAAAGGCCGTGTTGCATGGAATGTGGTGTCATCGTATTTGAATAGTGCGGCGCTAAATATTGGTATGGATCAACAAATGGCGCATGATGAGCGATATGACTATGCAGATGAATATATGGAAGTGATGTATAAGCTCTTTGAAGGTTCCTGGGAAGAAGATGCCGTCAAAAGAGATAAGGAAAGTGGAATTTTCACCGATCCCAAGAAAGTACACCCCATTAAGCATGACGGTAAATATTTTAAAGTACCAGGCTTTCATTTATGTGAGCCTTCTCCACAAAGAACGCCAGTAATCTTTCAGGCTGGTGCTTCCAGCCGGGGTCGGGCATTCGCCGCTAAACACTGTGAAGCAATGTTTATATTAACCACAAGCCCTGAACATGCGCGTACTATTACTGAAGATATTCGTAATGTTGCTGAGAAAGCCGGGCGTAAACGTGATTCGATTAAGATATTTACTCTCTTGACGATTGTTACAGGATCAACAGACGAGCAGGCACAGCAGAAATATGATGATTATTTGCAATATGCAAATCCAGAAGGAATGCTGGCGCTCTACGGTGGATGGACTGGTATAGATTTCTCTAAGCTGGATCCTGATGAGCCTCTCAAGGCAATGGATAATGACGCGCTACGCACAACACTTGAATCACTCACCGAAGATGGTGGTAGAGATGTATCAGTGCGTGACGTAATTAAAGAGAGATGTATTGGTGGACTGGGTCCGATACTCGTTGGCGGCCCTGAGAAAGTTGCTGATGAACTGGAAAGATGGGTCGATTATGGTGGTGTTGATGGATTTAATCTTGCGTACGCGATTACACCGGGTTCAGTGACTGATTTTATCGATTATGTGAGACCGGAACTGGTCAAGCGTGGACGAGCTCAAACTGAATATGCACCTGGTACATTTAGGCAGAAGCTTGTAGATCCTGCAAGTCCATATACGGGTAGTGATCATCCTGCCACTAAAGTTCGTGGTTCATATAAAGGCAAGGAAAGTGTTGATGACAATACTACAGACTCTCCATGGACTGGTGCAAAAACACCTTTTCATGCTCATTAAAATATAATGCACTTGCATTGATATTCAGGTGCCAAGTAGACAAAACATTCTGCTTGGCATTTGAGTATAAAAGTTATTTATTTGCAAAGATGTATTGTGTCTATAAGGTGTAATGTGTCTATAAGTACAGTCAAAGAAAGCTGCCGGGAATAAGATTGAAAGACCTGGGTTTTAGTTTCAAATAGCAGTGACTGATCAAGTTAATTAATTCACTCTAATATTGTGTTCCTCTATACTTCAGGCGACTCAACTCTGATCCGAAAGACAATACAACTACTTGCCAGTTTTAAGCCGATATAGCTGAGGCTGAAAAAATGCTTGACGAAGAAATTTTATTGTTGAATTGGAAATACTGAAAAAGTATAGAGCCTGAATTCATTATTTCAGATTGCAAAGACAATAAAGTAAGGTTTGTCTTTGAACTGTAATTTATATATTTATCAAACCTGATATGAAACATGATAGTAGACTTGGGTTGGTCTGGCATTCTGAATTGTTTGATTAATATGCCTGCCTGTGAACTTAAATTCGTGTGTTTTACTATCATTGCGTAAATATACACCCTCTCAATGTGATTCGTTAAATTCTAATGAATACTAATAGTAGTGGTCATAGCAAGCCTTATCTTTCTGTTAAGTTTATAACCATTTAGATTCAGTATTTGTATTCCTGAATATAGTGAATATAAAATTTCTAAAAAATGTCATCTTCTGGCAGTTGTTTATAACTTCAATATTATTTTTAGCCGTGTATTAATTAAGAAAACTCATCGATTCTCCATGCTGTATTGCTAGGAGTGTGTGATAACTACACTGTTAAATGTTGTTTCATTAGGAATATATGATGATCAAATTGAAGCGAAGATACAGCGTGAAAGGATACAACTGTCCTTTAAGTATCTATTCTGCTTGAGAATATTTAATGACATTGCCTCTCTGAACTATAACGCTGAGTGTGAATAGCGACTGGTGGGCTCAAGGAGTTTAAGTGTTGAGAATCTTACATAAATTTTTCGAATGTATATGTTCAGTATTTAAAATTTCAAAATTAATAGTCAAAGATGGTTGTACCGTGGCTGTCTGTCTCTGAATTTTCACTTTTAGCGTTTCACGGTTTCAGTTTATGTTTCAGAGTATCCCTGAATTATCGTATTCCAATTCTCCGTAATTAACTATTTAGTTATAAGCCTGTCTTTTGTTTATTGAAAGATGGTTATTATTATTTTGTGTTCACATTTTAATATTAAATATATCTATATTAATAAAAAATTATTTAGATAAATTTGATAAAAAAATACAAATATTTTTATAAGTTTTTACCTATAAGAATTCAAATTGAAACATAAAATTTATAAGTTTTCTTATTCTATAGTAAGTTTTTTGTTTCCAATAGAAAATTTATGTTTCTACATGGGCGTTATAGAATTTAATTTACCTGGAATGAAAAATAATATGACGCATATATATATGTATAAAAACATACGCAAAAAAATAGACAAGTTTCATTTTATTGCTCTTCTGTTTCTAAAGTGACACAAACGTTATCAGGGCATGTGAATTTATTTTTATGAATATCGTTAAGTGAATGTTATTTATGAATTTATAAAAAACGGCATGGCGTTTGCTATGTTATGGCAGCAGGCAGAAATAAAAAAAATAATATGTCTGAAGTTTTGAGTGTCGTTAAATGAAGAGAAAGTTGTTAAGAGTTAAATTACATAAAGTACTTTCGTTTGAGAGGTTGATAATGAAAAACAGTTTTATAAAAATATTTGCTCTTGCATTTGCTGTCAGTGCACCTGCTTATGCTGGTGGTGTTGGCGGTGGTAATGCCAATTCAAACTGGACAATATATGGTTGGCAAAGTGTGTCGTATGAATTTCGTAATGCTGATGTTGTGTCAACAGATCTTGTTAGCAATCCAGATGGTGTGCGTGATAGAGATTATCAGCAATACAATGATAACGCTTCAAATATAGGGTTTGCAGCGAGTATCGACACAGGAATTTCAATGGGTGGACAGGCCATTACTGCAGACTTTCAGTGCGAGCAGTTCACATTCCGTAATCGTAATACGGGTACAGGGTTTTGTAACAGAAACAGTAAACTCGGATTATCAGGCGCATTTGGTGATCTGCATGTAGGTCAGTGGTTATTGCCGGCTAATGAAATTATTGCGCAATGGATAGATCCATTTTACGACCATGATATGAATGCACATTCGAATCTTATCGGTTCTGTTGGTTATGGAAATGTTTTCTACAATGGTGGATTTGGTGAAAATGGTGGTGTTGGCGGTGGTGGTGCCGGTGGTGCCCAGAATGCTTCTTTCAACAGGCGTCAGGAAGAAATTGTTCAATACTGGAGTCCTAATCTAAATGGATTTCATTTCCGAATTGCAACTTCAAATGCACATGGTGGTGCTGGTGGTGATGAAGTTGAAGTAGCAGATTCAAATGGTGATACAAATGAACTGGATCCTCGTATCTGGTCAACTGGTATTGCTTATGAGAACACACTATCAAATGGAGATAATGTCTGGCTAGCAGTCGCCTATGAAAAGCATGATGAATGGTCTGCTGTAGATTTTGGTTGTTCTGACTCTGATGATGACAGTCTGCGTCTTGCAGGTCGTTATATTAAACAGTGGGGCAATGGAAGCTTTACCCGCATCTCTGCAGCATGGGAAACACTTGAATATGACTGGGAAGATTGTTCTGCAGGAACACTTCTGACAGGTGCTGCTAATCTGGGTGCAGATGCCAATAATCTTGAACTTGAAAAAGATACATGGTTAATCTCTGGCGTCCAAAACTTCGGTAACGGGTTTGATTTCAGATTCATGTATCTGGATGCAGGTGAATTTGATTGTGATACATGTGCGACTGATGATGACACAGATGCGACGTTCTATTCTTTGGGTATTTACTACAATACTCCAGCAGGAACAGAATTCAGGTTGACCTACAATGACCTTGATAACGAAAGCAATGCCAACTACGACTATGCCATTACTCCTACCGGCACAGCTCAAGGTGGTGATGCATCAGCATTTGGTCTTGGTCTTACACAGTGGTTCTAAATCACTAATAAAAGAGTACTCGAGTAGTTAGTGGGTTCTTAACGTTTTCATACCATTGACACTCTTCTTAAAGGGTCCTTACTCCGGACCCTTTTTTTTATGAGGCTTGAACTAAATTTTACTGACTAGGCTAAATTACAAGCCCTGAAACCTGTGACCAGGTGGATGGGGTGATAAAATATCAATATTGCTTTTATAGAATGGGTTTTGAGGGCATATACATGTTATATGCCCTCAATCAGGATTTGTTAAGTGTCGTCAGGCATGTGTTAAACCTGAGTAGTAGTGTTTAAGTAAACTACTCTAAATATATATGGGCAGTCATGCACTTGTAGATGGGTGCAACCAGTTAGATGCTTAAATCTCTGAATTTGCCCTGGTACCAAATAGATGGATTTCCTTCATTGACAATGGCGTGCATCACTTCGCCAACCAGTATTTCATGGTCTCCACCTGGATATTTATGTTTGGCTGTACATTCAAGAGAGAAGATACAATTAGGAATAATAGGTAAGCCACTTTCTCCATCTATGAATTCGTTGCCATCAAATTTTTCAACGCCTTTGGTTGCAAACTTGAAAGCCAGATCGTGTTGCTCGTGACCTATCACATTCACTGCAAACTGGTCATTTTTCATAAATGAGCTATAGCAGTCGGCTGAATTCGCAAGACATACCAGGATTAAGGGAGGGTCCAGAGATAAAGACGAAAAGGCGGATGCGGTAAATCCACATTTTTTTCCATCAGCCCCAATTGTAGTCACAATAACCACTCCACTAGGAAATTGTCCCATTGCTGCTTTAAAACTTTCATCTTTTAAATTTGACATAGGCTTAAACAATTATTTTTTAGGTAAGACAGTAGTAAATTTTGCAAGATGCATACCATTTGCTTATGTTTGTAACTTATTGAAATATAAGCAAATTAAATTTATGGTATATGTGTGGTTGTTTCAGTGTGAAACTGTGTTTCAAAATGGAATGTAATAAATATTTATGGTTAAATAGAAACAAATCGAATATTATCAAATATAGGATTAAAAACAGTCTAGGTGAAAGCCACTTAAGTAAGTCTAAATTAAGTGTTCATACACCAGACTTTATATAAAGGATAATTGTAACTAAAAAAATATAATAATAATAAAAATAAAAAAAATATAATGAGGAGGCACGATGAATTTTGCACATGTGCATAAAATTTTAGTCGTAGATAATGATATTGAGTTTGGCAAGTCCGTTGGTATGCTCCTTGAAAGTGAAGAATTTGAGGTGTCATATGTCAAAAAAGTGGACGATGCACTAAATGCATTATTAACCGAGCACTTTGATCTAGTGCTTAGTGATTTGAAATTAAGTCAGAAAAGCGGGTTAGATTTACTCAGAAAAATCAGAACAGAAAAAATAGACACACCCACCATTATTTACACCAGCTACACATCTATTAAGTGTGCTGCCCAGGCATTACGTCTAGGCGCTGCAGACTATATCTTAAGACCTTTCACAGATTCCTATTTACTGCATGCTGTAGTGCGTGTCATTAATGAAAAATGTATAAAAAAAGAAAATAAAAATCTCAAGCGTGATCTGGATGATGCACTTCAAAAGAAAAGAGAAATAATTGGCAATAGTCAGTCAATGCGGGAATTGAAGTCTTTAATTAAACGTGTTGGCCCCTGCGAAGCAACTGTTCTGATTCAGGGTGAAAGTGGTACAGGAAAAGAGCTTGTCGCTCAGGCTATACATAGAGCCAGTCCAAGAAAGGATGGCCGGTTTGTCGCGGTAAATTGTGGTGCCATTCCAAAAGAGTTGATGGAATCTGAGTTCTTTGGTCATGCAAAAGGTGCCTATACAGGTGCTACTAATGAAACAGAGGGACTTATCCGCCAGGCTAATGGTGGAACTTTATTTCTTGATGAAATTGCTGAGCTGGATCTTTCGCTACAGGTTAAATTACTTAGAGCGATTGAAGAGAGGGTTGTCAGACCTGTTGGTAGTAACAAGAGCTTTAATGTAGATATAAGGATTATTGCTGCAGGTAATAGAGATCTTCATTATGAAGTTAGTCAGGGAAAGATGCGCGAAGATCTGTACTATCGGCTTAACGTGGTTCAGATACTGGTACCACCGCTAAGAAATCGGGAAAATGACCTTGAGTTGCTGGTGGATCATTTTATTAATATGCATAACAAAAAACTGGGAAGAAAAGTTAATAGTGCAAGTGATACTCTGATTGAATATCTGAAAGAATACTCTTGGCCCGGAAATATCCGTGAGCTGGAAAATTCAATTGAAAGAGCGATTATATTAGCCGCTGACGATGATCTGAGTATTTCGGATTTTAAACATATCAAAAATGAATCTACCCAGGATCAGGAATCATCATTGTCTGATGAATGTGAAGTAAAACTCATGTCGATTGAAGAATTCACCAAGAAAGTTGTTGAGAACTACCAGTATAAGTACAGTGAACAGCAACTTGCATCATTACTTGGTATCGGTAGAAAAGCACTTTGGATGCGAAGAAATCGCTGGGGGCTGTTTAGAACCAAGAATACCGACGCAGTGGTTAATTAGTAAATTAGAAAATTGTAAACTTGTAAACTTTGAGGAGAGTCTAATGGGTGCGACCTGTTAGCTGTTAATACCTATTATTCTCATATTAGTTCCTTCATCTCGATATTAGTTTATCGTTCAGAAACACTTCATACCATTTTGAAACTTGTCATTCATATAAGTTTCCATATCACCTTGTATTCCCTGAAAAATGTTTCAGGCATAGCAATTGCATTACTTACTCAAGACAAATTGTAGATAACCCAGTCGTCTATTTAATAGATTCTATTATGTTGGTGATTGGTTAGTACTGTTTGTTAAAAGCGATATTGATTGAGTTAAATCGATATTAAAAAAAGATAAAAGCAATATTTGGAGGAAGAAAACATGTTAGATAATAAAGTTGTTAAATTATCATGTTTCATCATGGTTTTATCGGCATTATTTACATTAACAACCCCTGTATTTTCTGAAGAAAGCATGTATATACCTATCCCAAGTTACCGGGTTGGTCCTTATGCGGCTGGTGGTACTGGATATTACGGAGGAATTCTGGATTATTATAGTTTGCTGAATGAGCGTGATGGTGGCGTTGGCGGTGTGAAACTTACCTGGTCTGAGTGTGAAACAGAATACTCAGTTGAACGCGGTGTGGAATGCTATAAGCGTATGAAAGATCGTGAAGGTGGCGCGCTATTCTTTGATCCTCTTAGTGTGGGGATAGCTATTGCATTGAATGAAGTTGTTCGTAATGACCAAATTTCACAGATTACTGTTAATCACGGTATGAGTGAGACAATTGATGGCGAAGTGTTTCCTTTCGCTTTCCCATTAGGAATGGGAGTACCTGATGAATACAATGCAACAGTTCGCTTTATGGCGTACCTGGAGTCAGGTGAAGATCCTAATACTGTTGATCTTGCAAAAGCACTTAATGGCAAGAAAATAGTTACTCTGCATCATGGTTCACCTTATGGTAAAGAAGCACTCGGCTATATGACTGCGATGGGTGAAGAGTATGGATTTGAGCATACCACTATTGAGGTTCCTCATCCTGGAAACGAACAGCAGGCACAATGGTTAAAGATACGCCAAATAAAACCTGACTTTGTGTTTCTAAGAGGCTGGGGCGTGATGAATCCTGTTGCTATGCAAACAGCTTCTCGTATGGGCTATCCGGTAAATCGCTTAATCGGAAACATCTGGAGTAATTCTGATGAAGATGTAATTCCAGCTGGTGCGGCTGCTCATGGTTATCAGGCAATTACTACTCATCCGGCAGGTGTATTTACTCGAGTTCAGGATGAAATTATTCATGAGCTTTATAGTAAAGGTAAAGGAGACCTTGACGATAAAAGCAGGCTAGGGAGTGTCTATCATAATCTGGGTATCACTGCCGGAATTATGCATGTAGAAGCCATAAGAAATGCACAGAAGCGATGGGGAGAAGGAAAGAAATTAACTGCCCAGCAAGTACGATGGGGGTTTGAAAACATCAGGTTTGATGAAAAGCGTATCGCTGAAGTGGGTGCCGAAGGTCTGTTGGCGCCAATGCTGGTAACCTGCAAAGATCATGTGGGTGGACACAATTCAAAATTCCAGAAATGGGATGCTGATAAAAGACAGTGGGAAATTGTCACTCCATGGATTAGAAGCCAGGCACCGACTGACAAGTTGTTTGCCAGTGCAGAAAATTATCGGACTGACAACCAGATTGAAAAGCGCGATTGTGATGATCCTCAGCAACGCGATAACTGGAAGCTTAGCAAAGACGAGCCAGAAGTCCCAGCAGGTGTTAGTACCTGGGGTGGCTAGACTTTATTCTTCAAATTAATAATTTCTTAGCAGTAAAGGAGGTAAATTAAAGCTTCGTATTTTCAAGTGTTACTTACTTTTATTGAGCTGGAGCTGAGATATTTCTCACTCCAGCTTTTTTTTACTTTTTTGAAACGTTTCCTAAAGAAACAGGTTTCTCATCGAAACGTAATTTCGTTACAAATCGTTTCATAATTAACAATACCTAACGTTAAATCAGTCACTTATAAACATTATGCTTGTGGCATAAATTATGCTCTTTTTATATGTGTATTCCTCTCAAAAAAGGTGCGTGTACGATGACATTTAATACTATTTCAGAAGCCCTGATAGATTTGCGTCGCGGCAAGCTGATTATCGTAGCCGATGATGAAGATAGAGAGAATGAAGGAGACTTTATAGGGGCTGCTGAAAAATGCACTCCTGAAATGATCAATTTCATGGCCACTCATGGTAGAGGGTTAGTATGTACCGCAATCACAAGTGAGAGGGCTAAAGATCTAAAGCTCTCACCCATGGTCTCAGAAGAGCAGAATGATTCACCATATTCCACGCCGTTTACTGTTTCAGTTGATTTCAAACATGGCACGACAACTGGAATATCTGCCGAGGACAGGGCAAAGACTGTCAAGGCATTATCTGACCCAAGAGTCACCACAGAAAACTTCCTGAAGCCAGGACATGTATTTCCATTGGTTGCATCAGCAGGTGGTGTGTTTAAAAGAGAAGGCCATACAGAAGCGACAATAGATCTAATGGATCTCGCGGGTTTAGGTAAGTCAGGAGTGCTTTGCGAAATAATGAACTCTGATGGTTCAATGGCGAGAGTACCAGATCTTTTCAAGATAGCGAAAAAGTTTGGTCTAAAAATTATCACCATCAAAGATCTTATAAATTACAAGCTGCGCTATGAATCCAGAGTGCAAAGAGTCATCTCCGTAGAAATGCCAACAAAATGGGGAGAGTTTGAACTTATTGCGTTTCGTGACGTGTACACTAACAAAGAACATCTGGCATTGGTTAAGGGTGCCTGGGGTAGTGATGAAGATGTTTTAGTCAGAATCCATTCTGAATGTCTGACAGGAGATGTTTTTGGTTCTGCACGCTGCGACTGTGGGGATCAGCTCGAGATAGCAATCAGAATGATTGAACAAAATGGTGCCGGTATTGTGTTATATATGCGTGAAGAAGGTCGCGGAATCGGTCTGTTTAGCAAGTTAAAAGCATACTCATTACAAGAGGCGGGTCTGGATACAGTGCAAGCTAATAGAGCGCTGGGTTATGATGCAGATCACCGCGATTATTCAGTCGCTGCCAATATATTGTATGCGCTGAACGTGGAGCGAGTACAGTTAATTACCAATAATTTGAATAAGTGTAGCTGGATGCAGGGATATGGAATCAATATTGTCAGGCGAATTCCAGTCATTAGTAAAGAATGTAATCACCACAGTAAAAAATATTTGGAAACAAAAGTGGAAAAAATGGGACATGTGATTAATTTAAAAAAATAATAAAAAATAGTAAAACGGATAATATTAATACATTCTGGTACTGATATTATTATTGGAGAGGAGCTAACGCATGAATGATAAGGTATTTACAATTAAAGATGTTACTGCCGAGATGATAAAATCTGTTAGAAAAGAAACAAGAGCTGGAACAATTGATTGTAGAGATGCTGTAATTGAAAGCCGTGGAGATGTTGAAAGAGCAATTGAAATTTTAAAGGAAAAAGGAATCGGTACACCTAAGAAAGTATGGACATGAAACTATCGTATACAAGGAAATAGTCTCGCTGGTTACATCCCTGGGCAATCAATTGCCATGAATGCAGCTTTAAAATAATTATGGAGGAAACAATGGCAAGATATCCAGATTTATTGCCAAATTCAGAGAATCCCTTAAAAGAATCAGCATGGTTGAATTCAGGACAGGTAGAATTCGCCTATTGGGTTCCCAATATTTCAGGTGGATTGGTAATAACAACCTTGCCAATGGATACAGACTGGACACCTGAAGCTAATATTAAATACGCACAGGATGCAGAAAAAGTAGGATTTGCTACAGCATTAGCTCAAACACGCTGGTTTGCCAGTTATGGTGCTGATCACCAGCATGAAGCATTTACAATTGCAAACGTAATACTTCAACATACAAAAAAGCTTGAAGTAATCACTGCAGTACATCCTGGTCTCTGGCATCCAGCCATTGTTGCGAAAATGCAGGCCTCACTTGATGTCTGTAGTCAGGGAAGAACGTCCATCAATATTGTCAGTGGCTGGTTTAAAGGTGAGTTCACTGGCTATGGATTACCATGGCTGGAACATGCGGAACGTTATCGTAGATCTGAAGAATTCATTCGTATTATGAAAGGAATGTGGACAGAAGATGAATTCACTTTTTATGGTGACTTCTATCAAATAAACGGCGCACCAATGTTGCCTAAACCCTTACACAGACCTGTTGTATTCCAGGGAGGGAATTCAATGGATGCTCGAAAAATGGCAGGCAGGGTTGCTGACTGTTTATTTATGAATGGCAACACGAACAAGGGGTTTAAGGAAATAATTGATGATTCAATTTGTTCTGCAATTGATTCCGGACGCGAACCAAGTGAGTTGAAATTTGGTGCAAATGGATTCTGTATCGTTCGGGATACTGTCGAAGAGGCAACAGAAACTTTAAGAGATATTATCACTAACGCTGATGTTGAGGCAGTAAAAGGGTTTGGTGAAGCTGTAAAACATGCTGGAAGAGAATCATATGAAGGCGAGGGAATGTGGGCAAATTCTTCTTTTGAGGATCTGGTTCAATACAATGATGGATTCAAAACCGGTTTGATAGGGACCCCTGAAATTGTTGCAGATAGAATCATTGAGCTGAAGCAACTAGGCATTAAAGTTATATTGTGTGGTTTTCTTCACTACAACACAGACCTGAAAGAATTTGGCGAGAAAGTTATTCCTCTGGTCAGAGAGAAAGAAGAAGATCTGCGCAAAGGCAGATCTATTGGGAAAAGAAAATCTGCCTAATCAATATTGTTGATAGTTTTTTATGTATATCAAGCTGAATACTACGCATACTGATTATTTGCAACCCTGGGGCTTGGTTCTTTTATGAAATTGCTTGGTATATCTGGTAGCCCAACGCAAAGTTCTAAAACGCTGTTGGCAGTCAGCGCTGCAATAGAATACGCACATAATTATGATAAAAATATCAATATTGAACTACTGAATATTAGCGACTTTAAAGTTCAGTTTTGTGATGCACGTGATCCTGAGGAATATGATGGCGATGCAAGACAAATAATTAAAAAAATCGCTAATGCTGATGCCTATGTTATTGGTACACCAATGTACCGAGGTACATATACTGGAATACTTAAAAATGTATTTGACCTCATTCCTAATGATGCAATGTTTGGTAAGCCAGTTGGGCTGATTGCAACTGGTGGTAGTGATCATCACTATCTTGCATTGGAGCATGAATTGAAGCCATTGCTTGGGTTCTTTTTTTCGATAGTATTACCTGGTGCTGTATATGCAAATAATGGTGATTACTCAAATGGAAAAATTGAAAGTGATGAGCTGATGCACAGGTTGAAGCAGCTGGGTGAATCAGTTGTGAATTTTCATAAAATACTACCAGAAAATAGACAAAGTATTATTGGTGCGCAAGGGCCAACTATTAAAAGACAAAATCTTGCCGCCAGTTAAATTGTAATTATCGCTGTTGATGAATTTGTTGTGGGGAGGATAAATGAGCGAAAAAAATATTAATTATAAAGTACTACAGCAAGTAGTAGACGATGAGACTTATCGTACTGATACATCCACATTGCTTGCATACGATACTGATAGCAAGAAATATTTATTCAGGGCATTAAATTCAAACTATTTCGTACAGGATGATGCTTCAGAGAAGATTGAAGTCATATCTTGTGAGAATGCAGAACAGATGTGGAATAAAATGCCAAAGAAACATGTGGTAAATATTACTGCAGCATTTCCCCAGAAACATGGTGGTGTGGGCATGGATACATATACAAATCTATATGATGACTGAATGTTTTCCAATAGTGTGCAGCGATAAGAATTTTGAAGATCAATTGCGAATACGGGAATATGTGATCGTATTATGAAAGAAACACAGATTGAGTTAAATTACTGTAGTCGATGCGGCGCTAAAATAGATGAAAAACTCCGCCAGAATGATGATGTAATTAGTGGTATCTGTTCAAGTTGTGATGCAGTTTATTACGATAACCCGAAAATTATTGTTTTGAGCCTTATCGACTATCAGGGGAAAGTGCTGCTTTGCAAGCGTGGTATTAAGCCCCGGTTGGGATACTGGTGTTTGCCTGGTGGATACATGGAAAAAAATGAAACCATTGAAGGTGCTGCGATACGGGAAACGAAAGAAGAAACAGGTGTCGAAGTTAAAAAACTTCATTTGTATACCCTTGTTAACTGTCCCAGAATTAACCAGGTATATTTTGTGTTCAGAGGAAGCGTGGACACACCAGAGACTGCCATTGGCAATGAAAGCCTGGATGTTCAATTTTATGCGGAGTGCGATATCCCGTGGGAATCACTTTCATACAAAATAATGAATCAGGTGATTGACTGGTTTTACGAAGATAAATCTAACGGTAAATATCAGTTTCGTTCACATGATACGTATGAAATTTGTCCTGATTGATTATTAATCGCAGTGGTTAAATTGAAACAAATTGTTTAACACAATTTATATATCTTTGTCATTTGGAAACAAATTCATTCTCTATAAATTTCTTTAATTCATAAAATTAAGTATTTCAAATACTTATCTGGTTGGCTTGTTACTTGCAGATATTTCAACAGGTGACTCAACAAAAATTATCAATGTAATTCTTAATGCGCTTACAACGATGATTTTAGTGTGTGCTTTGAATGTCTTAAATATAAGCTAACCAGGAATCACAATGAGTGAAGAAAATATAAAAAGTTTAGAAACTGTCAAAGTATCAATCAACAATATGATTGATAAATCCAAAAGCGATCCTGAATTCGGCAATTTTAAATATTACGTGAATACCCGCTGGGAAGGTGGCACATTATGCAAAAACCAGATTCGAAGGGCGCACAAATTATTAGTTGATGAACCATCCTCTTTTGGTGGATCAGATTTAAGTGCCAGCCCAGTCGAACTGGTACTCGCCGCACTTGGTTCCTGTCAACAAATTATGTATTCAGCACTAGCTTCTGTAAGGGATATACCTTTGGATGAGTGTGAAGTGACTCTAACAGCAAAACTAAATGTTCGAGGATTGCTGGGTATAAGCTCAGATGAAAAGATATTTCCTGGGTTTTCATCTATCAAGTATGAGACAAATATTTCAAGTAGTGCTGATGAATCAGTCATAAAAAAATTAATACACGACGTTGAAGAGCAATGTCCTGTGATGGATATGTTGACAAGAGAGGTGAAAATTGAAGGGACTACCAATATTAATAAGCTTACTGAAGAAACTGTGTCTTAACTAGTGGCATGCAGGTGAGCTGGATTTTTATTGATAACTAAAGTTTTGTTAATGACTGTTTTGAAATAATATCAACATGTACTGATTATTTAAGACAGATATAACAATCGTTAATACTAATAGATAGCCATGGAATCATATTCAAAAGACGAAAAATACAAAACCTTATACAACTTGTCGGCGCAAGACCCTGAAGCTTTCTGGGCAGAGCAGGCTGGACGCTTTGTCGAATGGATGCGTCCCTGGGATGATGTCATTTCTAAAACAGAAGGTAAAACACATGCCAAATGGTTCAGTGGTGGCAAACTGAATGTTGCTTCAAACTGTCTGGACCGTCACTTAATCAAACGAGGTAACAAAACAGCAATTATCTGGGAAGGTGATGATCCTGCTGATCGCAAACAGGTTACTTATCGTGAGCTTTATAAAGAAGTATGTAAATTCGCTAACGTGCTTAAATCCCTCGGCGTTAGCAAGGGCGATAGAGTATGCATATATATGCCCAATATTATTGAAACTGCAGTCGCGATGCTTTCCTGTGCAAGGCTAGGTGCGGTTCATTCTGTAATATTTGGTGGATTTTCATCTAATGCCTTGAAAGACAGAATTACTGATACGCAGTGCAAGGTTATAGTCACTGCCAATGAGGGTATGCGTGGTGGTAAACATATCCAGATTAAAAACATCATTGACGATGCGCTTCAACATTGTCCGTTAATAGAAAAAGTCGTAGTAGTAAAACACACTGATATTGACGTTGAGATGATTGAAAACAGAGATATCTGGTATCACGAAGCCATGGAGCAGGTATCCGATGTGCATGTTGCAGAAGCAGTCGAATCCAATGACCCGTTATTTATTCTTTATACATCTGGGTCAACAGGTAAGCCTAAAGGGATTCTGCATTCATCGGCCGGTTACTTGCTGCACTGCAGTCTCACGTTTAAACATGTGTTTGATTACAGGGAAGATGATGTCTTCTGGTCTACAGCCGATTTGGCATGGATTACCGGACACTCATATGTGCTATATGGCCCGCTGTCCGTAGGCGCTACCATTGTACTTTATGAGGGTGTGCCTACCTATCCTGATGCCAACCGCTATTGGGATATGATTGACCGTTACAAGGTTAATAGCTTATATACCGCACCTACTATTTTAAGGACACTGGTGGGAATGGGGGACAGTTACCTGAATAATTCATCACGAGAAAGTTTAAGAATTCTTGGTTCGGTAGGTGAGCCGATCGATGCAGAAACATGGGACTGGTATTTCACTAAAGTGGGCAAACGAAAATGTCCAATCGTCGACACATGGTGGCAGACTGAAACAGGCGGAATCATGCTTTCACAAATGCCGCAAACAATATCAAAAAAATGTGGTGAAGATGTAAAGCCCATGTTTGGTATTGTTCCAGATTTGGTTGATGATAATGAAAAGTTAACATCTGAAAAGTCAGGTAATCTGGTGATAAAAGAGCCTTGGCCAGGGCAGATGCTGACTATTTATAATGACGACAAGCGATTCGAGGAAACATATTTTACTGCCAGTAAAAACGGTGGGTTTTATCTGGCGGGGGACAGAGCATTATATAACGATACAGGAACCTTAAGGGTGACAGGAAGAGCTGATGATACTCTAAATGTAGCCGGTCACCTTATCGGTGCAACAGAAGTTGAAGCTGCACTTATTAAGCATAAAGCTGTTGCCGAAGCTGCAGTTGTTGGTTACCCCCATCCAGTGAAAGGACAGGGAATTTATGCATATGTCGCATTAATCAATGACTATCAGCCTGATGAAAAGATGGTTTCTGAGCTAATGCAGTTAGTTAAAAGTGAAATTAGCGGTATCGCTAAACCTGATGTTTTACATTGGACACCTGAACTGCCAAAAACCAGAAGCGGGAAGGTAATGCGCAGGATTTTACGTAAGATATCCAATAATGAATTTGATGATGTCGGTGATACTTCCACTTTGGTTAATCCAGCTATCGTGCAATTTCTTATAAGTAGTAGAAATCAGTATGGAGTTTAACTGTAAATCCAATAACTATGACTACCAGTTGAAATTTATCACATGTTAAAAAAAATAAATGTACCAGACCTGGGTGAAGCAGAAGGCGCAAAAGTAGAAGAAATTCTGGTTTCTGTAGGTGATCCTGTAAAAGTTGGAGATCCTCTAATTGTCTTTGAGACCAGTAAAGTCGCTGTTGAATTAAGTTCACCAGGCAATGGGAAAATTAATGAAATACTGGTGTCAACTGGCGATGCCGTCGACGAAGATCAGTTGGTAATATCCCTTGAGTTGATTGGTGAACAGGGAAGTGAAGGTGATTCGTTAGCTAGCCATACGCTGAATGAATTGGATAATGACATTTCTACAGAAGTTCTGGTGCTGGGCTCAGGGCCAGGAGGATACTCTGCAGCATTCAGAGCTGCAGATTTAGGTAAAAATGTTGTGATGGTTGAGCGTAACGGCACGTTGGGTGGAGTGTGCCTGAATGTTGGCTGTATACCATCTAAAGCACTATTGCATGCTGCCAAAGTTGTTAGTGAAACTAAAGAAATGACAGAACTCGGTGTCAAATTTTCTACGCCGGAGATAGATACTGATGCATTAAGAGGATGGAAAAACAAGGTGGTTGGCCAGTTAACAGGTGGCTTAGGCAGTCTTGCCAAAAAACGCAATGTACAGATTGTTAATGGCACGGGTACATTCGCTTCATCAAATAAACTAAAAGTGACATTTCCAGGTGGAAGATTTGTACATATAACATTTGAACATGCCATTATCGCTGCTGGTTCAGAGCCGGTTGAAATTCCTGCATTTCCTAATGAAGACCCACGTGTTTTGAATTCTACTGACGCACTGGAAGTCAGTTCTATTCCGGAACGACTGTTAGTGATAGGTGGTGGAATTATCGGGCTTGAAATGGCAACGGTTTACCATGAATTGGGCTCAAAGGTAACTATTGTTGAATTTGCTGACTCTTTAATACCGGGTGCTGATGCAGATCTGGTTAAACCATTGCACAAAAGAATTGAAAAGCGATACGAGAATATATTCCTGAGCAGCAAAGTCACTAGCATAGAGTCCACCATTACAGGTATGTACGTCAAGTTTGAAGGTCCCGATGGACTTAAAAAGGATCTGTTTGACAAGGTCCTCGTCGCTGTAGGCCGCAGACCCAATGGAAGTCTTATTGATGCAGAATTGGCAGGTATTAAGGTAAACGAAAGAGGGTTTATCTTGACTAATAGTCAGATGAAGACAAATGTAGATAATATCTATGCGATTGGTGATGTTGTGGGGCAGCCAATGCTAGCGCACAAGGCAGCACATGAAGGCAGAGTTGCAGCAGAAGTTATTGCAGGAATGAGTAGTCATTTTGATGGCTCGTTAATTCCTTCTGTTGCCTATACGGATCCGGAAATAGCCTGGGTTGGCGTGACTGAGCAGCAAGCTAAAAAATTAAATATTAGCTATGAAGTTGGTGTGTTCCCATGGGCCGCTAGTGGACGATCTCTGAGTATAGAAAGAAAAGAAGGTATTACTAAAACACTTTATGATCCCTCTACTAAAAAAATCATAGGCGCAGGCATTGTAGGTAGCAATGCTGGTGATCTTATCTCTGAAGCAGCACTTGCCATCAAGCAGGGCTGTACAGCACATGAACTTGGGGAGCTAATACATCCGCATCCCACACTTTCTGAAACGGTTGCGCAGTCAGCGGAAGTGTTTGAAAAGACAATTGTCGATATGTATGTGCAGTAAATAACGGTCTGGATTAATTAATTAAGGGTAAAGCATGTCGATTAAAAGGAATATAAAAGTAGCCGAAGGGTTTTCAACGCACCATGTATGTTGTCCGCATGATTGTCCGGACACCTGTTCCATGATTGTTACCCGCGATGATAAAACGGGCAAGGCAGTACGTGTTCAGGGAGATCCATCACACCCCGTTACCAAAGGTTATTTATGCAATAAAGTTAATCACTATATTGATCTTGTCTACAGTGATAATCGTATTTTGTATCCACATAAAAGAGTTGGGCCGAAAGGTGTAGGTGCGAAATTTGAAAGGATAAGCTGGGAAGAAGCACTGGAAACCATCACTAATAACTTTAATGATGTGATAAAGCAGCACGGTTCAGAATCAGTTCAGCCATACTCGTACTCCGGCACTTTGGGAATGTTAGGTTTCTGGTCAATGGACCAGCGTTTCTGGAATAAAATGGAGGCGGCAAGACTGGTTCAGTCTATATGTATTTACGCAGCATTTTTTGCAAATTTGCATACCTATGGTGTCGCGAATGGTCCTTCGCTTCAGGATGCAAGTGATGATGTGGAATTAATAATTTTATGGGGTGCCAATTTAGTTAGCACGGGTGTTCATTCAATTCCTTTTATACGTAAAGCAAAGCAGCGTGGTGCAAAGATCATTGCGATTGATCCCAGAGAGACACGTACCACCATGATGGCAGATCAGCATATACAGCCTCGTCCAGGAACAGATGCGGCGCTGGCTTTAGGTATGATGAAAGTGATCGTCGATGAGAATTTGCATGATGCTGAATTTTTGCAGGAGTACACAATTGGCTGGAAAGAGCTGATTGAAACTAAGCTGCCAGATTATGACCTTGATACAGTGGAAGAAATCACTGGTGTTGATAAGAACATAGTGAAAGCACTTGCACTGGACTATGCGAGTACCAAAAAATCTCTCATTCGTGCTAATTTTGGCATGAATAGACATGCTAATTCCGGGCAAATGTGTCGGTCTATATTAGTACTTCCGTGTATTACAGGTGCATGGAGAGAAAAATGTGGTGGAGCCGGGTTTGGCAATCTGGAAGAAATGTGGCAGAGATTTGATCTGAAGAAACTACAAAGACCTGATCTAGGAGAGAGAGGGACTAAGCGATCCATCAATATGGTTCAGATTGGCAGAGCGCTTGCAGACGATATTGGTGCTGACGGTCAGAAAATGGATCCTCCGATTCATTCATTCTTTGTTTATAACTCTGATCCGGCAAACTGCGCACCAAACTCTAATAAAGTACGGGAAGGGTTGATGCGTGATGATTTATTTGTTGCCGTGCATGACACATTCTGGACAGATACCTGTAATTATGCAGACATAGTACTGCCTGCAGACACTCAGCTTGAACGTACAGATCTACATGCTGCCTATGGGCATTACCACTATAATATGAATGAACCCGTTATCAAGCCAGTAGGCGAGAGTGTCCGTAATACAGAACTGTTTCGAATGATGGCTGAGAAAATGGGCTATCTGGAAGGTACTGATAATGCTTTCACTCAGACAGATGAAGAAATGATTCGCGATATTCTCTGTGATGAGGGTGAACGTAACCCTCTAATGGAAGGCGTTACCTATGAGCAGCTGAAAGAGGACGGCTGGGCCCGTGCATCGGTGGATGCAGAACGCAGGAATTACATGAAAAATGGTTGGCCAACCAAGAGTGGAAAAATTGAAATATGGTCTGAAAAGTTACAAAAGCAGGGCCAGGATCCATTGCCAACACATACTCCGGAAGTCGAAGGACAGGAAGATACTGAACAAAGAAAGAAGTATCCGATTCAGGTGTTAAGTACTGCAACCCATTATTTTATTGGTGATTCATTTCAGGCAATAGACAGGCACAAGGCAATGATGTCCAGGCCAACAGTAGAACTTAGTCCGGAAGATGCAAGTAGCAGGAGTATTAATGACGGAGATCTGTGTCGTTTGTATAACGACAGAGGTGAAACATTTGCTTACGCAGTTATCGTAGAGAGTCTGATTGCAGGTGTCTGTGGCACACAAAAGCAGTATAAAGGCGGTAATACTCCAGGTGGCGTCAATGCTAATGCACTGAATTCGGAAAACCTTACAGATTTTGGTATGGCGCCAACATTTTATTCATGTCTGGTCCAGATTGAAAAAACCAGTAATGAAAAAATGAAAAAAGATCTACTTGCTAGCTGGGGAGGAAACCAAGGATATATTAAACAGTGGAGAGAACTGAATCCTGAGCATGCAGAAAATGTTTCTGATGAGGAAATCATTAAGCAGGCCGCAATAAAGAATCCTGGCATATTTGACTAGAATTTAATATTTACTCCGTCAAAATGGATCATTCATTTAATTCTTCGCGCCCACATCCGTGGCATGGAATCAATGCAGGTAATAATCCACCATTGCATTTGAATGCATATATAGAAATTACACCGTATGATCTGGTGAAGTATGAAATCGACAAAAATACTGGCTATCTGCAAGTAGACAGGCCTAATCGTACATCTTCAATACTGCCAACGCTCTATGGATTCGTGCCAATGACATTTTGTGGAGATCGGGTTAAATCACTAATGAGTGGAGCCCGCGTTGGTGATGGAGATCCATTGGATATATGTGTGATAAGCGATAGACCAATTACACGATCAGAAATTCTGCTTAATGTCAGGGTAATTGGCGGCCTGCCTATGCTGGATAACGGTGAGGCAGATGATAAGATTATTGCAATACTTGAGAAAGATCATGTGTGGAGCGATGTCAATGAAATTGAAGATATGCCAAGGACATATATTGATCAGTTAATACATTATTTCTCCACCTATAAGGATTTGCCGGGTGAAACAAAAACAACTTCAATCGGTAATGCGTATGGCGCTGTTCATGCATCTAAAGTGATCAATGCAGCAATGTTCGACTACGACGACAAATTCAGCGTTTGATTATGTAATATACGCTGTAGTGAAAATTTCATATTATGTTGTCGATGCTATGGAGTAATAAGAACTGATTGAAAACAGTGTTGCAATAAAATTATATTATATTTTTCAATCGCAAAAGCCTGACTCAAAATCATCTCATATTGGTTTAATATGCCCTGGCTGTCATTATACTGTGACCAGGTGATACTGAATGATAGATATATCTATCTGACCTGATTTCTCACTTTGTAAAAATACCAATGCTCTGAAGCAGGAAATACACAATTCTGTGTGTCATGATATTGCATTGACTTTTATTGGTTAATTCGCTGGAGAAACTTGTGGTGCCAGAGTACTAGCAATATTTATATGAAAAAATTACGCTAATTTGAATAATTCTAGTATATTGCAGTATCAGTCTGGGTATGGCCAGGATGGTTATAAAACAGATTAAGCGTGATCAGCATTAACAATAAAAGTAATAATGAAAATAATAACACTACACATAAAGGTGCTTTTAAGAGACGTATTAATACCAGCCGTGCAATATTTTCATTAATCCTGTCTATCTGCAATTCTTATATACAGCCCTGTGATTATTATCTTAAAAAACCAAGTACCAATGTCATACCTGTGCCGGCTGATTTTGATTGTTTCGATGTTTGCATATCCACTATCAACCTATGCTGATCTGTCTATCCTGCCCAAGAAAAAAGCCAACACCATTTCTACAGAAATAGTGAATAGTAATGAACTGTTGGAAAATGTTGTTAAAGGATTGTTTAAATCATCACAGCTTTTATGCAATGTACCTGAATGGAAACTTAAAACATCTTTAGATCACGATGTAAGTTTGATAAAAGATGCCGTCAGGGCCTATGGCTATTATTCGTTAAGCAGCAAAAGGGAAGTGGTTCGTGAAAATAACTGCTGGAAAGTCAAGGTTGAGATTATTGACGGGCCGCGCACTCACATAGCTGGGGTCGACGTTAAAATTACTGGTGAAGCCAGTAATGATAAAGCGTTTAATAAATACATTAATGGTGAAATGTTATCTAAAGGTGATCCATTACTTCATAAAGACTATGAAAAGCTTAAAAACTCAATGTTGTCTATTGCCAGCAAGCGAGGATATCTAGATGCGGTTTTCGATAAAAAAGAACTCAAAATCGATAAAGATAATCACAGTGCTTTTATCACCCTTCATTTTGATTCAAAGAAACGTTATCGAATAGGTGAAATAATAATCGAACAAGAAGCGTTGGTACCGGATCTGTTCTCTAAGTTTGTCGATATATCCAGCGGAGAATATTACGATGATAAACAGCTGGTATCTACCTACCAGAATCTTTCAGAGAGTGGGTATTGCTCTTCTGTTGATGTCACGCCATTGCTTGATAAAAAGAATAACCATCAAGTACCTGTGCTTATTAAAGTGACTAAAAGCAAGCCAAAAAAATATTCAGTAGGCATTGGTGCATCAACGGATATTGGCCCGCGATTTAAAGCTTCGTATACAAACAAACTATCCAATACTAAAGGTCACTCTCATAGAAGTACTCTATCACTGTCACCTGTGATTTCCAGTATAAGCTCAGCATATAAAATACCTGTTGAAAAAGCGCAAACAGATTTCTATGAATTCAGCACTAGTGCAACTCATGAGAATACAGATACATCTACCAGTGATTCATTCAATGTTGGTGCTTCACAGTCTTACCTGCTTGAAAACGAATGGAGTCGACTGTTTTTTTTGCAATATTCAATAGATGATTTTGATGTGGGTGAGGACAGTGATACGACAGCATTACTCAGGCCAGGCATAGGTTTTTCAAAAACACAGTCAAATTCTTTGTTAAGACCGACAAAAGGCTATCGCTTTAATGTCGAACTAACTGCGGCAAGTGCCCAGTTACTATCCGATGTCAGTTTCATCCAGGCGCAATTGAATACAAAATATATTCACTCAGTCGGTAAAGATGCACGATTACTCGGTCGTCTTGATCTTGGTTATACAGAAATTAGCAGCTTTGATGAACTTCCTTCGAATTTACGTTTTTTTGCGGGAGGCGATAATAGTCTACGAGGATACGATTATGAATCACTCGGCCCAAAAGATGACGCGGGGGATGTCATTGGCGGTAAAGGTCTGGTTGTAACTAGTCTCGAAGTGGATTATTCCATCCTGAATAACTGGGCTGGCGCACTATTTGTAGATGCTGGAAATGCTTTTAATGATACTGATATTGATGTGAAAGTAAGTGGTGGTTTCGGCGTGCGCTGGAATTCTCCTGTTGGGCCAATTCGTGTAGATATCGGCTTTCCTATTGATGATCCGGGCGCTGAAGATACATGGCGATTGCATTTTAGTTTAGGGCCTGATCTGTAATGAAACTGCTTGTAAAAACTTTAATTGCGAGTCTGTTACTCATATTAATATTACTTGCACTAATGTTTAGCCTTGTATCTACCGAGCGCGGAACACAGTGGGTGCTGAACTTTGTCACAGAGCATGTCAACCAAAGCCTGTCACTGAAAGAAGTCTCGGGAACCCTTGCATCATCACTGAAGATTCGTGAGCTGTCATTAGATCACTGTGCCAGTCATGTTACTTTAAACGAACTTTCTTTTGAATGGAGCCCTGAAGAACTCATTCAGCGTAAGCTGACAATACAGAATCTTTCAGCACAAAGTATCCTGGTACATGTAAACGACAAGTGCCCTAAATCAGCTGAAACCCCTTTTGATATTCCAGCAGCGATTAATGTCCCTGTAGAGCTTAATTTAAATCAACTGAGTATCATGAAGGTGACAGTGGTTAAAGGGGAGGATGAATATGTTTTGAATAATATAAAACTGGACGCTTCAGCGGATGAACAGGACTTTCATTTAAATCTGGTGGATTTAAATTATGATGATTTGTTTTTAAAGGGTGAGCTGACTTCGAAGATGCATCAGCCATATTCCTTGAATGGCAATCTCCATTGGTTGCTGAATAACTCGCATGATTCATATCAAGGTGATGTGAACTATGAGGGGGATATCACACAGCTTTTAATTAAACACCAACTGAATAATCCGTATAAAGTAAATTCTACGGTTGAAATTTTTGATCCTCTGGATAATTTAACATTTAATGCTTTAAATCAATGGGATTCAATTGCTCTGAATTTGAGTAAAGATGAGAAAATAACAATTCATCAAGGGTCGATAGTGCTTGATGGAAATCTTGACCAGTTGACATATTCACTTGATACCAGGATCGATACAGCGTATGCGGATAACCTCTCTTTGACTGGTAAAGGTTCAGCAACATCCAGTTCTGTTGTTCTGGAGAAACTGAATTTAAAACATCATGATGCGAATGTCAGTGCGGCAGGAAATATAGCACTGCTTGATAATGTTGAAGTCATGTTAAACATTACTGCGCAACACTTTGATCCATCACTTATCGATCAGCGATATCCTGGGGAGATTAATGCTGACATGGACTTTATGTATACGAATAAGAACAACATGCATGGGATCAATGTTGATATTAAAAAACTCCATGGTGATATAAGAAGTTACAAGATTACTGGGTCTGGTCAAATCAGTTCTAATGTTGAAACGATTAACTTTGATGATATTAAAATAAGTCTGGGCGAGAATACATTGCAGGCAAAAGGAACGCTTTCTGAAAAATTCGATTTAACTGCAAATATTAATGCTCCAAGACTTGATGAAATAATTTTAGACGCATCTGGTGATCTCGCAGGGAAGGTGCATCTCAAAGGAACACGTGATAATCCTGCTGTGGAGCTGGAGTTGTCATCGAAATCACTCGTGTACGGTCAAGAAATAATTGCGAGTGGCACTCATCTTCAGGCAAGCACCAATAATTTGTTTACAGAAAACATAAGTCTGAGTGCAGATATAAATGCACTGAAAGTAAACGAGAATGATATACAAAATTTAAGAGTGACTTTTGAAGGCGACCTGGCAGATCATGAAATTGAGTCAAGCCTTGATTCTTCTCCAGGGACAGTCATATTGAAAAGTAAAGGTACCTATAATGCTGATGATGAAGTGTGGAGGGGTGAATTAAGTAAGCTTGAACTGGGTAATACATCATATGGTGACTGGCAGATAAACTCGCCAACAAAATTAATGTTTGGCAATCAAAAGGCAGACGTAGAGCCACTATGCCTGATGCAGGGAAATCAAAGACTATGTGTCACATATAATCAAAACAATACGCTCAAAGTCCTGGAGGCGCGACTGGAAGATCTTGAACTCTCACACTTTCAATCTCAAATTAATGACTTTGGTGAAATTCAGGGTAAATTAAATGGAACAGTAGATTTAACAGGTAATGCACAGAATCAATGGACGGGTAAGGTGTACATGGGATCACGTGACTTGTCATTTAAACCTGCTAGTGATGTTGGTTTCGATGAAGAAATTACTTTTGACCTGGTGGAATATTCTATGAATATAGAAGAACAAAGCAGGATCGATCTGACTTTCAGCAGCAATTACGGTCAAGGCAGTTCGAATTTTATTGTTTCTTCTTTGTTATCACCTCAGCAAGCGAATATAGATAAAGGGGAAGTTTCACTTAACCTGCCTGACCTTGTTTTTCTCAATGCCTTTGTTAAAAGTGCAGTGATCAAAAATGGTCAGGGTAATATTGATCTTGATATTGAGGGACCACTCGTCGATCCAAAGATCATCGCTCAATCGAATATACATTCGCTGGATTTTTATTTGCCGGATTTAGGCACAGAGTATCTTGACACTCAACTACATCTGAAAACTGATAACTTAACCCGCCTAAATTTACAGGGAAAAATTAATTCAAGTAAAGGAAGTATGGATGTGTCTGGCTGGTTTTCGCTTGATGATATTAAAAATCCTGAGTATGAAATATTTATTAAAGGTGACAATTTCCAGGTAGTGGATACGCTTGATATCAAAGCGGCAATTTCTCCGGATTTGTCACTTAAAGGTACGCAGAGCTCTCTATCGATAAATGGAAATGTTGATGTGCCCTTGCTGAATGTTATTCTGAAAGAGCTGCCAGAAAATATTGATGCAGTATCTAAAGATGAAATTATTATTGATGATAAAGACGATACGGGTCGAAATAATAAATTTAATTTGTCAGCAAACATTATGCTTACCCTGGGTGAGAATGTTCTGTTTACCGGATATGGATTGCAGTCCGAATTACAGGGTCGTATAAAGATTACGCATGATGATCATAAATCAACAGTGGGGCATGGTGTGTTGTCCATGCATAATGCCAGGTACAATAAGTTTGGACAAACGCTTGATGTCAATAAGGGAAAAATTATTTTTTCTGGACCTATTGATGATCCATCGCTAGATATAGAAATTAATCGAAGCAATAGTGACCTGTCTGTAACAATGCTAATTACAGGTAAGGCCAAAGAACCACAGACTAAACTGATTTCAAATCCATTTCTAAGTGAAGCTGATAAATTATCTTTCCTTCTCACTGGACGTCAGCTTAATCAACTAAATAGCAGCGAAGGCAGTAGCTTGTCGAATGCTGCGCTGGCTTTGGGGATAGGGCAATCATCACCACTGATTCAGGAGATTGGCACTAAATTCGGCCTGGATACGTTATCGGTCGGCGCTGGAGATGATGGTCTGCAGTCCACCTCATTATTGCTTGGTAAACATCTGTCACCTCGAATATATGTGACTTATGCGAAAGATCTTTTTTCAGCATTGGGCGCTATTCAGATTAATTACTTATTGACCAAGCATTTTTCAATCGAAGTTGAATCGGGGAATCAACAGACTGTAGACCTGATTTATTCAATCACCCGGGATTGATCTGTGCTCTCCAGGGGTGGGTAATTACAAGTTGGCCGGCAGCACGCTCGTCCCGCTATCTGGAATACTGTCGCAATATAATATGCGCCAATTACAAAGTGTTTAAAATTAGATATTTACAGATATGGGGTGGAAAATAATTGCTGTCACCGGTATGCCTCCTGACCAGTTTATCTATCAGTATTTTTGATCGTTAAGACTACTTTATTTTGTTTGTACCGACTGAAATTGACCTGTACAAGCTTCCATGACTAAACAATGCGCTTAAGGGTGTGAGCCAGTAAGCATACAGAAACAAAGTTTTCATGGAGAAAAAAAACGATGTTGTATCCAATAAGTTATGGCAATGACCCTTTGTATCCAAAGGCGAGTGATTTTGAAGTTGTCGATAAGGATGACGTGTCCGGAAAAGGTGTCATATGCTATCGTAGCTTCAAGCAGGGAGAAGTGATCGCTCGAATGAAAGGCGAGATGGTGAACGTAATACGTCAACACACACTTCAGATTGAACCAGGACTACACTTATTTGATCAGTATTTTTCAGGGTATTTTCTGCATTCATGCGAACCAAATATTTCATTGGATATGGCTAACCTGACAGTCACTGCATTGAAAGATATTCCTGCGCATAGCTATCTTTATATGGATTACGCTGAAACAGAAGACTACCTGTTTAAACAGTTTCCCTGTTCATGTGGAACTGCAAGTTGTCGTGGCTGGATTGCAGGCAAAAAAGATATTGTCATGCATGATATGGATAAAGAATACTCGTCAATTCAAGTGAGCTTATGATCCGACCTGAAACACCTTTCTGGTGGGAAAGAGAAGATCTGGGTTACAAGAATAATCAACTACACTTCGTAAATCATTCAGTACAAAAGCTGGCGTACCAATTAGGTACGCCAGGCTTTATTTATTCGACGGCGCGTGTAGAGGCTAACTTGTTACGCATAAGAAATGCTCTGGATTCAGCAGGATTTGTCAATAATTCATCAATATATTATGCGATGAAAGCTAATCGCTTTGCTCCATTACTTCGCCATATAAAACAGACTGGATTGTGTGGCATAGATGCCTGTTCACCTGAGGAAGTAAAGCTTGCGATAAGTTGCGGGTTTAAGCCATCAGAAATTTCGTTTACAGCTTCAAGTCTTTCAGAGAATGATTTTTCTGAACTGGCTCGCTATGAGGATTTATTTGTGGATTGCGATTCGCTGTATGCCATTCGTAAATGGGGTGAACTGAAACCAGGAGCTGAAATAGGTATCAGGATAAATCCGGCAATTGGTATTGGACGTGCCAGTAATGAAAAGCTTCTTTATGCTGGTGGTAAAACAACGAAGTTTGGTATCTATAAAGAAGAATTCGCTCAGGCCCTGTTAATCGCAGCCGAGTACGGTATGAAAGTGACCAAAATTCACTTTCACACAGGGTGTGGATATCTTACAAAAGAGCTGGATCAGCTTGATCGTGTTATCAGTGAGTGCATGAAATTTGTAGAATCAGCGCCGGACGTATGCAGGATCAATATTGGCGGTGGTTTAGGTGTGCCTCATTTGGCTGAAGACCAGGTGCTTGACCTGGATAAATGGGTAGCAATTCTCAGTAAGCACTTTTCCCATAGAGATTTTCATATTGAAGTAGAACCTGGAGATTATATTTGCAAGGATGCTGGTCTATTGTTGTTGAGCAAAACCTTTGTAGAGAAAAAAGCAGATACCTTGTTTGTTGGTGTGGACGCAGGATTTAATATTGCGCCAGAACCTGCCTATTACGGGCTGGCATTTCAGCCTGTTGCGATGTTCATTGATAATATGCCTCTCTCAACCATGACAGTTGTAGGCAATATTAATGAAGCACTTGATGTCTGGTATGAAAATGCACTATTACCAGACCTGGAGCAGCATGATTATCTCGCGCTTATTAATGCTGGAGCCTATTCAGCATCGATGGCATCGAATCATTGTATGCGTGGCAGGTTCAGTGAATTCCTGCTGGATTAGGTATGACAACTGCTGTCCTGAATCGTTATGATAAATTTGAGGATGGTCGGTTCATTATTGATGTTTCTGCGACACGTGTACAGGATTTATATAACAACTTTGATAGAAGTGCGCCGCACATTCGCCGCGATTTAGACCAGAATCTGGCAGACTATCTGATTAGTAGTGCGAAAGAATTAAAGCATGAAACAATCGTAGTGAGATTTTCATTTGCAGAACCACCAAGTGACGAAAATCAAATGCGGATTAGAAAGAGCATCAACTCGTATTTCAGGTATGTTGCGGAGAATGAAAAGCTGGGACTGTTGCAGATAATTCGTCGTTCGGGAATTTTGTTTTGCATCGGGATTGCGCTGTTATTCGCTTCAGTGCTGATACATCAATTATATTACATTGATAGTTCTGTACTGGAAAAAGTATTTGCGCAGGGTATTACTGTTGCTGCCTGGGTTTCGTTATGGGAGTCATTTGTTGTTTTCCTGGTAGAGTGGTCACCCCGCTATAAAACACTTATTCTGCTTAGGCGGTTATCAGAGACACTGATTGTATTTCGTTCAGCGATTGTTGGTTGATATTTATTTATTTGTAATTAAATTGTCCACAATACAGTCCATTGAAAACATGGTGTGTTCTGCTATTCGTCTAATTCAGAATGCAAGCGCTGCTACTTCTGGATGATGATAATTTCTGGCTGATATAATATGCCAGTTTGTTATAGATACATCAAAGTCTCATCACAGCGGTAGAAGCGCTTTCATAATTGAAGTTTCGAAAGTAAATTCCTGATTAATTAATCTGTACGGATGTATCTATTTTCTTTTCGACTTGAAATTTTTCAAGTGCTGCTCGAACGCCACTGCCCAATTCAATTTCGATGGATGCATCTAGCAATGCCATTTCTACACCACATAAAGCACCGGCCAGCATGAGTTCATTGACAGCACCCAAGTGACCTATTCGAAATATTTTTCCGTTACTACTGGATAAGCCAGCGCCAAGTGACAAATTGTAATTATCAAAAGCATACTTGATAACATCATTAGAATTAATATGTTCCGGTAATACGACTGAACTGACCGTATCAGAGTATGACTGAGGATCTTTTGCGCATAGTTCCAGTCCCCAGGCTGCTATAGCACTTCTGACACCATTCGCCAGATGACGATGGCGTGCATAGACGTTTTCCAGACCTTCATCAAATAGCAGATTGAGTGATTCGCGTAATCCATACAGCAATGAGACTGGCGGAGTGTAAGGAAAATAACCGTTTTTATTTGCAGCGAGCATTTCATTGAAATCAAAGTATGCGCACGAACACTTTGAATATTTGAAAGTGGATTTTACTTTTTCACTAATGCTAATCATTGCAAGGCCTGGCGGTAACATGAAACATTTCTGTGAACCACACACAGCGATGTCAACACCCCATTCATCCTGGCGGAAATCGATGCCACCTATAGAGCTAATACCGTCGACGAATAGAAGAGCTGGATGTTGAGCCATATCAATGGCGTTTCGAATGGCTTTGATATCACTGACCACACCTGTCGAGGTTTCATTTTGAACAATAAAAACAGCTTTGATGCTGTTTTTACTGTCTTTCAGTAAAGTTTCATAAATTTTTTCAGCAGAAGCACTTTCTCCCCATTCTGATTTAATGGGGTAAACACTGAGTTTGTGTTTTGCAGCAAGATTGGCCCAGCGGGCACTGAATTCACCATGGATTGGAATCAGGACCTGGTCACCAGGTGATAACGTATTGGTAATGGCGGCTTCCCAGCCTGCCGTACCACTTGCAGGGTATAGTAGTACATCGCCAGTGCTTGTTTTAAAGACTTTTTTTATGTCTTCAAGTAAAGGTAGAACCAGTTCAGGAAACAATGGAGAACGATGGTCATCCATGCTGCGATGCATGGCACGCTGAATTGATTCAGGCACGTGAGAGGGGCCTGGAACAAAAAGGAAATGCTCGCCTAACATATTATTCTTCCTCCAAATGGATTGTATATAAAATAATTAATCTGATAAGAATTGTTTTTATGTGACATGTCAATATACATTTGAGTGAGTAGATTGATCATATATTTCATTTGGCCGTGCATCATTTATCAGTCTGTTCATATTGTCAGACGTTAAAGACTGCAAGAAGCTTAATAAATTGTTTTTTTCTTCACTGCTTAATTTGAGTGGTGCTATTAATGGATCTAAAAGAGGGTTTTGTATGCCGCCCATGCTGTAAAAGTCTATAACATCATCCAGTGTGGCAAGGGAGCCATCATGCATATAAGGTGCTGTCAGCTCTATATTGCGTAGTGTAGGTGTCTTGTATTTCCATCTGTCATCCGGATCTCGTGTGACAGCATAACGTCCTACATCCGTGGACATTTTTGCCGAGAAGCTGGTGATAATGGATTGTTTCACATCCACGAAAACTCCTGGCGCTAGCTGGACTTTTTGCGTGGCCTGTTTTTTCCCCATGCTTGCTTCCCATCCTATACCCGTATTGTGAAACAGGTTATCTGTAAACAGGGCGTAGTCAGAATTAATTGTATGGCATGTACTGCATTTTGCTTTTCCAGTGAATAGCTCAAATCCTTTGATTTCGTGTCTGGATAACGCCATGGTGTCACCACCGTAATACCATTGATCAAATTTTGAATTGCCAGCAATTAGTGTTCTTTCATATGCGGCAATTGCGACGCCTATATTTTTAATATCCGCCTTATTGCCATTGAAGGCATTTTCAAACACTCCATCATAGTCAGGTAAGGAGTATATCGTGTCTATAACGTGTCCTATTGAAGGATTTGCCATTTCATTATGGGTCAGGAATGGCCCCCATACCTGATTCTCCAGAGATGTTTCCCGACCATCATGAAACAGAAATTTTGAAAAACTTACGTTTAATAATGTCGGAGAGTTACGGTTCATACTGCGTCCTTCAATGCCAACAGCAGTACGTAGTTCGTTTGAGGTGAATCCCTGCTCAGGAACATGGCACATAGAGCATGACAATGTGTTGTTGTGAGAGAGACGGCGATCCATGAAAAGCTTTTTTCCAAGTGCTATTACTTCCTGATGGGGATCACTGTTATCAACAATACCGTGTCGGGGTAATCCAAGCATGGAGGCAGAGAATTCTGACAAGTCACCTGTTGCTATATTTGATTCGGCCCATATGGTTCCACACAGCAAAGCCAGTAATAAAAATATATATATAATAAAGCAGGGCCTGGTGATCTTATTCATTTTCATATTCTAGAAGCAATGTGCGAAAGTCATTCATAATCATTTTTGGATAAAGGTAGGAAGTCGTATAAATTTCTCTTATTACACCTTCCTTATCAATCAGGAATAATTTCAATACATGAATTAGTGTTGATGAATCAGAATCCTTGTTTTTCTCAACCGAGATGTACTGGCCAAATCCTTCCAACAGCGGCTGTAGTGTTTTATCTGAAGACGTGGTTAAAAAATCCCATTCAACGAAATCCTGTTCAGACGCATAAGTATTTTTATACAGGCCCATTGTTTCTGGAGTATCGTTTTTTGGGTCAAAGCTAAGGCTGACCAGCCTTGTTTTGTCCTGCAAATACGGATCACTTTCGATCAGCTGTTTGAGTTGATAAAGAACAGCGAATGCCAGAGGACATCCATTGGTATCTGAGCACATGGTATAAATGAAGCTCAGAAGAGTGACCTTGCCGGTGACATAATTTGTAAGAGGGTTCGCTTTTCCATCAGTATCCAGTACAGAGCCTTGCGGCGCAGTTTTTATCTTGTGTAGTTGATAAGAACCGGGTGCGGGTGCGTCGCCAGTAAAGTGGGTATCAAACACTTCTTCTGACTGCACTATAGAGACATGGTTTAATATGCCAAGCAGTATGAAGATAGTGAGCAAATCAAAAATTTTAGCGTTTGTTAACATATTAATCTTAAATGTAAATGGTTAAAAAGGCAGTGGCGTGGAGAGTGCAACGCCACTGCAACTTCAACTAACAGAACGAGGAACAATTACGAATCGTTAGCTGATAGGGGAGTGCTAAATGCTGGTTTTATGGAATCAGTCCCAAATTTCATGTGATGGGCACGACCCAGTTTTTCTTCGTAAAAATCAATCGTGAACACTTCAGTAAGTGCATTACCATCCCAGTTATACATCTTCAGCCATTGCTCATCGTCTTTACCTTTCTTGTCCCAGTTTCCTAACAATGAGGTGGTGAAGTACACACGTGATCCATCCCAGCTTTGCGAAACCATGTTCACCTGGGAACCAATTTTTTTGGAATACCCCGGTTTAGGATTCAGTGGATCAGTCATGTCCCAGAAAGTTGTTCTGCCGTCACCAAATGTATTTACCCATAGGCCATTGCCATCTGCAGTAATACTGATATCAGTAGGCAGTGGTAACTCTTCAGGGTTTCCTATTGTTGCTACATGATGTGACTGCCATTCGCCAGCGTCATCCTGTTTGATGACCCACATGGCTGAAGTAAGTGCATTGGCAGTAACAGCCCAGTTATCTTCTTCAACAAGAGACCAGCGTAGCTCTAAAGGTGCGCCTGGAATATTAAACGCTTTTATTGGTTGTAATGTTTTAGCATCCCATAACACCATTGAGTTCCCAAACTGCTTCATGGCTTCAGGGTCGTTTAACATTTTCCCCATATCCATCATGTAGTTGTTCCAACCTGTAAAACTGGTTGTAAGCATGACATTCTGTTTAGGATTAATCCCCATATCATAGGCATAACCATCAGCGTTAGGCATCTCGTCCGCGGTTGGCATCTTATGCACAGAGACCAGTTCACCTTCATTGGTATACACTGCAAAGCCTGTCTGTCCGCCATGATCTTTTGTATTGGAAAGGTATAAAATAATCATGCGTCCAGGTATGGCATACAATGTATGAGGACCTACCAGTCCAGTACCAATACTGCTATCAAATGATTTAACAATTTTTGGTTTTGCAGGATCGGTTGCCACATCCCATATATAGACCAGGTTTGTATCAAGCTGACCTGCCCAAATATGTCTGCGATCTTCCGTAAAACCTGTGTGGTGGGCTTCTCCGCGGCCTTCCAGGGAAACTACGTCAATCACTTTGCCGAATTTCTCTGAATCAGGGTTTACATCAACAGTGACCATTTTGTCCGAACCATCACCAACGCCTTCAACACCTAATGTCCATATGTACACGTAGTCTTCCTGGCCTTTGATCAAATTACTCATATACGGTGAATTGCAGGTCTCGTCTGAATAGCCCACAGTACTGGTGAGTAATAATGTGATGAATGATAGACATACCGAAAATATCGATCTGTGTGGAATTGGCACTCGTAAAGCGTTGCTTAGCATTTTTGTAACTCCTTAAAAAACAATTAGTTATGAATGTTATTTCAATGTATGTTGTGTCAAAACAGTATTCATAGTAAATTATTGAACTTCCATTCATTGAAATATAATTCATTGAAAATTTCTTCAATGAATTATATTTCATATATAACTGAGTAATATGAACATGTCAAATGTAGATACGTTTGCTACCGATTTTTATGGCCAGCTGGCAAAAGTGGTTAAGGCGCTGGGAAATAAAATGAGACTGGAAATACTGGTGTTACTCGCGCAAGGAGAACGCACAGTAGATTCAATATCCAAAGAAATTCAGCAACCCGTTACCAATATTTCTCATAACCTAAAAGATTTACGTGAAATAGGCGCAGTGGCTACGCGTAAACAGGGAGTGAATGTGTTTTATAGTCTGGCGGATGATGCTGTGTACGACGTTGTCGTCTCGCTATGTGAGATTGCAGAGAAAAGATCATCCAAGTTTCAGGAAGTTGTCAGTACTTATCTGGATTCGCGGGATCAGCAGGAATCACTTGATTCAAAACAACTTGCCAAGCAGTTGAGTGAAGGCGATGTCACCATACTTGATGTGCGGCCACCGGAAGAATATAAAGCAGGTCACTTGAAAGGTGCGATCAATCTTCAGCTTAACGAAATTGATAAATATTTTTCAGAGTTGCCAGAAAAGAAGGAAGTGGTTGCTTACTGTAGAGGACCTTACTGTATCCTGGCTTATGAAGCTGTAGTAAAACTGCGTGAGATGGGCTATACAGCACATCGGCTGAAAGATGGGTTTCCTGACTGGAAAAATCAGGGGTATCCCATAGATGTGAATTCATAGATATTGCCGAGAAATATTATGAAGAATAATTATACGATCACTCGTCTTGATAAAGTAAGAATAAAAAAGATTTTAAAAAAATCTGAGCAGGATTATCCGGAATTATCAGACAGAGTAGAATCGGCAAGCGTGATTGACGCAATCGATGTGCCGAATGATCTTGTCACAATGAATTGTCGAATACGTTGCCAGGATCCAGAAACAAAAAGCATTACAGAAATCACATTGGTGTATCCCAGGTATGCTGATGAAGAGATAGGTAATGTTTCTATTCTTTCTAATGCGGGCATCGCACTCTTCGCCGCAAACGTCGGGCAGACAATCGAGTATCAGTCATCTGAAGGTAATATCGTGTCTCTGTATATTGTGGAAATATTGTATCAGCCAGAACATGCAGGGCATTATCTAATCTGATTTGTTTGCGGTTTTTTCTCAGAAAACACAGTCAGGTTCATAGCCTGATTTAATTCAAGCTGTGAAATCTCTATCCCCAGAATCATATCCATACAATTATTAAGCGAACTATTTGAAATAAAATTCAAATAACATATTGACATCATGATTAAGAAGTTGTGATAATAACTTGAAGAATATTTCAATGAATATTTATTCATATAATTTTCAGGGCTATATTGTAGGGTAAGATAATGATAATAAAAGAGAAAATATTACATTCAATAGTGTTCATCGGCATATTTGCGACAAATATCACACTTGCAGATATGACAATTTCGCAGGTTGAATATGGTCCAGGTGACCGTAAAGCAGGCTACGATTCTGTTGATTACACAACGAATTCACTGAGTCTGGAGGCCCGCATAGGCAAACCAGCAGACTTGCTGGCGCTAATGAAAAACCCACCATTGGGGCTGCCAGCGATTAAACAACCTGCTAACAATCACGCGACAGAGCAAAAACTACATCTGGGCAAGCAACTGTTTTTTGATAGACGGCTATCATTTAACGGTACGATTTCTTGCGCAACCTGCCATATTCCTGAACAGGGCTTTACGAATAATGAGATTAAAACAGCCGTAGGTTTTCAGGGTCGCAGTGTTAAACGTAATAGCCCGACAATGTTTAATGTCGCCTATCTAACTCGCCTATTTCACGATGGCAGGGAATTCACACTTGAGCAGTTAGCCTGGTCACCGTTATTGGCACACAATGAAATGGCGAATCCATCCATGGGCTATGTGATACATAAAATCAGAAATACTGATAATTACGCTGAACTGTTTGATCAGGCATTTGACGGCCAGGGTGTGACTATTGATACAGTTGGTAAAGCATTAGCAGTGTATCAAAGGACACTGGTATCGGCTGATTCCCGTTTTGACCGCTGGTATTTTGGTGGTGATTCATCACAGCTAACTGACCAGGAAAAACAGGGGTTTGAAATTTTTACAGGGAAAGGTAACTGCAGTGCATGTCACACCATCAATAATGACTACGCATTGTTTACAGATAATAAACTTCACAATACTGGAATGGGTTATCAGGAATCGATGGGTGTCAGTGAACCTACCCAGCGCATACAGTTAGCACCCGGCGTATACGCCGAGGTTGAAAGGGAAGTTGTTGAATCTTTCAGACAAAAGCCAAAACAAAGTGACCTGGGATTGTATGAGTTAACACAGGACCCGGATGATCGCTGGAAGTACCGTACACCGACTTTGCGCAATGTTGCTTTGACAGCACCCTATATGCATAACGGAAAGTTTTTAATGTTGCGTGAAGTGATCGAGTTTTACAACAAGGGAGGCATTGAGAATGAATTGCTCAGCCCTCTGTTGAGACCGCTTAATCTAAGTGAGGAAGAGGTGGACTCTATGGTGGCTTTCCTCAAAACATTAACTGGAGGTAATGTCGATACACTGGTAGCAGATGCATTTTCGGTGCCTGTAAAAGATATTAAAGACGGTCAGGATCATAGAAAAACGCTGGGAAGTTATTGAGTCCGGGCGTTTTGTGTAAATGTATGATTTTTTCGATGTTAAAACAAAACTGAAACTTTAGGTGAGAATAATCATGAATACTAAATGTGTTAGTGGTTTGTGGAATAGCGCTACAAAATATACCAGTGATTACTGGATAGAAACAATTCTATTGTTTATGTATTTCAAGCTTGTTTTTGCAGCAGGTCTTTATACTTTTTAGCGCTATAAGTATTACTGACAATAGATACGCTAGTCTGAGGCCATTCAATCGGTAGGTAAATAATTGCGAAAGGCGCGACAATGATACCTTGTCAGTCGCGTCTTTTGTGCTCGACTGTATCAGGTGAACAGCGATTCCTGCTGGGTAGTATAGAGCGTTATTGTGACTGTTTAATTGCTATGAGAGTTAAGCTCTTTCTCAAACTGTTTTATTAAAACATCAATATCTGTCATTTCCAGTGCTGATATTGAAGCTTCAAATGCACCTTCCTGGCAGAGCCCGGCTATAAGGGCATCGATGTATGCCTGTTTGGCAGAATCTATACAGTTACGTTTTATAAATTCTGCCAGTGACTTTTGATAAACAGTTGGTTTGTCTGGCACTGGCGTAAAACCTTGATGTAGAAATATCGATAAACTTCAATAAACAGGGTTATCAGATTATATCAGCTATGCAGGTGATCCCTGCCACAGTAGATTATAGCCAACTTCATATGTATCGGTGCAATATTCTGCGAGAGCAGAGAATTTATTTTTAAATGCTGTGTCAGCGTGTGATACTTCATGTTGTTCAAACGATTTCCAGTACGTCACTATCGAGATGTGGTTGTCAGTATCTTTGTTGTCAGACAGAGACCCTTGTTCTGAAATGAATCCGCTGAATTTGAATACCTGGCCGCCAATAAAACCCCCTTTGTCATTTCCATAGGTGTTACTGACAGTGTTGCATAGTTCACCAAGAGCAAGTTCGATATCTTCTTCTGTGACATTGCTTTTAAGTTTTACAACGTTGTATAGCATGACACAATCATAAGGAATGGTTATAGAATCAAACATAATAATATTCTCCTGTTTGTAACAATTGGCGGTGAGTAGCAGTTTTAATGTTTCATCTGTTTAATATAATTTGAGTATTAATGAAGTGGTGTTTATTTTATTGAGGCCAGTTTTTTTAGAGGTGAAAGCGCTTGTAGACATGCAGGAATTTATCTTTGGACAATATCTTTGTTATCCAGTCGTCATACAGTGTATATATTAACCTCTTGAAAAGTGATTAATCGACTTTCATGCAGTCTGAATCTCAAAAAAATATATGATATATATTAAATATATGTTAAATATAAATTAATATGTCTGAGTGGGTAGCTTTAATATCTAAAACCGGGGTGGGCGATTGCTAAAATTATATATGCGAAAATGCTGAATATTTGTTAGGTAAGATTAAACTAAAGTCAGGCAGGTAAAACACTGGGGTGAACTATTTGAGTGAGTATGGAATGCAGTGTATCTGAATTAAGCAGTATTCTTGGTGGTAAAATAGACATGTATAAAAGTGTTGGTAAAACGATGGTCAGTTAATGCGGCATCAAATAAGCTACATATAATCAACTGTAGAGTCCGTGAAATTATTTCTGCAGGTATTCCAAAATTAATCACTGAAAAACATATATTCACGTCATAATAATAAGGCATTGCAGGGAAATAGATTGTCCGCAAAATTGAATAAACTATATAAGTTGATTGGTGTGTCACGTGTGCCTGCCAGTCATCTTGAGAAAATTGTTTCTGGCATCGGAGCGTTAATAGCGATTCTGGGGATTATGATGATAAGCCAGTGGTCAGTTGGCTCGCCAGCTGCCGCTATTATAGTGGCATCTATGGGGGCCTCTGCAGTCCTGATTTTCGCAGTTCCCCATGGCCCATTATCTCAGCCCTGGCCGGTTTTCGGAGGTCATCTTGTTTCTGCTGCTATTGGTGTTACCTGTGCCAGCTATCTTTCCAATGACATTCTTGCAGCCAGCATCGCGGTCGGTGCGTCTGTCAGTGTAATGTACTATATGCATTGTATTCACCCGCCTGGAGGTGCAACAGCTTTATCGGCTGTGATTGGTGGAACGTCTGTACATGAGCTTGGTTATTATTATCTGATCACTCCTGTTCTGATAAATGTATTGGTGATTCTCTCTGTTGGTGTGGTATTTAATGCTTTCTTTGTCTGGCGTCGATATCCAGCGGCGTGGCATCGATCCCGAAATGTAAATAAGGGAAAAACAGATCATGTTGTTCCAAGTATTTCACATGAGGATTTTGTTTATGCCTTAAGTGAGATCGATTCCTACATTGATGTAAATGAACACGACTTGTTGCGCATATACGACCTGGTCACGAAAAAATCTCAGGAACATGTCTTCCCTGCAGAAAGGCTGGTAGTCGGTGAATATTACAGTAACGGGGAATATGGCAGCGACTGGTCAGTGCGGCAAATTGTTGACCGTTCAGAAGATGGCAACAATAAAGATGTCATTATTTACAAGGTAGCTGCTGGTAAAGGCAGGCGCGAATCTGGCTACTCATCTGGAGATGAATTCAGGAGATGGGCAAAGTATCAAGTAGTCAGAGATGAAGATGACTGGAAAAGAGTTAATCATTCTGGCGATGAATAGCAAGGACAAGGCTATCTGTATTTCAAGTGGTGTATGTACATCGTTAAGTGAAAAATAATTTTCTTGAAATTAAAGTATAATAATTGAACTGCCTGTAAATTAGGTTGGAGGAATTACAGTTATGCGTATGACAAAGTATTCGGATTATGCGTTGCGTGTATTGATATATCTGGCCTGTATTCCAAAGGGTGAGCTGACAACAATTGCCAGGCTTTCTGCTGCCTATTCAATATCAGAAAACCATATTCGAGTGGTTGTGAATAATCTCGGTCAGTCAGGTTTTATTCGTACGTTGCCTGGGAAAGGTGGCGGCATATCACTCGTTCTTGACCCTCATGAAATAAATCTGGCAGATGTCGTACGACAAACAGAGAAAGACTTTTTTATAGTTGAATGCTTTAATCCTGAAGGTAACTGCCAGATTGAAAAAGCGTGCATGCTGAAACACGTATTGGACGAAGCATTTCATTCGTTTATGGATACGCTCGAGCAATACACGCTTGCAGATGTAACCGGCAATAAAAATAAACTTAAAACATTATTAAATGTTGGTGTCGCTTAATCCTTCTACTAATATTACTAAGTGAATATTCTAAGTTATAAGATATATAATTAATATATGTAAACGATATCAGAAGGGAGTGTAACGATGACGCTTAATTATTCTACATTGCCAAAAGATAATGAGGGATTTCTATTGGACCCGGGTGACTGGTCTTCGGAACTGGCTGAACAGATAGCTAAAAGCGAAGAAATAGAGATGAGTCAGGATCACTGGGATGTAGTACATTTTGTACGAAGTTACTATGAGTCAAATGACACGGTGCCAGAATTACGTACCACCCTTAAATATCTTAAACAACATGTCGGTGATGACAAGGCAACACGTAAACATGTCTATCGTCTATTTCCCTATGGTTACGGTCAGCAAGCATGCAAGATAGCTGGCATGAGAAAACCATTGAAGTTAATGCTCGATCTGTAACCGTCGTTATATGTCAATCTCAGATAAAGTCCCCACCGCTGATGATTTCATTAGTGCAATAAATGAATTAGGAACGTTTATTGATATCAGTCCTGACGCATTAGTCGAAATAACCAGGAAAGCTATGAAATTTGCCTATTACCGTCAATTGAAAGATATACCGATAGAAATGGTTATGAGTACCTCTATCGTTTCAGTTACTCCTGAAACAGGAGTGCAGGAAGCAATCAGTCACATGATAAAAAACAGTGTCAGTGGATTACCTGTACTGGGGAAGAATAAGTCATTAGTTGGCCTGATCACAGAAGCAGATGTCCTGCGTGCAATGGGTTTGCCTCACGATAAACCACCACACGATGTTTGGGATACCATGAGTAATATTTTTCATCATTTTTCGAATCAGGAAAGTATTCCTAATTTGCAGGATGAGAATGTGACTGTTTCAGACCTGATGACTAAAAAAGTGATAACAACTTCACCGGTCAGTACAGTTCAGAATGTGTTGGACCTGATGAGGCAAAATAAGGTTAAGCGAGTACTCGTCACTGACCTTGATAATCGATTAGTGGGTATTGTGTCCCGCTCTGACTTAATGAAAGTAATTCTTGGTGTTCATCTAAAATAATCTGATTTGATATATCATGCCCAAATATGGGGCGAAATCTGACGGGATTTATTCTCACTATTCCCGCACCTGCACAAACCTCGCTACATCGTGCTTTCCTGAGGCTGGGGCGTTTATTCCAGCGGGATAAGTTTATACGTCAATTACAGCGAGTATATTTTCTCCGCATAATGGAATTGTCATATTAATGAAATATGCTTGTAAATATCGTGCAAGCATAGCCAGTTGAATTTTTGACTCTATTTAATGGTATAACTGGTGTGAATCGAGAGATCGGGCCATTAATCGATGTTTAATTATCCACTGGATAGTTATATCAAAGACCTGTAGAACCATTTTTATTTTGTGGTGTCTATGTTTGGTCCTGTTTCAACAAACTATTACTTTAACTGAGAAAAGTATTGTATTTTCCGGGTTAAATTATTAACAAGTAAAAATTATGATTATTCGCTTTGTCTTTTTTGGTTTATGTTTGATGCATATTGTTAATATCACACCTGTTCTGGCTGAAAACAAATCAAAAAATGCAGTAAATGTTATTGTCTCTCCAGTGACGAAGAGTACATTTTCAGATCGGGTGGAAGCACTTGGTACATCTAAAGCCAATGAGACTGTATTAATTACCACCGATATCGTAGAAAAAATTTCATCTATCCACTTTGAGGATGGGCAGCAAGTTAAAAAAGATGCGCTCTTGGTTGTGCTGGATAAAAATGAACAGGAAGCAGACCTGAAAGCGGCGCAAGCTGCATTGCTCGAAGCACAACAATCCTATACCCGCGCCAGGAATCTTCAGGATTCAAACGCGCTTTCGAAAGCGACCGTACAACAGCGATACTCGGAACTTGAGCGTAATAAAGCACTAGTAGAATCTATCAAATCAAGAATTGAGTCATTTGTCATTACCGCACCATTCGATGGTGTACTGGGTTTGCGTGAAGTTAGTGTAGGTGCATTAGTTCAACCCGGCGATACTATTACAACGATTGATGATTTAAGTGTGATAAAAGTGGATTTCGATGTTCCATCGGTATTCCTGTCAACACTTGAACCAGGCCTGAAGATCATTGGGAAAGTGGAAGCATTTCAGGATAGAGTATTTGAAGGTCGCGTACAGACAGTTAATACACAAATTGATCCCGTGACTCGCACAGTAAAGGTGAGGGCAATTCTACCTAATGAAGACCGTGCTCTAAAACCAGGTTTATTGATGTCCATTGTTTTGCTCAAAAACACAAGAGATACGCTGCTTATTCCAGAAGAATCACTGATCAAACGTGCAGATAAAAACTTTGTCTTCCTGGCAGTTGAAGAGAATAATAAAACGGTAGCCCGAGAGCGAGAAATTAAAATAGGTGCTAGAGAGCCAGGTGTGATTGAAGTGCTGTCGGGGCTGGATATCAGCGATCGTATCGTTTCTCATGGAATGCTAAAAATCAGTGATGGTGTGGAAATAGTCGTCAAGTCAACCGGTAGTTAGCATCAACTGAACTGCAATCCATATGATAATTAAACTTTAAAAGTACAAGGAATTATGCTGCTTTCAGATCTCTCGGTAACGCGTCCGGTTTTTGCAACAGTACTGTCGCTATTGCTAATCGCATTTGGATTGATTTCCTATTCTAAACTTGCGTTACGTGAATATCCCGACATAGATCCTCCGGTAGTCTCTGTTGATACCTCGTATCTTGGAGCCTCGGCCAACATAGTTGAGACTCGAATAACGGAATTAATCGAGGATCGAATTTCTGGTGTTGAAGGAATCAAATATATTGAATCCAGTTCAACCGACGGGCGATCACGCATTAACATTGAATTTGATGTTGCCAGAGATATTGAAGCAGCAACCAATGATATTCGCGATCGGGTTTCTGGTGTAGTGGATGATCTTCCAGAAGAAGCTGACCCTCCTGATATTCAAAAAGCAGACTCCAGTGATGATGTCATTGTCTGGCTAAATCTGGTCAGCGATAAGATGGATACACTCGAGCTTACCGATTATGCAAGACGCTACTTGCAGGACCGTTTTTCTGTATTGCCAGGTGTTGCCCGTGTCCGTATTGGTGGCGGGCTTGAATACTCAATGAGAGTATGGCTGGACCGCAATAAAATGGCAGCACGCGGACTTACAATTACTGATATAGAAAATGCGCTTCGCTCGGAAAATGTGGAATTGCCGGCAGGGAGTATCGAATCACAGGAAATCCAGTTTACTGCAAGAATACAGAGAGTCTATACAACACCGGAGGATTTCAAAAAACTTGTTATTGCACGCGGCGACAATTATCTAATCCGTTTAGGAGATGTCGCCACTGTAGAAAAAGAAGCGATTGAAAATCGAACATTTTTTCGAGGCAACAATGTTCCAATGATAGGCATTGGAGTAATAAAGCAGTCAAAGGCAAATACAGTAGAAGTTGCGAAAGCTGCTATCGAGCTCGCCCGGCAACTGGAGCCAAACCTGCCTACGGGGATGGAAATAATCAGTTCGTATGACACGTCAGTCTTTATCAGTAATGCTATCTATGAAGTGTATAAAACATTAATGATTGCGTTACTTCTTGTCGTTTCAGTTATTTACCTGTTTTTAGGTAATGTCCGGGCAATGCTTGTTCCTGCCGTGACTGTGCCTGTATCACTGACGGCGACATTTATTGTTCTTTATGTGTCAGGGTTTTCTATAAATTTGCTTACTTTGCTGGCTCTGGTTTTATCAATTGGCCTTGTTGTTGATGATGCAATAGTGGTGCTGGAAAATATATATCGGAAAATAGAGTTGGGTGAGCCACCCTTGTCGGCAGCATATTATGGGACACGTCAGGTAGGATTTGCTGTTATTGCAACCACCATTGTATTAGTCGCTGTATTTGTTCCCATTACCTTCCTTGATGGTGATCTGGGTCGATTATTTACGGAATTCTCAATAACAATTGCTGCCGCAGTCTGTTTTTCATCATTTGTGGCACTGACATTATGTCCTATGCTTGCTTCCAAATTAATTAAAAAAGAAGGACATAATAGATTAAGCGCTATTGTTGATAATGGGTTCAATAGCGTTAAATCATTCTATGTTAAATCTTTGCAAGGTATTCTCAGGGTTAGAATTTTTTTCATGCTTGCATTTGCAGGCCTGATAGGACTCTCGGTTTTACTCTTTAATACAATTCCGTCTGAATATGCGCCAAAAGAAGATCGAGGTGCTTTCTTTTTACTGGTTACCGGCCCCGAAGGTGCGTCGTTCAAGTATACAAAAGAATATATGGATGAAATTGAACGGCGTTTGACGCCCTATGTTGAAAATAATGAAATTACTCGTTTGCTTGTACGTGCACCACGTTCTTTTGGCACCTTGTCGAGCTTTAATGACGGAATTGTCATTGCGGTGCTAAATGACTGGGGATTGCGACGCTCTGCATTTGAAATTATGGGTGAAGTTTCGAAGAAGTTATCTGATCTGCCGGGCGTCAGAATTGCTCCAGTTATGCGCCAGGGATTTGGTGGTGGTATCAATAAACCCGTTCAATTTGTTATAGGTGGAGGTACATATCAGGAACTTGCAGAATGGCGTGATATTCTCCTTAGCAAAATAAATGAAAATAATCCTGGTCTTACCAATATCGATAGCGATTATAAAGAAACCAAACCACAGCTTAGAGTGGTAATCAATAAAGACCGAGCAGCAGATCTGGGTGTAAATATTCAGGCTATTGGAAGAACGCTTGAGACAATGTTGGGTTCGCGTCGAGTCACTACTTATATTGAAGATGGTGAAGAATACGATGTTATTCTAGAGGGGATACGTGACGAACAGCGAACACCTACGGATGTGCAGAATATCTATGTTCGTTCTGATAAAAGTGACCAGTTACTTCCATTATCAAATCTTGTCACGATTGAAGAGTATGCAGATTCCGGTTCTTTGAACAGATATAACCGGATTCGCGCAGTGACGATTGAAGCGGGTCTCGCAGATGGCTATCCACTGGGTGATGCGCTTGAATTTTTGCGCACTACTGTCAGGGATCATCTCCCGTCAACTGCTACTATTGACTACAAGGGGGAATCACAGGATTTCTATAACAGCGGGTCATCTTTGGTCTTTATCTTCGTTATGGGAATTATTGTTGTGTTTTTGGTGCTTGCCGCTCAGTTTGAAAGTTTTATACATCCGTTAGTCATTATACTTACTGTCCCCCTGGCAATTATGGGTGCGCTTTCAGGTTTGTATCTGACAGGGAATAGTTTAAATGTCTATACTCAGGTTGGCTTGATAATGTTAATTGGCCTTGCGGCAAAAAATGGAATTCTGATCGTAGAATTCGTCAATCAGCTAAGGGATGATGGAGTTGAATTTTCAGAGGCATTAATTGAAGCGGCAAAAATCAGATTACGTCCTATTGTAATGACAGGCATTACTACAGTAGCAGGTTCAATACCTCTGGTTCTGGCGACAGGTGCCGGTGCTGAAACACGGGTAGCAATTGGTGTGGTTATTCTGTTCGGTGTTGGTGCTGCAACTATATTCACATTATATATTGTGCCAGTTGCATATGACTTGTTGGCACGTGGTACTGGTTCACCTGGCGATGTTAAGCGTCGTTTGCAACAGCAACAGGCAGACATTAGTAAACCGGCTAGGTAGTAAAATGTATCAAGACTATAAATCCCATAAAGTGATTCGCAAGAACAATGTTCATACATTATTTGCACTGGGTTTAATTGCCTTGTCGATGACTGCCTGTGTCAATGTAGGGCCGGACTACGCACCACCTGAGACTGATTACTCCGATCAGTGGGCTGTCACTGAAAGTGAGAGAATGACATCAGCGCCTGTGCAGCAGGAATGGTGGACAGTATTTAATGACTCACTTCTTGAGAGTTATATACAATCTGCCATAGAGAATAATAAAAATGTCAACATAGCACTTGCAAACTTACGACGCGCTCGGGAACTCCGGTCAGAAGCGCATGGTTCGTTATTACCTGATGCAGGCGTGTCGTCGGAGGCATCCAGAAGTAAGTCTAGTGGGTCTCTGGGTAACGCAGGATCCAGTGCAGGTAATGAAAGTAATTTCTTTGATGCAGGCTTTGATGCCTCCTGGGAGGTAGATGTGTTTGGCGGAAATCGCCGATCAATCCAGGCGGCAGATGCACGCATTGGAAGTGCGATTGCAGATTACAGGGCAGCAATGCTGTCTACCTTGTCGGAAGTGGCACGAAATTACTTTGAAGCACGTGGGTTTCAAAAGCAACTGGAAGTAACCGAGCAAAGTTCTGAGCTGTTAAAAAAGACCTATGAAGTAATAGCAGCAAGACTGGAAGTCGGCGAGGCTAGTGAATTCGATTTAAGCCGCGCCATGGGTGAATATCAACTGACAAAAGCACGTATCCCGAATATAGTTGCAAACCTGAATTCGTCAATTTTTAGGTTATCAGTACTGCTCGGGCAATCTCCCGAGACCTTGCTGTCTGATATGAGTCAAGTTAAACCATTACCTGCTGCAATTGATATAGTGCCGGTAGGATTGCGTTCAGAGATATTACGCCGACGTCCTGATATACAGAAAGCAGAACGTGAACTTGAAGCTGAAATTGCAGATATAGGCATAGAAACATCCGAGCTGTTCCCAAAGTTTTTTATTACAGGTGAAGCAGGTGCGCAATCACGTCTGTTAGGGGACTTGCTTAAGTCAAGCAGTGGTATCTGGTCGATTGGTACACTTATAGACTGGTCACTTTTTAGTGGCGGTTCCATCAGGGCGCGTATTAAAGTTCAGGAAGCAGAAGGTGATGCTGCACTCCTAGCCTATGAACAGACAGTTTTAGAAGCGCTGGCTGACGCCGAGATTACACTTGTTAGCTATATTCAGGAACTGGCAACGCAAACCTCTTTGGAATCTGGCGTTCAAAGTAGACGTCAGTCAGCAAAAATAGCTCATCAATTGTTTGATGAAGGAGAGGCTGATTATCTTGCTGTGCTAGATGCTGAACGTGAATTGACTTCCAGTGAAGATGATCTGGTCATATCTGAAACACAGGTTGTGCTTAAGCTGGTTGCGTTGTATACAGCGCTCGGTGGTGGCTGGGAGCAGTTTGACCAAACCCAGTGATTTTCCATGGTGAGCGTCTGCAATACTAGTGTGTATTTCCGGAGTCATGCCCAGTCAACATGAGTAGCAATCAGACTGACGTTTAGATTCAAGTGTCAAAGAGTACCGTTGAATATCAATAACGTGCCATTGGTAAAAAGTGAGATTCACTTGTCTGAAATACGCTCGCTTCAATGCTGAAATTTGTATATTAATTATTCGCTTACCTATACTTTCAATAGTTAATTTGGGCAAATAATAATAATGAAATGGGTAAGGAAGCTGTATCTCTAAATAACTTATCTTCAAGTAGCTATTCTCAGAATAAAACCATATCAAATTTTGGGGAATCCAGGTCACCACAACTGGATGCCTGGCTAAAACTTGTTTGCCAGATGATTCCGCAAGTGCAAATGGCTTACGTAGGGGTAGATCTAAACACGAATCTGGATTTTCGGGAATATGCGTCCTGGCCAAATGATCAGGAATGTGAAGATAACCTATGTGTTGCGGCCAAACAGATTTTACAGCCCGAGCAAAATGTCGAAAATGGCCAATTGCCAAATGACCAGCTGGATAACTATATTGCAACGCATTTGAATCTACTTCCAAGTAGTGAAGGTGTTGTCGTTTTGAAAGTGGCTTCAACATCGGAAAATCACCACAAAACTCTTTTGCAGTTACTGGAATGGTCTGAAGCGTGGTTGAACTTCATTATACAATCCAGTAATAGGATTGATAAAAGCACTCAAGTTGTCGAGTTGCAATTAATTAAAACAGGTTTGTCAGAACCAAATATTAAATTGGCCGCTACTGCTATGGCGGTAACCATTGCGCAAGCATTAAAAGCAGACCGTGTCAGTATTGGCTGTAGTAATAATGGTCAGATTGAATTAGTAGCGTTATCCAATACAGCTAACTTTGATTCACGCACACATCTCAATAAAAATGTTGTTGCTGCAATGGTGGAAGCCATTGGTGAAAATAATACGATTGCTGTTTCTTCAGATGACGAGACACACTCGATTGAAACACAGGCACACAGGCAGCTTTGCAGCAGTAATAACTGTAAAAGTGTATGTACTGCATTATTGAAGGAAGAAGACACAGTCATTGGTGCGATAACGCTCGAATTTCTGACTCGACAATCGTCGTTGTCTGATAAACAAAATGAATTGGATTCTCTGTCAGGGGCGGTGGCTAAAGTTATTGCATTAAAACAGCTTGTTAAGAAGTCTGTATATAGGCATCTTGCCGAGCGTTTCAATGCTCTGGTGAAATCATTTTCAGACCCGAATAAAAAATACCCCAGGCTGGTTGCCTTGGGTGCTTTGGCTGTGGTGTTTATGTTGTGTTTTGTAGATACAGATTTGCAGGTGGCGGCTCCTGCTACACTGGAAGGCAGAATTCAGCAATCATTGGTTGCACCTATTGATGGATACATAGCCGAAGCACCAGGGCGTGCTGGTGATGCACTTAAATCTGGTGATGTACTGGCGATGATAGATACCAGTAGCTTGATGCTTGAACGTAGACGAAGAGCTAACGAACTTGCTGAGTATGAAAAATCGTATCGTAAAGCCATCGCAGGTCTTGACCGCGCAGAAGCTTCTATTATGAAAGCAAGGCGAGGAAGAGTTGCCTCTCAGTTGGCACTCATCGATGAACAACTTTCTAAAACAACAATTACTGCACCGTTTGATGGCATGGTCATTTCAGGTGATTTAAGTCGTTCACTGGGTTCACCAGTAAGTCGTGGAGATGTGCTATTTGAAATGGCGCCACTGGATGACTACCGCGTTGTACTGGAAATAGACGAACGTGATATTTCTGAAGTTGCACCCGGACAGCGAGGGTATTTAGCGCTGTCAGGACTTTCGGGTGACCGCCTTCCTATACAGGTGGAGAAAATAGTTGCTGTCGCTGAAAACTCCAATGGTCGAAACATTTTTAAAGTAGAGGCAAAAATTGATGGTGAGTCACAATTGCTGAGGCCAGGCATGCGTGGTGTGGGTAAGATTGTTACTGAACAGAGATCAATCATATATGTATGGACACGACACCTCATTGATCGCATAAACCTGTGGTTCTGGAAAAATGTACCTTAAATAATCCGGAGTCATTGAATTATGGATATAACTCAGCAATGGTCTCAATTGGCAAGTCTACGGCCGTGTTTAAATCATACAATTAAGATTCATCGACATAGCTATCGCGGGCATCGCTGGTATATGTTGAGAGATGGAGTTTCTGGTCGATGGCAGCGCATTAATGAATCTGCATATCAACTTATACGACGCTTAAACGGAACGCGTGATCTCGCTTCTGCCTATCTTGAGTGTCAAGATAGCTATCAGATGAGTCAGAAAGATGCACTGGTAATACTTAATGCACTTGATAGTGCCGAGTTTATTGATTGGGGGATTCAGAAAGATCCTCATTTGCTACATCAAAAAGCGGAAGCAGAGCAAAAGCGTAAACGCCTGTCTCGGTTTATGTCGCCTTTTTCGATCAAAATTTCATTATTTGATCCTGATGCATTTCTCTCAAAAAAACTGTCATATGGGGATGCGATATTCTCTAAAGCTGGCTTGGTATGCGTATTATTATCTGTCATTGCGGGCATTCTTTTTGCGTTAGAAGACTGGAACAATATTGTTAACTACTGGAGCGTGAGAGGATTTACTGGCCAGAGCTTTTGGTTACTTCCTGTTGTGTACGTTGTGATGAAAACTGTGCATGAATTCATGCATGCTTTAGCTGCCAAACACTGGGGTGCAGAAGTACATGATATGGGGCTGGTCATGATGCTGCTTATTCCTATCCCTTATGTTGATGCTAGCGAGGCCTGGTCATTTTCTGAAAAGCATCGCCGAATACTGGTGAGTGCTGCCGGGATTATTGCTGAATTAGTGCTGGCATCCGTAGCGGCTATCATATTTGTTTGTGTTGAAGTCGGCATTGTAAAAGATATTGCATACACCACAATGTTATTGGGAAGTCTTTCCACTCTGTTGTTTAACGGAAACCCATTAATGCGATTTGATGGTTATTATGTGCTTGCTGATGCGGTTGAAATTCCAAACCTGGCGTCACGTTCCAGCCGTTATTGGGAGTATCTGGTACAAAGATATCTGTTTGGCCTGCGCGACGCTACTTCACCTGTTACCGCGAAAGGAGAGAGGGTCTGGTTTGTTTTTTATGGTGCAACATCTAAACTATATCGTCTTGTTATTACCCTCACGATTGCACTTTTTGTAGCGGAAAAAATCCCTGTGCTTGGTGTTGCGCTGGCTGTGTGGGCCATAGTTATGCAGATTGTTGTGCCTCTGGTCAATCAATTTCAAAAAATATTTCATGCCTTAAACATAAAAGGTGAGCAACGTCGTGGAATTACGGTTTTTGCAATAGGTGTTGTTTGTATAGTTGTGACTGTTTTTCTAGTGCCAGTTCCGTTGTCTAGCACTGCACAGGGAGTCGTCTGGTTACCAGAGCGTGCACATATTCGTGCTGGTACTGACGGTATTCTACAAAGAATCTCAGTAAAAGAAGATCAGTTTGTTAGTGCTGGTGATGTAGTCATGAGTATTCAAAACGAACAGTTAAATGCATATATTGATACCCTCAAATGGGAATTAACGGAGGTAAAATCACAGTTGGCTATTGCACAGGTTGATGATCGTGTGCAGATAAGGTCATTAAGAATGACGATAGATAATCTGCAGAAAAATCTGAATTCACTATACGAAGAGCAGAATTCATTATTGGTGGTAAGTCCGGTTAGCGGAAATCTTGTCATTCCAAATGCGAATCAGCTGACAGGCAGTTATGTTCACAAAGGTGACATACTGGGTTATGTATTAGAACAAAAACCTTCAATTATTAAAGCTGCAATTCCACAGGCAGAGATTGGCCTGATCAGGCATGGCGTCAATGCAGTAAATATACGTCTGGCTGATAATCGTAGAACATCTATTTCTGCCGAAATTAATCGTGAAACTCCTTCTGCGACACGACACTTGCCAAGTCCTGCATTAGGGACTCTGGGGGGTGGTGACATACCAGTTGATACTACTGATCAGAAAGGTTTGACCGCAGCCGATAATATTTACATTGTAGATATTGCCTTGTCTGAACAGGAATTACTGCCACGAGTAGGAGGGCGAGCTCATGTGCGCTTCGAATATCCAGCAGAACCGCTCGGTTATCGTTTTTATCGTGCATTGCGGCAGCTACTGCTCGCGCGTCTTGCAGTGTGACGATATTATTCACAACCATATATTAGTGTGGACAAGTGTTCGTAATATTTTGAACGATTTATTAAACATGAGATGAAAACTATTTTTTATCAAGAAATAAACAGTTTGCGTTACCTGATTATTCTGGTTGTGAGCGTGTGTTTGCTGGGTGCAGCAACCGCTACTATTGCAGATGAGATCAGCCATGAGTGTATTGTGGTGCCTCACACTGTTCTTGATTTAAGTAGCGGAGTAAGCGGGCGTGTTGATACAGTTCATGTGGATCGTGCAGACAGAATTCGTGCGGGCCAGGTGCTTGCTGAACTTGAATCTCACGTGGAACGCGCAAATCTTAAGCTTTCGGAGACGCGAGCAAGTTTAGATAGTGAAGTTAACTTGCGTGAGGCAAGCCTGGAATTCGAACAGCGCAGGCGATTGCGAATAGACAATTTAAGTTCTTTAAAAGTTGCCTCTGAACAAGAGGCTGATGATGCTGAACAAAATGCGGTATTGGCGGGATGGCAGCTTGCTGTTGCAAAAGATAATTTATATCTGGCCAGGCTGGAGGCTGAGCGTGCAGCAGCTGTGCTGGAATTACGCAATGTAATTAGTCCTTTCGACGGCGTTGTTGTCGAACGATATAAATCATCAGGTGAATATGTTGATGAAGAGCCTATCCTTCGTATTGCACGTCTGGACCCGCTTCGCGTTGAAGTGATTGTTCCTATTGAGCTGCATTCTGATTTTGAAGTAGGCATGTCTGCCGAAGTATTTCCTGAGACTAATCCAGATCAGCCTTGGCGAGCGACAGTGACTACGGTAGATATTGTGGGTGATCCCGCCAGTGGAACATTCCGCGCTAGGCTGGAGCTGCCTAATCCAGATCAGTCACGTCTTGCAGGTATTAAATGCACTGCCCAGTTGATTTACGAGCCAGTTGATAAAATCAGTCCGGAAATAACTTTATCTCATCATGAGAAAGCAGCGGTGACAGATACAAACTAAACGCTGTGATGAGTGAATTCTCAATCTCTTCAAACTGGCAGTTCTGCATACCGTAAAACAACCATTAACAGTTTGTGATATGCATCACAATTGCTGTGATTTCATATACTTATAACATCCAACCATCGGTCTGCTTCTCCCTACTGTCTATTCTATATTCTAATTATATTTTGCGAGGCTATCATGGACAGATGGCTCTGCATTAGTGCGAGTAGTACTGCCAAATAAACTTATGTAACGCGCATTAGAGCTATATATGCCAGAGACTGACAACGGTAATGGGTGGTAATTTGACTAGGGAATTAAATAAATACTTTAAGGTAAATTTATCATTACAGAATTTACGATTCATGCAATCCGCAAATCGTATATTACATGTTGTTATTAGACGCACATGGAGTGCGCCTTCTCAGTCGATCCCGGTTGTCGAAGGACTTGAGCCTCGAATTCTGTTGTCAGCAGAATTTGGTATGGGAATGGATGCGCCACGTGACCCGCTTATTAACGATCCGCATGATTCGCTCAATGATTTGAATAGTCTTGAATCACTGGCGCAGCTTCAACAATATGATCCAGGTACATCAATCAATCCACTCGATAATAGTTTTATCAGTGATCTGGATGCGCTTTTATCTACTGAAGATCATGTGCTTGAACAGCAAATTGTTTTTGTTGATGAATCAGTAGAGGACTATGAATTATTTATTGCTGACATAAAAGCTCAATACAATAATGTTGCGTTTGAAATTGTCCTTCTCGATAGTGAACAAAATGGTATAGAACAGATTAATAATGCTCTTGACGGCTATTCTGATATTTCAGCGATACATATTATTTCGCACGGGTCTGAAAATGGAATCCAGTTAGGTAATACATGGCTTAATGCAAGTAACGTTAATGACTATGCCCAGACGATTGCCGGGTGGAGTGAAATATTCAGTAGTGATGGTGACTTGCTCTTGTATGGATGTAATTTGGCTGGCAGTGCTGCAGGCCAGGAGCTTGTTAATACATTAGCTCAATTAACAAATGCTGATGTTGCTGCATCAGATGACTTAACCGGCGACGACGCTCTGGGTGGAGATTGGGAGCTCGAATATTCAATTGGCAAGATTGAATCTGAGCTGGCGCTAAGCAATGCCTTTCAACAAAACTGGTCTGGTGTGCTAGGCACAATTACAGTAACTACCGCAGCAGACGTTCTGGATGGTGATGCGGATACTTCATCACTTGCTGCACTGTCTCTGAATCCTGGTGCTGATGGAAGAATATCGTTGCGTGAAGCAATTATCGCATCGAATACAGACATTGGTATGGATACTATTATTTTAGGTGCTGATAATTACGCAATAGGCACAATAGGTCTGGATGATACTCAGGGTGATTTTGATATCAGAGATGATTTAACGATAACCGGGGTTTCACCTGCGACTACGTTTGTCGATGGTGGAGATTTAACTCGTGTATTTCACATTCATGATGATGCCAATATTTCTGTAACAATATCTGATTTGACTATTCGCAATGGATTAACTGCGTTATTTATAAATGGAGATGGAGGAGGCATATTAATTGATGGCAGTGCAAACACTCCAACAGTGACTTTAAATAATGTAGTTTTATCAGATAACGAAACTACTGGATTGAGTGATCAGGGGGGTGCAATTTATAATTCAGGTAATCTGATTATCAATCGTGCATTAATAGTGAATAATGAGTCAGATGCTGGAGGAGGCATTTATAATAGTGCTACTGGGACAGTATCATTAGAGAATGTAACGTTAAGCGATAATACTGCGAGCGGCCTATTAGGTTTAGGTGATGGAGGCGGTATTTACAATGCTGGTAATGCGACCTTGCGTAACGTGACGATTGCAGAAAATACTGCTTTTTCTCAGGGTGGGGGAATATTTGTCGCAGGCGGTGTATTGGATATTGCCAATAGTATTGTTGCTGATAACAACACTGATTTAAACGGTAACCTAAGCAGCAGTGGTAACAATATCTTTGGAGACGACAGTAATGCCAGTGGGTTTGATGTCTCGGACTTTCGCAATGTTGACCCGCTACTTGGAAGCCTGAGTGATAATGGTGGTGATTCACAAACATATGCTCCTACTGCGGTAGAAGTAATAGATAACGCTAATCCTGCATTAGCACCACTAGTAGATCAGCGTGGTTTTTTACGTGACGATGGCAGTCCTGATATAGGTGCCTTTGAAGTGGGTGCTAGTACATCTGCAAATAGCCAATTAACGGCAACGAATGTCACCCAGACACAAAGTTATATCGAAGATGCAGTGTCAGTGGCAATCACTGACATTGTGGTGAGCGATGTAGACGTTGGCGAGATTGTGTCGGCGACATTAACATTAGCCGATCCGCTTGCGGGCAGCTTAACCATCTCTGGGGATGCAAGCTATACAGACAGCACCGGAGTATGGACGATTACAGATACGGTAGCGATTGTAAATGCA
>TARA_R110002049_G_scaffold44333_6_pt1 | contig 155251 bp, 148 predicted proteins | sample TARA_R110002049 | Tara Oceans TARA_R110002049 (sample SAMEA4396941) | marine metagenome | biome: Polar Biome; feature: [SRF] surface water layer (ENVO:00010504); material: water (ENVO:00002006), including particulate matter (ENVO:01000060) such as... | depth 5 m | reverse complement strand
CCTGAATTATGGACGTATCGTGCCGATTGTGAATTACACGGCGCAACTGGTCGGGAAGCTGATTTCCGACCGGAACTAGAGGTGGAAGATGGCAGAGTCTAAGGAAAACGAATTTCTTGACGATATCGACGGCGCCGAAGCCGAAGAATACGCAGAAGAGATGGCAGAGATTGACGATGAGGCGTTGGAGTTGGACGAGTTGCGCGCAGAGCGTGACCAGTTGCGCGACCGCTTCATGCGCGCACTTGCCGATGCTGAGAATGCGCGCAAGCGGTCTGACAAGGATCGTCGCGAAGCCGAGAATTATGGCGGGTCCAAGTTGGCCCGCGATATGTTGCCTGTCTATGACAACATGAAGCGCGCCTTGGAGGCCGCCACCGAAGAGCAGCGCAGCATTTCCGGCCCGTTGCTGGAGGGTATCGAGCTGACAATGCGTGAATTGCTGAGCGTGTTCAAAAAACACGGGATTGACGTGATCGCGCCAGAGGTTGGCGACAAGTTCGATCCGCAGCACCATCAAGCCATGTTCGAGGCACCGGTGCCAGGGACCAAAGCAGGCGAGATTATTCAGGTTGCCGCCGAGGGGTTCATGCTGCACGACCGTTTGCTGCGCCCCGCGCAGGTTGGCGTGTCGTCCATGCCCGCAAGCTAAGGCATGCGGCGCTGACGGCGTGAGCCTACGGCGAGAGGCATTTTAGCAAGGTTAAGCAGGGGGCGGTCAGGTTTTGGCCGCCTCTTTTAGTTTATAGATCAGATCGAGCGCTTCGCGTGGAGTGAGTTCGTCGGGGATGATCTCTTTCAGGCGTTCTTCGACGGCCGAGACTTTGGTGGGTTTTGGTGAGGGCGCTGGACTGACCGAGAAGAGCGGCAGATCGTCGATCAGTGTTTTCTGCGTGGCGCCGCCTTCGCGTTCGCCTTTTTCCAGCGCTTCGAGGACCACGCGCGCGCGCGCGATCACGGCAGCGGGCAGGCCGGCGAGTTGGGCGACCTGCACCCCGTATGATCTGTCTGCGGCGCCTTTGCGGACCTCGTGCAGGAACACGACCTCGCCTTCCCATTCCTTGACCGCGACAGTGGCATTGTCGACGCCCGGCAGCTTGCCGGCCAGTGCGGTCATTTCGTGATAATGCGTGGCAAACAGGGCGCGGCTGCGGTTCACGTCGTGCAGATGTTCCAGCGTTGCCCAGGCGATGCTAAGCCCATCGTAGGTCGCTGTCCCGCGACCAATCTCGTCGAGGATGATCAACGCGCGATCGTCGGCCTGATTGAGGATTGCAGCGGTTTCGACCATTTCGACCATAAATGTAGAGCGGCCCCGTGCCAGATCGTCGGACGCACCAACGCGGCTGAACAACTGGCTGATCATACCGATGTGGGCCGAAGTCGCCGGTACGTAGCTGCCGATCTGGGCCATCAGGGCGATCAGAGCGTTCTGGCGTAGGAACGTTGATTTCCCTGCCATGTTCGGGCCAGTCAGCAGCCAGATGTTGGCGCTTTTTTCGTCCGCACTCAGATCACAATCGTTGGCGATGAACGGCTCGCCGGATTGTTGTGCCAGCGCGCGCTCGACGACGGGGTGGCGGCCGCCGTGGATATCAAAGGCGCGGCTGTTGTCGACCTTGGGGCGGACCCAGTTTTCAGTCCGCGCCAGATCGGCGAGTGCGGTGGCCATATCAATCCGTGCAAGCCCGGCAGAGGCAACACCAATCTCGGCTGCGTGATCGAGTACCGCGCCTTTTAAGCTTTCATAGAGCCGCTTTTCGATCTCTTGTGCGTGGTTGCCTGCATTCAGGATGCGCGTTTCCAACTCGGACAGTTCAACTGTTGTAAAGCGCACCTGATTGGCCGTGGTCTGTCGGTGGATGAATGTTTCAGACAGCGGTGGCGACAGCATTTTTTCCGCGTGCGTGGCGGTGGTCTCAATGAAATAACCCAAGACATTGTTGTGCTTGATCTTGAGCGCGGAAATACCTGTCTGAGTGACAAATTCCTGCTGCATCCGTGCGATCACACTGCGGCCTTCGTCCCGCAATTGTCGCGCACTGTCCAGATCGTCGTCATAGCCCGGCGCGATAAAGCCTCCGTCGCGTACCAACAGGGCCGGTTCAGCAACAAGCGCATGATCCAGAAGGTCGATCAGCGTGTCGTGCCCTTGCAACCCTTCAGCGGCGTCTTTCAGGTAGGGGGGAAGGTCGTGTTGGGTCAGGGCGCCGTGCAAAAGTGCCGCTTCGCTTAGCCCGTTGCGGATCGCGGCCAGGTCGCGGGGGCCGCCGCGGTCGAGAGATAGGCGCGACAACGCGCGGTCCAGGTCGGCAACATTGCGCAGGCGGTCTCGTAAATCCTGACGCAGCCGGTTGTTATCAAAAGAAAAAGTAACTGCATCGGCGCGGGCTGTCACGACATCGAGGACGCGAGAGGGACTTGAAATGCTGCGCTCTAACAGACGTCCGCCGCCGGCGGTAACTGTACGGTCCATGATCGACAGCAAAGATCCGGCGCGCCCGCCGTTGAGGCTGTGGGTTAGTTCGAGATTGCGGCGCGTGGCCGCGTCGATTTGAACGGTGCGGGCTTCGGCCTCTTTTTGCGGCGGGCGCAGCAGGGGCAGTTTGCCCTTTTGGGTGATCGTCAGATACTCGATCAGCGCACCCATGGCCGACACCTCGGCGCGGGTAAAAGTGCCAAATGCCTCAAGTGTTGCGATGTCGAACAGGTCGCAGATGCGTTTCTCTGCGCTGGTGCTGTCAAACGCAGCGCGACCTAGCCCCGTCAGGGCGATGCCAAATTCAGAGACTAACTGGCCTAATTCGGCTTCTTTTGTTTCGGATACGATCAGTTCCGACGGGGCAAGGCGCGCCAGCTCCGGGCCAAGCCGTACCGGCGTAAGAGGCATAACGTGAAATGCGCCAGTTGATATGTCCACCCATGCCAGCGCAGTGGCATCGCGCACGTCAGCAAAGGCAGCGAGGTAGTTATGGCGGCGCGCCTCAAGCAGCGATTCCTCGGTCAATGTGCCTGGCGTTACAAGGCGGACGACATCGCGTTTGACCACGGATTTATGGCCGCGTTTCTTGGCCTCTGCTGGGCTTTCCATCTGTTCGCAAACGGCAACGCGAAACCCCTTGCGGATCAGGGTCAGCAGATAGCCCTCGGCGGCATGTACGGGAACGCCGCACATTGGGATGTCGTCACCTTGGTGCTTGCCGCGTTTGGTCAGGGCAATATCCAGCGCTTCTGCCGCGGCCACGGCATCGTCAAAGAACATCTCGTAAAAATCGCCCATTCGGTAGAACAGCAGGGCGTCTGCATAGTCTGCCTTTAGGTCGAGATATTGCGCCATCATTGGCGTGACTTTTTCTGTCTGCACCGACTGCCCCCTGTTGCAGACCGGACCCTACAAAACCCCCCGCCGCAGGGAAAGGGGTGAACGCAATAGACGGTTTGCCATGATGTGATACAAGTGGGGTAACATCCGTCATCACCACAGGAAAGCGCTGTCACCCTTGCGAAACAAGATTGACCTTTCGCTGCCGCCAGAAGCAGTTTTTCTGAACCCCTGGCAGGATGAGGGTATCGCCCTACTGCGCCGCCCTGAATTCTATTGGCGCCCTATCGCGCCCGCGCTGATCGAAGGGTTCGCCGTCAGCGCGCATATGGCGATCCATGACAAGATAACGAACTTTCTCGCGGTGACAAAAAAGCACCGGTGCTTTGCGCAAGCGCTTGAATTTAATTCGGTGCCCGTGCTGTTGCACAAGGTCAGTTTTCGCAAGTCCTTTGTGATGGCGCAGGATCGGTTGCTGTTAAGCGGGGCCGCAGGCGCGCGCAGTCTAAACAGCTATCGCTGGGAAAACGAAGGCGAGGGCAAAAACCCTGAGGCCGAGCTGGTGGCCTATTTCGAAGCATGCCAGATGGCCAATACCGAAGCTGATCTGCCCTTGGCGGCAGAGCCGTTTGACCCCGATCTGCCCTTTGCGATCGAGTGTCGCAATACCTTCAACTATTTCCATTTCTTGACGGAATCGCTGTCACAACTTTGCTTGCTGGATGGCCTGGATCATCGCGGGCCAATCTTTTTTCATTTTCCCAACGCCGAGGAAAAGCGCAGACCCTTTGCGCGGGCATTTGTTGATGCGTTGTTTCCTGATCTGGCGGATCGGGTGGTGTTCGAACGGACGCCGAAAGACTATGAAAAAGTGCTGACCGCTTTTGATTTGCTGGGCGGGATATTTCAGGCACCTGACGCCGTCGCGGCGGGGCTGGATGCGCTGGCCCCATCCAACCACATATGGAAGGGTCGCGAAGCCCGCGTTTCGGCACAAGGTATGTTGGCGGCAAACGCCGTCAGCAGCGGTCTGATCGCCTTGCGCGAGCGTGGTTTGCGCGCCATTCAAGGGCAGGATTTCACCCATTTGCCCCGCCGCTTTTTCGTGGGGCGCGATACGCGGCACAGTCGGTCGCGGGTGATGCAGGGCGAAGATTTGCTGTTCGAGCATCTTCAGATGTTCGGGTTTGAATATGTGGTGTTCGAAAGCCTCAGCCCGGCCGAGCAGGTGGCGATCATGGCCAATGCAGAGATGATGGTTTCCTATCATGGGGCCGGCTTTGCCAATATGATCTTCGCCAACCCGGATGCCTATCTGATCGAAGTCGGTACCTTGCAGACTGCGCAGTTTCGCTGGGGCGATTTCTGGCAACACGCCCATGTATCGCAATGTCGATACATCAGTTTTTTTGCGGATTTCAACCAGGCTGACCCACTGGTCGAGCCGAATTTTTCCAAGGATGGTATTGTGCCGGTTGCGATGTCGGCGGGCGCAGTTGGGCAGCTCATGGGATTTGTCGTAACCCTTTTGGGCCATGTGCCGGATCTGCCCCGCGTTGATGATTTGCTGGTTCTCGCGCGCCAATTGTTTCAGGTCCGTGCCTTTGCGCAGGCCGAAGCGCTGTTGGCGCAGCATGATAAATTATGCATGTGGAGCGTCGATCTTTGCCTTCTCAAGGCCGATTGCCACAAGGAACTGGACGAGCCGAAGTCGGAACTGGTGGCGCTGGACCGCGCGTATAAGGCCGACAGGAACCGCTGGCAGACACTGATCCGATTGATCTGGTGCGCCAATCGTTGCAAGCGACCTCAGGTTATCCGCTGGGCGCTGACGCGGTTGCAGGCCGATTTCCCAGAGCGACACGATGCATTTGTGTCCAACCATGAATGGGTCCGCTACGTCGTGTGATGATCCCGTTGGCCGATTGTACCGCTGCGCGTTCCTAGCTATGACTTGGGCAAACAGCAGGAAGGGCCGCACCCCGTGACGAGAAAGAACCGTATCACCTCTGAAGAGGCGCTTGCCTTTCACCTTGAGCCGACGCCGGGCAAGTTTGAGATTTCCGCAACGGTTCCGATGACCACGCAGCGGGATTTGTCGCTGGCCTATTCGCCCGGTGTGGCCGTCCCGTGCGAGGCGATCGCGGCAAACCCAGAGACAGCTTATGACTACACCAACAAGGGCAATCTGGTTGCGGTAATTTCCAACGGGACCGCGGTGCTGGGTCTGGGCAATCTGGGTGCGCTGGCGTCCAAGCCGGTGATGGAAGGCAAGGCGGTTCTGTTTAAGCGTTTTGCAGATGTGAATTCGATTGATATCGAGTTGGACACAGAAGACACCGAAGCCTTTATCAACGCCGTGAAACTCATGGGCCCGACCTTTGGCGGCATCAACCTTGAGGACATCAAGGCACCGGAATGTTTCATCATCGAGCAACGTCTGAAAGAGGAGATGGATATCCCCGTCTTTCACGACGATCAGCATGGCACGGCGGTGATCTGTGCGGCAGGGCTGATCAATGCGCTGCATCTGTCGGGCAAGAAAATTGAAGATGTGCGCATCGTGCTGAATGGTGCCGGGGCCGCAGGCATTGCCTGTCTGGAGCTGTTGAAGTCCATGGGCGCGCGGCATGACAGTTGCATCATGTGCGACACCAAGGGCGTGATTTATCAGGGCCGCACCGAAGGCATGAACCAGTGGAAGTCGGCGCATGCTGCCAACACCGAATTGCGTAGTCTCGAAGAGGCGATGCGGGGGGCGGATGTGTTCCTGGGCGTTTCTGCCAAGGGCGCTGTGACACCTGACATGGTCGCCTCGATGGCTGATAACCCGGTGATTTTTGCGATGGCCAACCCTGATCCGGAAATCACACCCGAAGAAGCCCATGAAGTGCGCGTGGATGCGATTGTCGCTACGGGGCGCAGCGATTATCCCAATCAGGTGAATAATGTTTTGGGCTTTCCCTATCTCTTTCGGGGAGCGCTGGATATCCACGCCCGCGCTATCAACGACGAGATGAAAATCGCCTGCGCTCATGCGCTGGCAAAGCTTGCCCGTGAAGACGTGCCGGACGAGGTGGCGCTGGCCTATGGCAAGACCCTGACCTTTGGGCGCGATTACATCATTCCGACACCTTTCGACCCGCGTTTGATCCACCGCATCCCGCCGGCCGTGGCGCGCGCCGGGATGGACACAGGCGCGGCGCGACGTCCCATCATCGACATGGACGCTTATGAGTTGAGCCTGAAGTCACGGATGGACCCGACGGCGAACATCCTGCGCGGTATCAACGCCCGCGCGCGGGCCAATCAGGCGCGCATGATATTTGCCGAGGGCGACGACCCCAAGGTACTGCGTGCTGCGGTGATGTATCAGCGCGCCGGTCTGGGCAAGGCGCTGGTCGTGGGCCGCGAAGACGACGTGCGCGCCAAGCTGGAAATCAGCGGCATGGAGGATGCGGTGCGCGAGTTGGAGGTGGTGAACGCCGCCAATACGCAGCACCTGGAGGTGTACAAAGAGTTTTTGTATGAGCGTTTGCAGCGCAAAGGGTTCGACCGGAAGGACATCCACCGCCTTGCTTCGCGAGATCGGCATGTTTTTGCGGCATTGATGCTGGAGCACGGGCACGGCGACGGGTTGGTCACCGGTGCAACACGCAAATCGGCGCATGTGTTGGAGCGGTTGAACCACGTCTTTAACGCCGATGCCGAACATGGCGCGGCGGGCATTACAGCATTGCTTCACAAAGGGCGGATCGTGTTTATCGCGGATACGCTGGTGCATGAATGGCCCGATGAAAATGATCTGGCAAATATCGCAGAAAGCAGCGCACGTGTGGCGCGGCATATGGGGCTTGAGCCGCGGGTCGCCTTTGTCAGCTTTTCGACGTTCGGCTATCCAGTGTCGGAGCGCGCAGAAAAGATGCATCTCGCGCCCGAAGTTCTCGACAGGCGCGGCGTCGATTTTGAATACGAAGGCGAGATGACCGTTGACGTGGCATTGAACGCGGCCAGTCAGGCAAACTATCCGTTCTCGCGTTTGACCGGGCCTGCCAATATCCTTGTCGTGCCTGCACGCCATTCGGCCAGTATTTCCGTCAAACTGATGCAGGAAATGGCCGGGGCAACGGTGATCGGGCCGATTTTGACGGGACTGGATAAATCTATCCAGATATGTTCATCGACCTCGACGGCGAATGACATCCTGAACATGGCCATTCTTGCAGCCTGCAAGGTGGGCTGATGATCTGGAACCTGGGGTCGATCAACGCGGATAACTTTTATCAATTGCCGCATCTGCCCGGCCCCGGTGAAACCATTGCTGCCTTGGATTTTCGACAGGGGCTAGGTGGTAAGGGGGCCAATATGTCGGTCGCCATCGCACGGGCAGGGGCGCGGGTCATGCACATTGGTGCGCTGGGCGCGGATGGGGCTTGGGCGTTGCAGCGACTGCTGGAATACGGCGTTGAAACGCCGCACATCACGCTGATGGAGGGGCCAACAGGCCACGCAAACATCGCGGTGGATGCTGCGGGTGAAAACAACATCGTGCTGTTTGCCGGGGTGAACCACCAGATCAACGACGAAATGATCGGCGCCGCGATTACAGAGGCGTCACCGGGCGATACGCTTTTGATGCAGAACGAAACCAACGGGCAGGTGTATGCGGCCAAAACGGCCAAGGCGATGGGCCTGCGGTTGGCCTATGCTGCTGCGCCTTTTGATCCCGATGCGGTTAGTGCCATCATGGACGATATTGATCTGTTGGTTCTGAATGCCATCGAAGCCGAGCAGCTGCGCGCGGCGACGGGGCGTGATTTGGCCGATCTTCCAATTGACGATATCGTTGTGACGCTGGGCGCGGATGGCTGCAAATGGGTCTCTAACAAGGGTAAAATCAGCCATGATCTGCCGGCCTATATGGTGACACCGGTCGATACCACCGGGGCTGGCGACACCTTCACCGGGTATCTTGTTGCGGGGTTGGATCGCGGGATGCCGATGCTTGATGCCATTGATCTGGCATTGCGTGCCGGGGCGCTGATGGTGACGCGGCTGGGCACGGCAGACGTGATCCCGGACCTCAAGGAAATCCAGGATCATGATTTCACTCAGTGAGTAAAGGGCGCGTCACTGCCCCAAAGCTGTTTCACACGCGCATCGCGACCGCAGCCCTTGCGATAGCGTTTGTACGCCTCTGACTTTTTCACGCCTACACCGACGCTGCTAAAGGCCAAACGCTCGTCGCTCTTGTAATAGTCCTGATGATAGGCTTCGGCCGGATAAAAGCGGGTCTTGCCAAGGATTGGGGTCACCACGTTTTGTCCAAGCGCGGTCTGGGCTTCTGCCTTGGCTCTTTCAGCAGCGGATTTTTGGGCCGCGCTACCTGCAAAAATCGCGGTGCGATAGCTGGCGCCACGGTCACAAAACTGCCCGCCCGCGTCGGTAGGGTCTACCGAACGAAAGAACAGGTTAAGCAGTGTATCACGGCTGACCACAGTGGGATCAAAGCTGATTTGTACGGCCTCGTAATGGCCGGTTCCGCCTGCGGTCACCTGTTTATAAGTTGGGTTTTTGGTGGTGCCGCCAGCATAGCCGGATACGGCTTCCTTGACCCCTTTGACAGACTCGAAATCGGATTCGACGCACCAGAAACACCCGCCGGCAACAGTTAGCGTTTCCGTGACACCGGCGCGCGCGGCACTGACCTGCGCCAGCAAACCGATCGCAATCGACAGTGACAGGACAGCGGTCTTAACAGTGGAAAAATGGATCATATGTCGTCCCCCTTGGTGACATTGCTGCCTTGGGAAAGAAGATAGGGCAAGCGGTGTGAGGGCCAAGTCACGTGGTGGTGATGGTAATTTACCACTTGGCATCCCGTCTGAACATTCCTAGCGTCCCGCAGAATTTCATAGTCAGGATACCCCAAATGCGCATCGCCATGTGGTCCGGCCCCCGCAATCTGAGCACGGCGATGATGTATAGTTTCGGGGCACGCGCAGATTTTACTGCATTGGATGAACCCTTTTACGCGGCCTATTTGGCCGCTACCGGCCTTGATCACCCAATGCGTGACCAGATCATCGCCTCGCAAGAGCAAGACCCCGACAAGGTCGCGCAGGGGTTTGTGCAGAGCGGCGCGCGCCACCTTTACATGAAGCATATGGCGCAGCACATGTTGGACGGCTTTCCGCTGGACTGGGCAGAGGACTGTGTGAACATCCACCTGATCCGGCATCCCGCGCGGGTGATCACCAGCTACGCCGCCAAACGCGAAGCGCCGACATTGGAAGATATTGGCTTCGATAAACAGGCGATGCTTTTTGATGTGCTGGGGGGGCATGTGATTGATAGTTCAGACATACGCGCCAATCCCGAAGGGATGCTGCGCAAATTGTGCGCGGCGATTGATCTGCCCTTTGATCCCGCCATGCTGACTTGGCCCGCCGGGCCGCGCGCAGAGGACGGCATATGGGCGGCACATTGGTATGGCGCGATACACAAAAGCACCGGGATCGCCGGGGCCGAAGGGCCGTTACCCCAGCTGGAAGGCGCCAATCAGGCGCTGCTGGACCGCGCGTTGCCATATTACAAACAGCTGCATCAGCGGCGTCTGAAAATTTAATCTGGTCGATCTGAAACTTCTTGCGGTGATGCATCGTGTCTTTCCCATCTAACACTCAGGGAGATACGAGATGAAGTTTCTGACAAGCACCGCAATCGCATTGACACTGACCACCGGCGCGGCATTTGCCGATGCCCATGCCATGCCAATGGTCGAAGCGGCCAATCAAGATATGTCCAACGGCGTGGTGAGCGCTGACAAGGTTATGGCTGGTGAAAATGGCTGGCTGGTGGTGCACCGTACCGACGCCGAGATGAAACCGGGCCCCGTTGTGGGCTATGCCCCGCTGCGGGCTGGTGAAAACATGGATGTCGCCGCGATCCTCCAGGAAGAGGTCAAATCCGGCGAAATGCTGATGTTGATGGTTCACGCTGAAGAAGGCGGAATGAAAACAGGTGTGTTCGAATACACCCTGGGCGCCAAGGAAGACGGCCCGATCAAGCCAGACGGAAATCTGGTGATGAAGGTCGTGACCGCCGACTGATACCGGTTTTTCGGTAACGAGTATTAGGCCCGGGGGAATACCTCCGGGCCTTTTTTGTGGGCGGTGATTGGGGCAGGCCGCCGGGGGCGCTGCCCCCGGACCCCCGAGGGTATTTGAGAAAGGATGAAGGAGGGAGTGTGCCCCGACCTTCAGCCCTTGAGCCGCTTGTCGCGGGCGGCGAGCAGTTTCAGGCGCAGGGCGTTCAATTGGATGAACCCCGCGGCGTCCTTTTGATCGTAGGCGCCGGCGTCATCCTCAAAGGTTACATGCGCTTCGGAATAGAGCGAATGTTCGGACCAACGGCCAACAGTACGGGCATGGCCCTTGTACAACTTCAACCGCACGGTGCCGGTGACATGGGTCTGGCTGGCGTCGATTGCCGCCTGTAGCATCAGGCGTTCAGGGCTGTACCAAAAGCCGTTATAGATCAGTTCGGCGTACTTTGGCATCAGTTCGTCCTTGAGGTGCATCGCACCACGGTCAAGCGTGATGGATTCAATCCCGCGGTGCGCCTCAAGCAGCAGCGTGCCGCCCGGCGTTTCGTAAATACCGCGTGATTTCATGCCGACAAAACGGCCCTCAACCAGATCAAGACGACCACAGCCGTGTTTGCCGCCCAGCTCGTTCAGCTTGGTCAGGATCGTGGCAGGCGACATTGCCTCGCCATTGATGCTGACCGCGTCGCCGCGCTCAAACCCGATTTCCACGTATTCGGGTGTATCCGGCGCGTCTTCTGGGCTGACGGTGCGCTGATAGACGTAGTCCGGGGCATCCACGGCGGGATCTTCCAGCACTTTGCCTTCGGACGAGGTGTGCAGCAGGTTCGCATCAACCGAAAACGGTGCTTCGCCGCGTTTGTCCTTTGCGATCGGGATCTGGTTTTCCTCGGCAAAGGCCAGCAGTTTGGTGCGGCTCGACAGGTCCCATTCGCGCCAGGGCGCGATCACCTTGATATCGGGGTTCAGTGCGTAGGCGGCCAGTTCAAAACGGACCTGATCGTTGCCCTTGCCTGTGGCACCGTGAGCTACAGCATCAGCCCCGGTTTCTTCTGCGATTTCAACCAGACGTTTGGAAATCAGCGGCCGCGCAATGGACGTGCCCAGCAGGTACAGCCCTTCGTAGACCGCATTGGCGCGGAACATCGGGAAAACGAAATCGCGCACGAATTCCTCGCGCACATCCTCAATATAGATATTCTCGGGGGCAATCCCCATCAGTTCGGCTTTTTTGCGGGCCGGTTCCAGCTCTTCGCCCTGGCCGAGGTCAGCAGTAAAGGTCACCACCTCGCAGCCGTATTCGGTTTGCAGCCATTTCAGGATGATCGACGTATCAAGGCCGCCGGAGTAGGCGAGCACAACTTTTTTGGGCGCGGACATGAGGGGTTCCTTTCCAGTTCGTTAAGCGAGGTATCGGGTTTTGTGAACGCGGGCAAGATTAAGCCTGCGTTGACCTGCCGCAGTTGCAGGCCTATCGACGATAAAGCGACATTGGAGAGCAGAGATGACCGACGAATTTGCAACACAGGCACAGGCGGCGGCGCAGGCGATGCGGGCAGTTTTCCCTGCCACGCCCTTGATGCGAAACGAACATCTGTCGGAACGGTTCGGGGCGGATATCTGGCTCAAGCGCGAGGACCTGAGCCCGGTGCGGTCATACAAACTGCGCGGGGCGTTTAACGCCATGCGCAAGGTCATTCCTGGCCAATCGGTGTTTGTCTGCGCCTCGGCGGGCAACCACGCGCAGGGTGTTGCCTTTATGTGCAGTCACTTCGGGGTGCGCGGCGTGATTTTCATGCCGGTGACAACGCCACAGCAGAAAATCCAGAAAACCCGCATCTTTGGCGGTGAAAACATCGAAGTGCGTCTGGTGGGTGACTATTTCGACAAGACCTTGTCGGCAGCGCAGGCGTTTTGCACCACCGAGGGCGCGCATTTCCTATCGCCCTTTGATGATGACGATGTGATCGAAGGTCAGGCATCGGTCGCCGTTGAGATCGAGGCACAGTTGGGCCGAGTCCCCGACCACGTGATCCTGCCGGTGGGCGGTGGGGGGTTGTCGTCGGGTGTCGTCAGCTACTTTGGCGACCAGTGTCGCTATACCTTTGTCGAACCCTCGGGCGCGCCCAGCCTTGCGCGGGCGTTGGAGGCGGGGGCGCCTGTCGACGTGTCACCGATCAACAGTTTTGTCGACGGTGCGGCAGTCGCCAAGATTGGCGCGCGTACCTTTGCGCGGCTGCGCAATGTGAACCCGTCAGATGTAATCGACCTGTCAGAGGATCGTATCTGTGTCACAATAAACGAGATGCTGAATGTCGAAGGGATCGTGCTGGAACCTGCCGGGGCGCTGTCGATCGACGCGCTGAGCGAGGTGGCCGATCAGATCAAAGGCAAGACGGTTGTCTGCGTCGCCTCGGGTGGGAATTTCGATTTTGAACGGCTGCCAGAGGTCAAAGAGCGCGCGCAGCGCTATTCCGGGATCAAAAAGTATTTCATCTTGCGGATGCCTCAGCGCCCCGGCGCGCTTAAGGAGTTCCTAAATATTCTGGGGCCGGAAGATGATATCTGCCGGTTTGAGTATCTCAAAAAATCGGCCCGCAACTTTGGTTCAGTACTGATCGGTATCGAAACACGCAGCCCCGAGAACTTCGATCCCTTCCTGCGGCAGGTCAAAGACGCGGGGTTCACCTTTACCGATATCACCAATGATGAGACGCTGGCGCAATTCGTTTTGTAGGAGCGCGCGATGAAGTTTGCTGACAGGTCAGTCGTAATTACCGGAGGTGCGAGCGGCATTGGCGCGGCCCTGGCGCATGCGGCAGCGGCCAAAGGCGCGCGGGTTTGTATTGCAGACTTGGACGCTGGTCGGGCGCAGACCGTGGCAGAGGCGGTCGGTGGCTGTGCCATTGGCTGCGATGTGCGGCACGAAGGCGATATTCAGGCCGCGATCCATTTCGCTGAGAAAGCCAGCGGTCCGGTCGACATATTTGTCTCTAACGCGGGGCTTGGGCGAGGCCAACCGGATCACGCGGCGTCGGCCAGCGATGCGGATTGGTTGCTTAACTGGCAGGTGCACGTGATGGCGCAGGTCCACGCCGCGCGCGCGTTGCTGCCTGCCATGATCGCGCGCGGTTCGGGGCATCTGGTTAATGTGGCGTCGGCTGCCGGGTTGCTGAACCAGATCGGTGATGCCGCTTATTCGGCGACCAAACACGCCGCGGTCAGTTTTGCGGAATCGCTGGCGATTACCCACGGTGCTGACGGGATCAAGGTTTCGGTGGTTTGTCCGCAATATGTTGCGACACCCCTGTTGGGGCTGGATGATGCGGATGCACAAGGATCACTGCTGACAGCGCATCAGGTTGCGCAGGCTATCGTCGAAGGGGTGGAGGCAGACCGTTTTCGCATCCTGTCGCATCCGGCTGTGCACGACTATGCGGTACAGCGTGCGCAGGACCATGACCGTTGGATCACCGGTATGCAGATGCTGCGGGCACGGGCGCTTGAAACCCACGGACACGCCCGCGCCGAGGCGTTTTTTCAATTGGTCTGAACGGCCAGTCGCGCGGGAAGGTCGGCCAGGAATTCGGTTTTTGATTGGTGGTAGCAGGCCAGCACGGCTTGCACGTCGACTGCCGTTGCCTGACCGTTGGCAGACAGGGTTTCGCCCGTCTGGCACAGGGTGGAAAAGTCGACAAACCCAAGACTCAATGCGCTGCCTTTCAGAAAATGCAGATCTTCCTCTAGGGTCGCGTGATCGTGCCGGTCGCGCAGTCGGTCGGTTATTTCTTCTACCTCTTCGAGGAACAGCGCGACCACCTCGTCGAAATCCTCTGGCCCCACTTCATCCCGCAGAAGCATCACGCGCGCCCAGTCAATCATCGGCAACCCTCCGTTTATGACAGTCTGACGGCGAAGGTTTAACAAGCGGTGCCCAAAGCTGCTGGCTGGGGGATAATTTTGCAGTTCATGTATCGTTAAGCCGCCAGCCGTAGAAGTGGCGGATGCAAGTGGACTTTATTATCCGATGACCCCCGGACTGCCCGATATGCCCTTGCCCGCCGATCTTGACGCGGGCCCGATCAAGACACCCCTTGTCTTGGTCGTCGACGACAGCCGCTTGCAGCTGCGAATCCTGTCCAAGTCACTGGCGCAATGGGGGTATGACGTGATGGAGGCACTGTCGGGCGAGGCGGCTCTAGCCCTGTGTCGTGACCGTATGCCTGATCTGGTGCTCAGCGACTGGATGATGCCGGGCATGTCGGGACTGGAGTTTTGCCACGCCTTTCGCGCGCTGTCGGAGGGGACGTATGGGTATTTCATCCTCCTGACGTCAAAAAGCGACAAGGCCGAGGTGGCGCGCGGGCTGGATTCGGGGGCGGATGATTTTCTGACTAAACCTGTTAACAGCGACGAATTGCGCGCGCGGATCACGGCGGGGGAACGCATCCTGACCATGCAGCGCGAGTTGACTAAAAAAAACCGGCTGATCAGTGACACGCTGGACGAGTTGCAACGGGTCCACGACCTTATTGATAAGGATCTGCGCGAAGCCAAGAAGCTGCAACAATCGTTGATGCGTGAACGTTACAAGGAATTTGACCGTGGCAGCCTGTCGATGATGCTGCGCTCCGCGGGGCATGTGGGGGGCGATCTGGTCGGTTACTTTCCGATCCGCGAGGGGCACGTAGGGCTTTTTGGCATTGATGTGTCAGGGCATGGGATAAGTTCGGCGCTGATGACAGCGCGATTGGCGGGGTATCTGTCGGCCACAGCGCCAGATCAGAATGTCGCGTTGCAGCCAATGGGTGATGGCACCTATGGCGCTCGCCCGCCGGGCGAGGTGATCGAAATGCTGAACGATCTGGTGTTGGATGAGATGGACACCGAACACTATTTCACGCTGATGCTGGCGATTGTCGAATTGGACAGTGGCAAGGTGACGATCGGGCAGGCGGGCCATCCACATCCGGTGATCCTGCGCAAGGACGGACTGGTGGAACAGTCCGGCACCGGTGGCTTTCCCGTGGGCCTGTTATCGGGCATTTCGTTCGATCAGTTCGAAGTACATCTGGCACCCGGTGACAGATTGCTGATCCTGTCGGACGGTGTGACGGAATGCCCTGATGTCAATGACACGATGTTAGGAGAAGCGGGTCTTGCGCGGATCATGGGCGAGTTACATAAAATCAGCGGCTCGGCATTGCTGAGCGCGCTGGTCTGGAAGCTATCCGAATTCGCCGGCAGCACTGAGTTTCCCGACGACGTGTCGGGTATCTTGTTTGAATACGCCGACGTGGTTCAGTCGGCGTAGCGTTGCAGGAACATCCGGTCACCGTCGTTGGCCAGTGTTGCAAGAGCTTCATCGGCGGACAGCACCAGCGTTTCATGATGTGGTTCGGTCGGCTCGGCGATCTGGCGGACCGGGTGCGCGACATAGACATGGCATATTTTCCGTGCCCACAGGTCGTAATCTTCCATATAGACAAAGCGCTGAAATGCCCCCAGCCGGCGGGGTCTTGCGATGCGCCAACCGATTTCTTCCATCACTTCGCGATGTAGTGCCTGAATTGGCGACTCGCCCGGATCAATCCCGCCACCGGGCAATTGCACTTCGGGTTGGTTCGCCATTTCAAGCGTCATCAAATAGCGCCGACCTAACGGCAGAATGGCATAGGCTCCGGGCCGGGCCGTGTACTTTTGCCCCGCCAGCGGGGGGTGCCCCATGCGTCTGATCATCTCTTGCCCCTTTATCCATGGGTTGCTGCGCCTATATAGACGCGGTATGCCAAGCGGCCCCCGGTAAGGAAAGCCTAATGACCCAAGGAAATAAAATCGCGTGGGACGATACCGTTCTGCCCTTCCAGCTAGATCACGCTGACATTCGTGGCCGCGTCGCGCGGCTGGATGGCGTGTTGGAGGGCATTCTGGAACAGCACGATTATCCGCCGCAAGTTGAGGCGCTGGTGGCCGAAATGGCTCTGCTGACCGCGCTGATCGGCCAAACGATCAAATTGCGCTGGAAGTTGTCGTTGCAGGTGCAGTCCAAGGGCGCTGTGAGGATGATTGCTACAGATTATTACAGCCCCGAGGCCGATGGAAAATCCGCCCGCATCCGCGCCTATGCCAGTTATGACGCCGATCGTCTGACCGATGCCGCCCCGTTCGAGCAGGTGGGCGAAGGGTATTTCGCGATCATGATTGATCAGGGCAAGGGCATGACCCCGTATCAGGGTATTACGCCGCTGGCCGGTGGGTCGCTGGCCGCCTGTGCCGAGGCGTATTTTGCCCAGTCCGAACAGTTGCCTACCCGCTTTTCGCTGAGCTTTGGTAAATCCTCCGGCCCGGATGAGCCGGAACATTGGCGCGCGGGTGGGATGATGTTGCAGCATATGCCCAAGGCTTCGCCGTTTGCCGCCAAGGGCGAAGGCTCCGGCGAGGTCCTGAGTGCAACAGATTTGGTCGATGGCGAAGAGGGCGAAAACTGGCACCGGGTGAATGTCCTGCTGGATACCGTTGACGATCTTGAATTGATTGGCCCCAGTGTGCCGCCCACTGACCTGCTGTTGCGCCTGTTTCACGAGGAGCAACCCCGCGTGTTTGACGCTCAGGCTGTGCGGTTCGGCTGTACCTGTTCCGAAGACCGCGTGCGTCAAAGCCTGTCGATCTATTCTGCCCGCGACATCGAAAAGATGACAACGGATGACGGGCGTGTGACGGCGGATTGCCAGTTCTGCGGGGCGCATTACGACCTTGATCCTGCCGGCGTCGGTTTCGAGGCCAAAGAGGCATCGGGTGAGTGACCAGGTCCAGTCTTTTCGCGCGGCTTTAGCCCAAACCGGGGTCGAATCCTCAGATTTTGACCTGAACCCCGACGTGGTGTTGCCTGAGGGGCGCGTGCTGCGTCCTGCGGGTGTGCTGGCCCCGATCGTTGACGTCGATGGTCGGCTGGAGCTGATCTTGACCAAACGGTCCTCCGCGCTGAAACACCATCCGGGGCAGATCGCCTTTCCGGGTGGCAAACAGGATGGCGGTGACGCCGATGTGGTTGCCGCCGCTCTGCGCGAGGCCGAAGAGGAAATCGGCCTGCCGCGCGAGATCGTTGACGTGCTCGGCACATTGGCCGCGCATGAAACGGTCACCGGATTTCAGGTAACACCGGTTATTGCCCATGTGACGCAGCCCTTTACCCTCAAGCCCGAACCGGGCGAGGTTGAAGAGGCGTTTTTTGTGCCTTTGGATCACGTGCTTGATCCGCAAAACTATCTTGTTCATTCGCGGCGGTGGCGGGGGCAAAGAAGGTATTATTACGCGGTGCCCTACGGACCCTATTACATCTGGGGGGCAACCGCGCGTATGTTGCGCGCATGGGCAATTCGCATGACACAGTGATCCCGGCCACGACAGGCTGGCTTATCGACCCGGCGGCGCAGCGGGTGTGTGGGCTGATCGCCGAAGGCGGGCACAAGATATTCTTTGTCGGTGGTTGCGTGCGCAATGCCCTGATGGGGCTGGCCGACAGCGATATTGATTTGGCGACCGATGCACCGCCCAACGAGGTGATGGCACTGGCCAAGGCGGCAGGAATCAAGGCGGTGCCTACCGGCATTGACCACGGCACCGTGACGCTGGTGATCAAAGGTACACCGTTCGAAATTACGACCTTTCGGCGCGATGTGGCCACCGATGGCCGCCGTGCCGTGGTGGCATTTTCCAAAGATATCGCAGATGACGCGCGGCGGCGCGATTTTACGATGAATGCGCTATATGCCGATGCCCAAGGGCGGGTAATTGACCCGTTGAACGGCTTGCCAGACCTGCGTGCGCGGCAGGTGCGGTTTATTGAGGATGCCGACGCGCGTATCCGCGAAGACTATCTGCGCACGCTGCGATATTTTCGGTTTTGCGCGCTCTATGGCGACCCGCAATCTGGCTTTGACCCTGACGCACTGACTGCGATTTCGGCAAATATCGACGGTTTAGGGACGCTTTCGGCGGAGCGTGTCGGGCAAGAGATGCAAAAACTGCTGAGCGCGCCGGACCCTGCGCCTGCGCTGGCCGTGATGCGCCAGACAGGGGTGTTGCCGGCGATCCTGTCGGGGGCGGATGACCGATTTATCGCGGTTTTGGTACACTTAGAGACGGAAATGAACGTCGGGCCAGACTGGCTGCGTCGGCTTGCGTTGCTGGGCGGGTCGGATGTGGCGGGGCGCCTGCGGTTGAGCAAGGCAAGCGCGCGACAACTGGCGCTCTTGCAAGATGTCGGATTTGCGGGCCCCTCATTGCCTGAAGTGGCGTACCGTCATGGGGAAAATGTCGCGATTTCAGCGATGCTGCTGCGCGCTAGTTTGTCCGAACAGACGCCGAAACCCTCTGAATTAGAGACTATTTTGCGTGCCAGTCAGGCGCGTTTTCCGGTAAAGGCCGCTGATCTGATGGGGGATTTCTACGGTCCTGCGCTGGGCAAACAGTTGGCGCTGATTGAACAGCGTTGGATTGCGTCTGGCTTCACTCTGGGCCGGGACGACTTGCTGGGGCGGACATGACGGGTCGACAGATGTGCGAAAGTCGGCTATCCCAACGTCAGGAAAACGGAGGAATGCAAAATGTATCGCGGGATCTGGTTCAGCTAAGGCTGTTATAACCAACGCCCCCCTTGTCGGCTCTGTATATGCAGCGCCGGATCATTTTGCGTATTCATTCCAAGGTTCTAACCATGTTCCGTTTTTTCGAAAACCTCGTCGATCCGTATACCCCTTATTCCGAGCAGAACGATCCACCACAAAAGCTGTGGCCGTTTCTGCGCGATTATGCCCAGCCTTTCAAAAATGTATTTATCCTGACCGGAGCAATGTCGATTGTCGTGGCGGCGATCGAGATTGGCCTGATTTATTACATGGGCCGTTTGGTTGACCTGCTAGGCACTGATCCCGCACAGTTGTGGGCGACGTATGGCACCGAATTGATTATTGTCGCGCTGTTAGTGATCTTTTTGCGTCCCGTTTTGCAAGGGCTGGATGTGGCGCTGCTGAACAACACGATCCTGCCGAACTTTGGCACCCTGATCCGCTGGCGCGCGCATAGGCAAGTCTTGCGGCAATCGGTGGGCTGGTTCGAGAACGACTTTGCCGGGCGTATAGCCAACCGGATCATGCAGACCCCGCCAGCAGCCGGTGAAGTGGTGTTTCAGGTGTTCGATGCGATGTCGTATTCGCTGGCCTACGTCATCGGCGCGGCGATTTTGCTGTCGACCTCGGATTTGCGCTTGTTAGTGCCGCTTTTGGTTTGGCTTTTCCTGTATTCGCTGTTGGTGCGCTGGACGATTCAGCGGGTCGGCCCGGCATCCAAAGCAGCCTCTGATGCGCGGTCGCAGGTGACGGGGCGCGTGGTGGATGCCTATACCAATATCCATTCTGTCAAAATGTTTGCACATCACGATCTTGAAGTCGATTTTGCCCGCGAGGCCATCGAGCACGCACGGCAGACTTTCCAAGCGGAAATGCGGATCTTCACGATCATGGATGTGGTGCTGGTTGCGCTGAACGGTTTGTTGATTGTTGGGATCGTTGGCTGGGCCATGGCACTGTGGATGGCAGGCGAGGCAAGCGTCGGCGTGGTGGCTGCGGCATCGGCGCTGGCGCTGCGGCTTAACGCTATGACGGCCTGGATCATGTGGGCGCTGTCGTCATTCTTTCGCGAATTGGGTGTGGTGGCCGAAGGAATGGAAACCATCGCGCAGCCTATCTCGCTGGTGGATGAACCCAAGGCGGTGCCGCTTACCCTGACCGACGGCCGGATCGAAGTGAAGGGGCTGACGCATCATTACGGGCGCGCTTCCGGCGGTTTGCAATCCGTCGATCTGACGGTCCACCCGGGCGAAAAGATCGGGCTGGTCGGGCGCTCTGGCGCGGGTAAATCGACTTTGGTCAAGCTGTTGTTGCGCTTCTACGATGCCGAAGCGGGTAAAATTCTGATCGACGGTCAGGATATTTCGGGCGTGCGTCAGGACAGTCTGCGCCGCCACATCGGCGTTGTGCAGCAGGACAGTTCGCTGTTGCACAGGTCGGTGCGCGAAAACATTCTATATGGTCGCCCTGACGCGACGGAAGACGAGGTGATCGCGGCGGCCAAGCAGGCGCAGGCGCATGAGTTCATTCTTGATCTGACCGATCCCGAGGGCAACCACGGCTATGGTGCGCGGGTGGGCGAACGCGGTGTTAAACTGTCCGGCGGCCAGCGGCAGCGGATCACATTGGCGCGAGTCATTCTGAAAAACGCGCCAATCCTGTTGTTGGACGAAGCGACAAGCGCGCTCGACAGCGAAGTGGAGGCGGCGATTCAGGAAACGCTTTATGGCATGATGGAAGGTAAGACCGTGATCGCTATTGCCCACCGACTGTCGACAATTGCCGAAATGGACCGAATTCTGGTTCTGGATCAGGGACGTATCGTAGAAGAAGGGCCGCATGACGCGCTTTTGCAGCGCGGGGGGCTATATGCAGACTTCTGGGGCCGCCAATCCGGGGGGTTCTTGAAAATGGATGACGATACGTGAAGATTTCTGATTGGATCAACCCCTTTGACCCCGCCGATGGGCCGCCGCCGCAGACATTGGGCGCTTTCATGCGCTGGTGCCTGTCCGGTGCCTGGCCAGTGTTATGGCTGGCGGCGTTTCTGTCGGCTGCGGCCGGCGCGATGGAGGCGGGCACGGCCTGGATTCTGGGTCTGGTGATTGACGCCACTGTCACCGCCGGGCCGGATCAGTTCTTTGATGGGCGCAACATGGCGTTGATCCTGGGGGCGGTGGCGTTTTTCCTGGTGGCGCGGCCGATCCTGTTTGGCCTGTCATCGGCGTCAAACGCGATCATGGTGCAGCCGAACGTGAATCCACTGGTTCTGTCGCGCCTGCACCGCTGGACGCTGGGGCAGAATGTTGGCTTTTTCGACGATGATTTCGCCGGACGCATTGCCCAAAAACAGATGCAGGCCGCGCGGGCGGTGACTGAAGTCGCGTCGGAGATGATCAACGTTGTGGCCTTTGCGCTGGCTTCGCTGATCGGATCAGTTGTGCTGCTCTTGGCGATTGATTGGCGTGTCGCACTTGGGTTTTCAGTGTGGCTGGTGCTTTACATGGCACTGATCAACTGGTTCTTGCCGCGCGTTCGACGCCGCGCTGCCAGCCGCGCGGGTGCGCGGGCGATGGTTTCGGGGCAGGTGGTTGATACGATCACCAATATCAAGACGGTCAAACTTTTTGCCCATGCCGATCACGAAGACCGCGCCGCCCTGTCCGCGATGCAGGCATTTCGCAATCGCGCGTTGGAATTTGGTTATCTCGCCGCCGGGTTTCGGCTGGCGTTGATGAGTCTTGCGGGACTTTTGCCGGTCCTGCTGATGGGGGGTACGATCATGCTTTGGCAGCGCGGCATGGCCAGCGAAGGTGATATCGTTGCCTCGGGTGCTATTGCGATCCGTATTGCGCAAATGACGGGCTGGGTCAGCTTTACGCTGATGGCGATTTATTCCAATGTGGGCGAGGTTGAGGATGGGATGCGCACCTTGACCCCGCGCACGCGGTTGGACGATGCCCAAGGGGCGCGCGACCTTGTCGTCGAGCGGGGCGAAATCGCCTTGCGCGATCTTGGCTTTGCCTATGGGCGGCAGTCGGGTGGGATCGACGGCATATCGCTGACAATCAAACCCGGTGAAAAACTGGGTATCGTCGGTGCATCTGGTGCCGGGAAATCGACGCTGGTGGCTCTGCTGTTGCGGCTCTACGTGCCTGAACAGGGGCGGATTGAGATTGACGGCGTCGATCTGGCAGATGTCACGCAGGAAAGCCTGCGGCGCAATATTGGCATGGTCACGCAGGAAACTGCGATGTTTAACCGGTCGGCGCGCGACAACATTCTGTATGGCCGCCCGGATGCCAGCCCGTCCGAGGTGATTGCGGCGGCGGAACGGGCCGAGGCGCATGAGTTCATTCTGGATCTTGAGGATCACAAGGGCAGGCGCGGCTATGACGCGCATCTTGGTGAACGGGGCGTTAAACTGTCGGGTGGACAGCGGCAGCGTATCGCCTTGGCGCGCGCCATCCTGAAAGACGCGCCGATCTTGGTGCTGGACGAGGCGACAAGCGCGCTCGATAGCGAAGTTGAGGCGGCGATCCAGACCGCACTTGATCGTGTGATGGAGGGCAAGACCGTACTGGCCATTGCGCACCGCCTATCGACGTTGACCGAAATGGACCGCATCGTTGTGATGGACGCAGGGCGCATCGCGGAAGTTGGCAGTCACGGCGAATTGCTCAAGCTTGATGGGCTTTACGCGCGCTATTGGCGACGGCAGTCCGGCGGTTTTCTGGATATGAAGGCCGCCGAATAGGCTTTCGCCGTGCGTGTTAGCGCGGTAAGGGCTGCCTATGACAGAACATGAAATTCTTCGATTGGGTCACCACGGTGACGGTATTGCCGATGGGCCGCTCTTTGCGCCGCTGACCCTGCCGGGTGAGGTTGTCACCGGCGATGTCGATGGGCAGACCTTGCGTAACCTGAGAGTTGTGACCCCGTCAGATCAACGGGTGGCGCCGCCCTGCCGCCATTTCAAATCCTGCGGTGGATGCCAGTTGCAACACGCTTCCGACGCCTTTGTGGCAGACTGGAAGGTCGATGTTATTCGCACGGCATTGGCGGCACATGGGTTGGAAACGGAATTTCGCCCGATCCAGACGTCGCCGCCGCAGTCACGGCGTCGCGCTACCTTTGCCGCGCGGCGTACGAAAAAGGGCGCTATGGCCGGGTTCCATGGCCGCGCATCGGATGTTGTGATCGAGGTGCCGGGCTGTCAGTTGCTGGACCCCGCCGTGATGCGGGGGTTGCCGATTGCGGAACGGCTGGCCGAGATCGGCACCAGCCGCAAGGCGGCGCTGGCGGTAACGGTGACGTCCGCAGACGAGGGGCTGGACGTGGCCGTGGCGCATGGCAAGCCGCTGGACGGTCCGTTGCGCCAGATACTGGCGCAGCTTTGCGACGAAATGGGGCTGGCGCGCCTGTCGTGGGACGATGAGGTGATCGCCATGCGCGCGCCCCCGGCACAGCGGTTTGGCGTGGCCCGCGTCACCCCACCTCCCGGTGCCTTTCTGCAGGCCACCCGCCACGGCGAGGCGGCTTTGCTGGCCGCCGTCCAAGACGCAGTAGGTGGCGCGACCGAGATCGTCGACCTGTTCGCCGGCTGCGGTACGTTTTCGCTGCCGCTGGCGCAGCAGGCGCGGGTGCACGCGGTTGAAAGTGATGCCGATATGCTAACCGCTCTACAGGCGGGCTGGCGCATGGCGAAGGGGCTAAAGCCTGTCACCACGGCCGCGCGCGATCTGTTTCGCAGACCGCTTTTGCCCGACGAATTGGCCAAGACGCAGGCCGTTGTGATCGACCCGCCCCGCGCCGGGGCAGAAGCGCAGGTGGCCGAGATCATCGCTGCCAAGGTGCCACGGGTGGCCTATGTCTCGTGCAATCCGGTCAGCTTTGCTCGGGATGCACAAGCGATGGTCGCGGCGGGTTACCGGCTGGACTGGATACAGGTGGTGGACCAGTTCCGCTGGTCTGCGCATGTCGAACTGGCCGCTTGTCTGACTTGGCCCACCGCCTGATGCGCAAAGGATTGCCGGTGCCTCTGGGGCACACGGCATGGTGTTCGCTCACCTCTTTTTGAATGAAAAAATCTGAGCTATGTGCTACGGCCAAACAAAACGGCCGGAACGGCCAGGGCTTTAGGGGCAAAAGTAATGAAACGCAGGACATTGATTCTGGGCGGCACCGCATTGGTTGCGCTGGGCGCGTGTGGTGGGGACAGCAAATTCAAGCGCTACACCGGACCGGAAGTGACCTATGTGATCGTCAACAAGGCCGAACGCCGGATGATGCTGCTGCACCACAATCGTGTGCTGGAAGACTATAAGATCAAGCTGGGTTTCGCACCGATCGGACACAAGACATTCGAGGGCGATGGGCGCACGCCCGAAGGGCTGTACCGGATCGACCGACGCAATCCAAACAGCAAGTTCCACCTTTCCATCGGCATCTCATACCCGAATGAGAATGACGTCGCGGTGGCCGAGTCGATGGGCAAAAAACCCGGTGGGGATATCTTTATTCATGGCCAGAAAGATCCGCTGAGAAAAGACAGCGGCGATTGGACATGGGGCTGTATTTCGGTGACCAACAAGGAAATCGAAGATGTTTACGCGATGGTACGTGACGGCACGCCCATCGCGATCAATCCCTAAGGGCAGACAGGGCAGCGACCGATCAGGTCAGCTGCCCATCACCATTGTCCACCAGATTTTGCCGCCGGTTTCCTGATACCACGAAAAACCCATTGTGGTCGCTTCGCCTGACATGAGCACGCGGCGGGTATCGGGCTGTTCCATCCACGCGGCCAGCGTCTCAAGTTCTGTCTCGTAGGTTTCCGAAATCACTTCGCCGATAAGGCCGCCTGTGTAGCCGACGCGCTGAATGCGGTCGATCGGAGAAGACCCGTCAGAGCCAAAGTGCCAAGGGCGGTTCTGCACCGACATATCGCGCGAATGGGTCGCAGCGGCGGCGTTCAGTTTAGAATCGAGTTGAACCTGAGCCACACCGGCAGAAGCACGCAGTGCATTGACGGAATCAAGCATACGGAACTGAATTTTCCCGGCGTCGGCACGGCTGATGCGGTACACTTTGCCCTTGGATTTTCCATCGGGGCCGGTCGAGGTCGCGGGCACACAGGCAGAGAGTGCGACCGTCAGGGCCAGCAGGATGGACAGGATACGGATCATGGGGTCGCTCCACGCAATTGAATTTTTCCTGCCTTACATCGGCTGGCGTTGCAGTTCAAACGCACATCGGCGTGAGTCTGCCAGATGACGTCGGTTTGATTTGATACTGCGTCTTTCGAGCCATATATAGTAGAGAAATCACATAACTTGCCCCTTGGAGACATCAGATGTCCGCTAACCGATTCTCGATCAAGAGCCGCCGCGGCTTTCTGGCTGGTAGTGCCGCGATGCTGGCAGCGCCTGCGTTGGCGCAGGATACTTCGTCGGTCAACTCTGCCGCCACCACCGAAAACGAACGCGATCTCACAGAAAGCGTTCGTCGCAACGTATCCAGCTTTCGCACTTTGGATTGGCGGCCTTACTTCAGCAATACGCGCAATGGTGCCGTGCTTGTCGATATCGACAGCCGGGCGGTACATTATTGGTCAGAGGATCAGAGCATCTACAAACTCTATCCTTCGTCCGTGCCACTGACCGAAGAGTTGACGCGCCGGGGCCGTACCAAGGTCGTTCAAAAGGTCGAAGGGCCAAGCTGGCGCCCGACACCTTCCATGCTCCAGCGCAATCCAGAGTGGCCGGAATACATTGGCCCCGGCCCTGACAACCCGCTTGGCACGCACGCGCTGTACCTCAGCTGGACCTATTATCGCATCCACGGAACCCATGACACACGCAAGATTGGCCGTCGTTCCTCCAACGGCTGCATCGGGCTTTATAATGAACATATTCAAGAGCTCTTTGCGATGACCAAGGTCGGAACCCAAGTGTTGCTAATTTGACGACATCCGGGTGATTGTAGGCCGCAATAGCTGAATCCGGGTTTGCAATCTTCCGCTTATGCTGTTTAGAAAGTTCTACGAGGTAAGTCTTGGGTGCGTGTATGTACATGTTACAGCACGCCTATTCTGGAGGTTATGATATGAAGAAACTAGTTCTCGCCGCTGCTCTGTCAGCTGCCGCATCGACAGCATTTGCAGGTTCGCTTGCAGAGCCAATCGTCGAAGCACCAGTCATCGTAGAAGAAGCTGGTAGCTCGTCCTCGGGCATCCTGCTGCCACTGCTGCTGCTGGCCCTGGTCGCTGCTGCTGTTGCTTCCGATTAATCGGTAACGGCTACTAAAACGAAAAAGGCGGTGTTCTGCACCGCCTTTTTTGTATTCTAAAAAGTGTTTTTTAACATGCTCGGCTTTTTCAACATGCCCGGTTATTTAATATGACTGGCCGGGGCTTACTCCAGCCAGCCGCGCAGGTTCTCCTGGATCACCGCGGACAGTGCTGCGATATGCGCGTCATCGTCGTTGAGACAGGGAATATAGGTGAAAACCTCTCCGCCCGCGTGTTCAAAGCTCTCTTTGATCTCTTCGTTGATCTCTTCCAGCGTTTCGATGCAGTCGGCGGAAAAAGCGGGCGCACAGACCGCGATGTTTTTCTTGCCCGCCTCAGCCAGCCGCGCGACCTCTTCAACGGTGTAGGGCTGCAGCCATTCTTCAGGTCCGAATTTTGACTGGAAGGTGGTGATGATCTCGCTGTCATCCCAGCCCAGCCGCTCTTTCAACAGGCGCGTCGTTTTCTGGCAGTGGCAATGATAGGGGTCACCTTCCATCAGATAGCGTATCGGCACGCCGTGATATGAACACACCAGAATGTCGGGCCTTTTGTCGGTCGCGGCATAGCTGCGTTCAATGGATTGGGCGAGGGCGTCGATATAATCGGGGCGGTCGAAATAGGGCGCGACCGTGCGCGCGGCTGGCTGCCATTTTTCACGGGCCAGCGCGGCAAAGAACGCATCGTTCGCTGTGGCCGACGTGGCGCCGGCGTATTGCGGGTAGAGCGGGAAAAACAGGATCTTCTGACAGCCCGCTGCCGTCATTTCCGCGACTTTTGATTGGGTGGATGGGTTGCCATAGCGCATCGCAAAATCCACCATGACGTCATCGCCATAACGGGCCTGCATCGCGGTTTTGATCTTGGCCGTCTGCGCCCTGGTTATGGTCATCAGCGGACTTTCGTTTTCCGCCTCGTTCCAGATAGATTTATAGGCAGCACCGCTGGTGAAGGGCCGTTTGGACAGGATCACCAATTGCAGCAGCGGCTGCCATTTCCACGGGCTATAGTCGATCACGCGGCGGTCCGACAGGAATTCACTCAGGTATCGGCGCATTGACCAATAGTCATAGCCGTCTGGCGTACCGAGATTGGCCAGCAGGATGCCAACCTTGGGCCGCGGCAACTTTGGGTGGTTGGATGGTGCGTTTTCGGGTGTGCTGGCCTGCATGCGGAGCTTCCTTGCGACTGGCGTTCTGGGCGACTGACGTTCAGGCTGAAATAGCGGCTTTGGGTCGGGGGTCAATCAGGCAAACGGGTCTCGTCCGTATTCAACGCGGTCGCCAGACGCTGTTGCGCCGATCCGGGGCGCAGCGGTTTGGGTTGGCTTTCGTCAGGTGCCCAACCCGTCAGAAAGATCAGATCGAAGGTTGCAGTGATGCGGCCACTATCGTTTGAAAAATGGGTCTGGTACAGGTCTGCGGCCCGTTCGAATACGGCTCGCGCGGTGGGGCGGCGCAAGCGGGAGCTTAGCGCATTGCCCTCGCCCATATGGCGCAAGTCGCGCATCAAGTGCCAGGCATCGGTATATTCCACGGTCAATGGCAGGCTATCCGCAACGGGCAAGGCAAAGCCTGCACGTTGTAGCAAACCACCGAGATCACGCAGTTCGGCCATGGGTGCGATGCGGGGGGACAGCCCCCCGGTCACAGCGACTTCGGCCTGCCCCAGACAGCTGCGCAATTCGTTCAGCGTCTGCCCGCCAAGTGCGACGGCATGACACAGCCCATCCGGGCGCAGTGCGCGCTTGCATTGGATTAACTGGCCGACCGGATCATTGGCCCAGTGCAGCGCCATGGCGTGGATAATCAGATCGTGAGCGCCGGTTTCAAGTGGCAGCACCTCGGTATCGGGAATGATCGTCGCAGCCGGCAGTACATTGGCCCAGACATCGGGAAAGGCCGCTACAACGGCGGCTGCGGTAAACGACTTGTTAACCATTGCCAGCCGATCCTCGATCTCATCGGCGGCCGCCTGTTGCAGGAACATGCCCTTGGCGGTCGCGCGGGCGCGGCGCTGGGCCAGGGTGTCGAGATCGGTCAGGGCGGGCTGTGCTGTCATATAGGGACAATAGGATGCTGCGGCAGGGACTTCAAACAGCAGTGTCGTTGATTTACCCGGCCCGCTGTCTGACCTGTGGCGGGCTGGTCGATAGTGATTTTGGCCTCTGCGGCCCCTGTTGGCGTGATACGCCGTTTCTGGGCGGTCTGGTCTGTGATGGCTGCGGTACGCCCCTGCCGGGTACGGATGCGGTCGGATCTGCGGCGGGCTCACTGCATTGTGATGCCTGTCTCGCCGCGCCGCGCCCCTGGGTGCAGGGCCGGGCGGCGATTGCCTATCGCGATACCGGACGCAAGCTGGTGCTGGCGCTTAAACACGGCGACCGTCAGGAAATTGCACGGCCTGCGGCGGTGTGGATGGCGCGGGTGCTCAAGGGCATTGTACCCGAACACACCTTGATCGCACCGGTGCCGCTGCATTGGCTGCGGCTGCTAAAGCGGCGCTATAATCAGTCTGCCCTGCTGGCCAAGGCCTTGGCGGCCGAGACTGGGCAGCCGTGGTGCCCCGATCTGTTGCAGCGCTATCGGCGCACCCGGTCGCTTGATGGTCTTGGGCGCGAGGACCGCTTTGCGGCGGTCGAGCACGCGATACGCGTGCACCCCAAACGCAGGCACCGGATCATCGGGCGTCCGGTGCTGCTGGTCGATGATGTGCTGACCTCGGGCGCCACCCTCACCGCCACTACAAATGCCTGTCTTGCGGCGGGATCGGGGCCCGTTCGCGTGGTAACACTGGCGCGCGTCCTCAAAGATACCTAAATCTCTTGCAACAGATCAGTTGAAAGAGGCTAAACCATGAAACCTGTCGAAATTTACACCTCCCCCTTGTGCGGGTTCTGTCATGCGGCCAAGCGGCTGCTGACGCAGAAGGGCGTTGCCTTTACCGAAATCGACGTGTTGGCCCAGCCAGAGCGTAAGGCCGAGATGATCCAGCGCGCGGAGGGTGGGCGCACGGTGCCGCAGATTTTCATCGGTGATTTCCATGTTGGAGGGTGTGACGATCTCTTTGCACTTGACCGGGCGAACAAGCTTGATCCGCTGCTGAGCGCGTGATGAAGACCGCCCTGCTGCAGCTAAACGTGAGCGATGACCCGGTGGCGAACCTGTCGGGGACACTGGATATGCTACAAAAGGCGGTGTCGGGTGGGGCGGAATTTGTGCTGACACCCGAGGTAACCAATTGCGTGTCGACCAGCCGCAGCCACCAACGTGCCGTGCTGGCTCATGAAGAGGATGATATCACCCTCGATGCCTTGCGCGACGCGGCAGCCGAGGCCGGTATCTGGCTGCTGATTGGATCGCTGGCGCTCAAAACAACGGATGCAGATGGGCGATTTGCCAACCGGTCATTCCTGATCTCGCCCGCGGGCGAGATCGTGGCGCGCTATGACAAGATCCACATGTTCGACGTGGATATCAGCGAGACAGAGACTTATCGCGAATCGGCGGGCTACCGACCCGGCGCGCAGGCCGTCGTTGCCGATACGCCGTTTGGCAAGTTGGGCATGTCGGTGTGCTATGACATGCGGTTTCCGATGCTGTATCAAGCGCTTGCCGGGGTGGGTGCGCGCATCCTGACGGTTCCTGCCGCATTTTCGCCCATCACAGGGGCGGCCCATTGGCACACTCTGCTGCGCGCGCGCGCTATCGAAACCGGGTGTTTTGTGCTGGCCCCTGCGCAGACCGGCACCCACGCCAGCGCTACGAACAAGACCCGCGATACCTATGGTCATTCGCTGATCGTGGCCCCCTGGGGCGAGGTGGAATTGGATGCAGGCACAGCACCCGGCGTTTACTTTTGCGATCTGGACATGGAAAAGGGAGATGCCGCGCGCCGCAAGGTGCCGAGCCTCGCCAATCGCCGCCCTTTTGACGCCCCCGATTCGGAAAACGCATGAATGACGACAAGAATACCCTTGCGATCCTGCTGTTCGGCGAATTGCTGGCAGCGGATCATTCCGTGCGCAGTCGCCTGACACGGATATTGCCACGCGGCATGGAGATTTCACATTTTTCCGTGCTCAACAGCCTGTCGTGGCATGGCGGCGAACGGTCGCCTGCGCAACTGGCCGAAACATTCAATGTGACGCGTGGCGCCATGACCAATACGCTGAGCAAACTGGAATGGGCTGGCTATGTTCATATCCGCCCTGACTGGGATGATGCCCGGCGAAAGATGGTCGCGATCAGCCCCGCCGGCCGATTGGCCCGTGATGCCGCTATCAACGCAATCACCCCGATGATCAATGCGGTAGTCGACGATCTGGGCGAGGCGCAGGTCCGTGCAACTCTGCCGATCCTGCGTGCCCTGCGGCGCCAGCTTAGCCAGGGTTAGGCGGGCTTTAGGCTGGCGGTGACGTAGTTTACACTTAGATCACGGTCTGACAGGCGCCATGACCAGGCGATGGGGTTAAACACGAACCCCTTGCGATCCACTGGATCAAGACCAGCCTGCCGCAGTAGATCGAATAATTCGTCGGGGGTGATGAACTTGGACCATTCATGTGTGCCTTTGGGCAACCAGCGCATCACATGTTCCGCCCCGACAATCGCCATCATGAAAGATTTGGGATTGCGGTTGATGGTAGAACAGATGTGCAGCCCGCCGGGTCTCAGCAACGCACGGCACGCGGTCAGATAGCTGATGGGCGAGGCGACATGTTCGACCACTTCCATGTTCAAAACCGCGTCGAATTGTTCGCCCGCCTCGGCCATCGCTTCGGCGGTGGTGTGGCGATAATCAATGGTCAGTCCAGATTGTTCGGCATGAACGCGCGCCACCGGAATATTGCCCTCGGCGGCATCGGCACCCACGACTTCAGCCCCTAGTCGCGCCATTGGTTCGGCCAACAGGCCACCGCCGCAGCCAATGTCGAGGATACGCAGCCCGGCGAAGGGGGCGGGCGATTTCAGATCGCGGTCGAACTCACCGGCAATCTGCCGGGTGATGTAATCCAAGCGGCATGGGTTGAGCATATGCAGCGGCTTGAACTTGCCATTCAAATCCCACCACTCGGCTGCCATTGCCTCAAACTTTGCGACTTCGTCAGGGTCCACCGTTGATTGATGCGCTTGCATTCTGATCTCCCTATGCTCTTTTGGGTTCAGTGACTATATAGGCCAGCAATGGACAAGTATCCCGACCAAAAACGCGCAACGCAGTATCTTTATCCTCCGTTTGATCCATTTGATCAGCGGATGCTGTCGGTTGGGCAGGGCCATCAGGTCTATGTTGAGCAATGCGGCAACCCCGATGGCATTCCCGTTGTGGTCTTGCATGGTGGCCCCGGCGGCGGGTGCAGCCCGTCGATGCGGCGCTATTTTGATCCGGCGGTTTACCGTGTGATCCTGTTTGATCAGCGCGGCTGTGGGCGGTCGCGGCCCCATGCATCGGTGGTGGATAACACGACCTGGCATCTGGTGGCCGATATCGAGCTGATTCGCACCACGCTGAAGATTGACCAATGGATGGTGTTCGGTGGGTCATGGGGTGCAACGCTGGCCCTGATCTATGCCCAAAGCCATCCAGAGGCGGTGCGCCACCTGATCCTGCGCGGCGTATTCCTGATGACGCAATCGGAACTGGATTGGTTTTATGGCGGCGGCGCTGGGCGGTTCTGGCCCGAGGTCTGGGCCCGGTTCGAGGAGTTGATCCCAAAAGACGAGCGTGATGATCTGATTGCGGCCTATCACCGGCGGTTGTTTTCCGGCGATCTGGCGCTTGAGCAGAAATACGGCCGCGCTTGGGCCGGGTGGGAAAACGCGCTGGCGTCGATCCATTCAACGGGCGGGTCACACGACGGTCCGGCGGATTATGCCCGCGCCTTTGCCCGGCTGGAGAATCATTATTTCAGCAATGCGGGCTTTCTTGAATTCGACGGACAGATTCTTGCGCATATGGGGCGTATTGCGCATATTCCGGGCATCATTGTTCAGGGCCGCTATGACATGATCTGCCCCCCCGCCGGGGCGTATGAATTGGCCAAACGCTGGCCCAAAGCTGACCTAAAGATGATCCGCAACGCGGGGCACGCGCTGTCAGAGCCGGGGATCAGTGGTGAATTGGTGCGCTGCATGAACGAACTGGCCAAGTCGTGACGCGGCGCAATCCCATTCTCGACCGACGGGCGCTATTTGCCACCGGTGTCGCGGCCGCCCTTCTGGGGGCGACGGGCGTTTCTGCCATGGCGGCACCGCGGCGCGGTGGGCGGTTGCGATTGGCCCTGTCGGGGGCGGCGCGCGGCGATGATTGGGGGGCCGGTGACGGCCTGTTCATGCAGGTGGCGCGGCAGGGGCTGATCTTTGATACGCTTACAGAAGTGGCGGCGAACGGCATTTTGAAAGGCGAACTGGCGACCGATTGGCACGGCTCTGCCGATGGGCGTCTGTGGCAATTTGATCTGCGCCCAGATGTAGCTTTTCATGATGGCCGTCCCTTTGGTGCGGCGGATGTGGTGGAGAGCCTGCAATCGGCGCTGGGCGCGGGGGCCGAGATATCGGCGCGCGGTGGGTTGCAGGTGACTGTGCGTCTGCAGGTGGCCAATCCGGATCTGCCGCTGTTGTTGTCGGGGCCGCAATTCGTGATCCGCCCGGCAAATGCACCCTTGGCGGGGATCGGCACCGGGCTTTACCGCTTGCGGCGCTTTTCCGCCGGGCAGCAAGTGCTGACGGAACGTGTCGCAAGCCATTACAAGGACGGTAGCGCCGGCTGGTTCGACGAAGTGGAGTTGGTGTCGATCCCGGCAGATACGGTGCGGGCGCAGGCGCTGGGCGAATACATGATAGACGCGGCTGACCTGCCTGCGCAGGCCCCATTGCATGATCGCCGAGATGTGGCTGTGCTCCCTCATAGCGGGGGTGGCATAAATGCGGTGTCGGGTGACATTGCCATGCCCATGACGACAGGCCGACAGCGCCCCCTGGACAATCTGCGCGCGGCAGAGCGTTGGTGGTTTGCCTGACAGGGGTTGCAGATCGGGCCTTGGGGGCGTATATCCCTTTTCAACAGCGGCGCGTTCGGGTCCACACCAAACGCTCCACCGATCTTGAACACGGGCCGCGCGCCCGTTTTTTTGTGCCTAATCGAACCTTGGGATATTCATGTCAAACGATCTGATTGCCAAAGCCGCCATTGACCGCCGCATGGCCGAGATCATCACCCCGGTGATTGAGGATCTTGGCTTTGAACTGGTGCGCGTGCGTCTGATGTCGGGTAAATCCACGACTTTGCAGATCATGGCCGACCGGCCAGATGGCGGGATCGAAGTCGACGAACTGGCCCTGATCAGCCAGGCCATCAGCGCGACACTTGATGTCGAAGACCCGATCTTGGAAGAATATACGCTTGAGGTTTCAAGCCCCGGCATCGACCGCCCTCTGACGCGGTTGAAAGACTTTGACATGTTCGAAGGCTACGAGGCCAAGATCGAAACCGAAGAATTGATCGAAGGCCGCCGCCGCTTCAAGGGCGAGTTGGCAGGCATCGAGGGTAACGAAGTGCTGATCAATGTCGAAGAGGGCACCATCGGCCTGAAGTTCGAATGGCTGTCAGACGCCAAGTTGGTTCTGACGGATGATCTGATCAAGGAAATGTTGCGCCAGCGCAAAGCGTCGGGCGCGATCGACGAAACCAAATTTGATGATATCGAGACTGAAGAGTCCGCCGAGGGAGACACCTAAATGGCCATTACATCAGCAAACCAGCTAGAGCTTTTGCAAACTGCCGAGGCAGTCGCACGGGAAAAGATGATCGATCCCGGGCTGGTGATCGAAGCAATGGAAGAGTCGCTCGCCCGTGCGGCCAAGTCGCGCTACGGCGCCGAAATGGACATTCGCGTCAGCATCGACCGCAAGACAGGCCGCGCCACCTTTACCCGTGTGCGTACGGTTGTCGCCGATGATGATCTCGAAAACTACCAGGCCGAATTCACCGTCGATCAGGCCAAGCAATATATGGACGCGCCCGAGATCGGTCAGCAGCTGGTCGAAGAAGTGCCGCCCGTTGAAATGGGCCGGATCGCGGCGCAGTCGGCCAAGCAGGTGATCCTGCAAAAGGTTCGCGAAGCCGAGCGTGACCGCCAGTACGAAGAATTCAAGGACCGCGCAGGTACGATCATCAATGGTCTGGTCAAGCGTGAAGAGTACGGCAACGTCATCGTCGATGTGGGTGCTGGCGAGGCGATTCTGCGCCGCAACGAAAAGATTGGCCGCGAAAGCTATCGTCCGAATGACCGTATCCGCGTCTATATCAAGGACGTGCGCCGCGAGCAGCGCGGCCCGCAGATTTTCCTGAGCCGTACCGCGCCCGAGTTCATGGCCGAGCTGTTCAAGATGGAAGTGCCGGAAATCTATGATGGCATCATCGAGATTAAGGCGGTTGCCCGCGACCCCGGTTCGCGCGCCAAGATTGCCGTGATCAGCTATGACAGTTCGATCGACCCGGTTGGTGCCTGCGTTGGTATGCGCGGTAGCCGCGTGCAGGCCGTCGTGAACGAACTTCAGGGTGAAAAGATCGACATCATTCCATGGAACGAAGACCAGCCGACCTTCCTTGTGAACGCGTTGCAGCCTGCCGAGGTTTCCAAAGTCGTTCTGGACGAAGAAGCGGGCAAAATCGAAGTTGTTGTGCCCGAAGAGCAATTGAGCCTCGCCATTGGCCGTCGCGGTCAGAACGTACGTCTGGCCAGCCAGCTTACCGGTCTGGATATTGACATCATGACCGAAGAGCAGGAAAGCCAGCGCCGTCAGGCGGAATTTGAACTGCGCACCAAGCTGTTCATGGACAACCTCGATCTGGACGAATTCTTTGCCCAGTTGCTGGTGTCTGAAGGCTTCTCCAATCTCGAAGAAGTGGCCTACGTCGAAGTGGACGAACTGCTGGTTATCGACGGCGTTGACGAAGACACCGCCAGCGAGTTGCAGGCCCGTGCCCGCGACGTTCTGGAAGCGCAGAACAAGGCGGCGTTGGAAAATGCCCGTTCCTTGGGTGTCGAAGACAGCCTGGTTGAATTCGAAGGCCTGACACCCCAGATGATTGAGGCGCTGGCCAAGGATGACGTCAAGACACTCGAAGATTTTGCAACCTGCGCTGATTGGGAACTGGCCGGTGGCTGGACGACAGTGAATGGCGAGCGCGTCAAGGATGACGGCACGCTGGAACCGTTCGATATCAGCCTTGAAGATGCGCAGTCGATGATCATGACGGCGCGGGTAATGCTGGGCTGGGTCGATCCATCTGAACTGGAGACGGATGACGCCGAAGGTGAAGACGACGAAGCCAGCGAGGAGGCCGAGGCCTGATCGCAGGCCTCGGGGACGCTTATGGGACGCGGTGGCGCCTCGCATGACCAACAAGATGGTCCAGATCGCAAGTGCATTGCCACGGGCGAGGTGCAGCCTAAGTATGGGTTGATCCGCTTTGTGGTTGGCCCGGATAATATGATTTTCCCGGATATTCTGGGTAAATTACCGGGTCGTGGCATTTATGTTGCGGCGGATCGGGCGGCACTGGAACTGGCGGTCAAAAAGAACGCCTTTTCCCGATCGGCCAAGCAGCCGGTCAAGCTGCCTGAGAATCTGGTCGAAGATGTCGAGCAGCTTTTGGCGCGGCGTGTCGTCGATCTGATTTCGCTTCAACGCAAGGCGGGCAAGGCCGTTGCGGGATACGAAAAGGTCAAAGGCTGGTTGCAGACTGAAGAGGCCGAAGTACTGATACAGGCGGTTGATGGATCGGGCCGCGGGAAAAGCAAACTGAGCACGCCGCATTATGGCCATTACATTGGCTGGTTGACCTCAGATGAATTGGGTTTGGCATTCGGACGTCAAACTGTGATACATGGGGCGCTCGCCTCTGGTGGACTCACGCAACGTGTTGTAGAGGAAGCCCAACGACTAAGAGGCGTGCGCGTAAACGAGGGTGGCAACGGCCGCCCGAAAGGATAGACGAGCTAAATGAGCGATAGTGACGGCAAAAAAACATTGGGTCTGCGAGGCGCGCCTTCGCGCCCTGGCAACGTAAAGCAAAGCTTTAGCCATGGGCGGACCAAAAACGTTGTGGTCGAAACCAAGCGCAAGCGCGTTGTGGTGCCAAAGCCTGGTGCCGCCAAGACAGGTACGATCAACCCAGCATCTTTGGGCGACCCAAAGAAGCGGCCCGCAGGCATCACCGATGCCGAGATGGACCGCCGGCTGAAGGCTGTTCAGGCCGCCAAGGCCCGCGAGACCGAAGAAGCTGCCGCACGTGAAGCCGAGGAAAAAGCGCGCGCTGAAGACCGCGAGCGCCGCCGGGCTGAGATCGAGGCCAAAGAGGCCGAAGAGCGCGAGCGTGAAGAAAGCCTGAAGGCGAAGGCCGAAGAGGATGAGCGCCGCAAGCGTGACGCCGAAGCCGCCGCCGTGGCTGCCGCCGCCCCATCCGAGCCTGTCGTGGCCCGGACGCCCGGCAACAAGCCGCTGCCCGCTGCCACCCCGCGCAAGACGGAGCGTGACCGCGAGGACACCAACAAGCGCAGCAAAGGCAACGATGACCAGCGCCGTTCCGGCAAGCTGACGCTGAACCAGGCGCTGTCTGGCCGCGAAGGTGGTCGCCAGTTGTCCATGGCGCAGATGAAACGCAAACAGGAACGTGCCCGCCAGAAGGCAATGGGCGGTTCGGTTGAGCGTGAAAAGATCGTGCGCAATGTAAATCTGCCACCAGCGATCGTTGTGTCCGAGCTGGCCGCACGGATGGCCGAAAAGATCGGTGCTGTCGTCAAAGCTTTGATGAACAACGGCATGATGGTGACGCAGAATGAAGTCATCGATGCTGACACAGCCGAGCTGATCATCGAAGAATTCGGCCACAAAGTGGTGCGCGTCTCTGACGCCGACGTCGAAGATGTGATCAAGGAAGTCGAAGACGATCCAAAAGATCTGGTCGACCGTCCGCCTGTCATCACCATCATGGGTCACGTTGACCACGGCAAGACATCTCTGCTTGATGCCATTCGTAACGCCAAGGTTGTCGCCGGCGAAGCGGGCGGGATCACGCAGCACATCGGGGCCTATCAGGTGACCACCGATACCGGTGCGGTATTGTCTTTCCTCGATACGCCGGGCCACGCGGCCTTTACCTCCATGCGTTCGCGTGGGGCACAGGTGACTGATATCGTGGTTCTGGTTGTTGCGGCAGACGATGCTGTGATGCCGCAGACGATTGAGGCGATCCACCACGCAAAAGCGGCCAACGTGCCGATGATTGTGGCGATCAACAAATGTGACAAACCATCGGCGAACCCCGATAAGGTGCGTACAGATCTGTTGCAGCACGAAGTCATCGTCGAAAAGATGTCTGGCGAAGTGCAGGATGTCGAAGTTTCGGCCTTGACCGGCAAAGGTCTGGACGACCTGCTTGAGGCGATTGCCCTGCAGTCCGAATTGCTTGAGCTGAAAGCCAACCCGAACCGCGCGGCTGTTGGTGCTGTGATCGAAGCCCAGCTTGACGTGGGTCGCGGCCCCGTTGCCACGGTGTTGATCCAGAACGGTACACTACGTCAGGGTGATATCTTTGTTGTCGGTGAACAATACGGCAAGGTGCGCGCACTGATCAACGATCAGGGCGAGCGCGTGAAAGAGGCCGGACCATCGGTCCCGGTCGAAGTTCTTGGTCTAAATGGCACACCAGAGGCTGGCGACGTTTTGAACGTGACCAGCACTGAGGCACAGGCCCGCGAGATTGCGGAATACCGTGCCAACGCCGCCAAGGACAAACGCGCCGCTGCCGGTGCTGCCACCACGCTGGAACAGCTGATGGCAAACGCCAAGGCGAGCGAAGACATCAGCGAACTGCCCATTCTGGTCAAGGCCGATGTGCAGGGTTCTGCCGAAGCGATCGTTCAGGCGATGGAGAAGATCGGCAATGATGAGGTGCGCGTGCGCGTGCTGCACTCTGGTGTTGGCGCCATCACCGAAACCGATGTCGGCCTTGCCGAAGCCTCTGGTGCGCCGATCATGGGCTTTAACGTGCGGGCCAATGCCAGCGCACGGAACACAGCCAACCAAAAGGGCGTCGAGATCCGGTACTACTCGGTTATCTATGACCTGGTGGATGACGTGAAAGCCGCCGCATCAGGCCTGCTGAGCAACGAGATCAAGGAAAACTTCATTGGTTATGCCAATATCAAAGAAGTGTTCAAGGTTACTGGCATTGGCAAAGTTGCCGGTTGTCTGGTGACCGAAGGCGTCGCCCGACGCAGCGCCGGTGTGCGCCTGCTGCGTGACAACGTCGTGATCCACGAAGGCACGTTGAAAACACTCAAGCGCTTCAAGGACGAAGTGCCCGAGGTTCAGTCCGGTCAGGAATGCGGTATGGCCTTTGAAAACTACGATGACATTCGTCCTGACGATGTGATCGAAATTTTCGAGCGCGAAGAAGTTACTCGTACTTTGAGCTAAGCTCGTACTAGTCGATGAAAGTTTGAGAGGCCCGGTCGAAATGCCGGGCCTCTGCTTTTTCGAACTGCCCTTTTGCATCGTCAAAGCCGACGCGCGTGATAGCGATTTGGGCCGATGAAATATCAATCACATTGAAATCATTTGGTTCACCGCGCTGCCGTGTTGACAGGCTGGTGCCGGCATGAAGTTGAATTGCCGTTTTGTCGCGCGTCGTGCGTGCGCGGTGCGCAAAGGTCCCTGCGTGCCAGATATGCAAATGTCCCGACAGAATCATATCAGCACCGCAATCCAACAATTGCCCCAGGGCACGGCCTGCGCCGGGGATGGGTTTCTTTTTGGTTGTTCGCGGATGGTCCAGCGGGTGATGGGTGATCAGTACCCGTAATTGACCGGTAGTCGCTGTGCCGAAGGCCGCGCAAGCGCGCCGCAGCCCACTCCATCCAACACGTCCTGTTTGCCATTTGAACCGATCGACAGTGTTCATCCCGACGGCAATGAAATCATCCCCTTGGTAAACCGGCGTCAGATCGCGCGAAATCTGCCGTCGATAATAACGCCAGGGTCTGAAAAATCGTGTGAATGGCCTGTGCACGGGGATATCATGGTTGCCGGGAACGGACAGCACAGGTGCTTTGATTTGATCAATGAACTGTCGTGCGGCAATGTATTCGCGTTCCCTCGCGCGCTGGGTCAGGTCGCCGGAAATGATCACCAGATCGGCGGAAAACCCATTTACCGCTTGTAGCAGTGGGGCCAGAAGATCGGGGCGGTCCTTGCCAAAGTGCAGGTCTGAGAGATGCACAAGGCGGCTCATCTTGTTTCCGGAACCGCGGCTTTCGGGACAAAAATCTTGAGCGGGGAAGCGCTATTTGCAAGACGGAATGGCCCTGCCATGGTCGAAATCTCGCCATCCCGCGCAACAGACCTCTTTTTGCGCCGCATGTGAATGATAATTTCCGCACCGCAGAGCATTTCGTAGTCAGTCTCGGGTCGCGCTATCCCCAATGCAAGGGCAGCGGCGTGACGCAGCAATCCGAGGCGTGAGGTATCTGGCGCGACAAGCAGCACCATCTTACCAGCCGCGATACAGTCATGCCCGCCCAGTCCCATCTGGCTTAGCTGAAAGGCATTGTTGATCGCAAAGACGAGGGGGGTTCGACATTGCCGTTCCTCACCGTCTACTTCCAGCCGGAGGTCAAGTGCGGTGCGGAATGCAATCAACGCCTTGATCACTGACCAATAGGCAGCAATCCGGCTGCGACCCCAGCGCCGATAAATACCTTCGCGAGTCTTGAGAATGGCGGGATAGGCCCCGATGCTGGCATTGTTCAGAAACGTGTGACCGTTGATCGTAGCGACGGTGATATCCTGATGATGACCGGCGGCGATGATGTCGACGGCCCCGCCCATTTCCTGTGGAATGCCTAGAGAGCGCGCGAAATAATTGAAGGTGCCCTGGGGAATGATCCCCAAGGGCCGGTTTTGCGAGACCATCACCGATGTCACACCAGAAATTGTTCCATCACCACCCGCAACGCAGATCGTGCCTTCGCCCATGCCTAATGCTTTTCGCGTGGCGGCGGCAACGCTGGTACGCCGTCCGATATGGACGAAATCGACGGCGATGCCGTGGGCCCCGAATGCGGTTTGAATGCCGTCTTCCTTGGCCTGGCCGTCCTGATTGCCCGACGCCCGGTTGATTATGACGATGGCGCGACGATGTGACATGTTGGTTCCTGCCTGCTGCAGTGAACAAACGTGCTGTTGTGCAAAAAGTTCAGGAAATCAGAAAAGAAATCAGAAGCTTCGGCTACCCACCGGCTTGCCTTCAAACACTTTCCCATCGACCTGCACTGCGATACGCTCGTCAGAGATCATTTTTACAAAAATGCCCTGCACCGACACACAGCTTCCAATTGTAATTGTTCGCAGCAACGTCATTTCCTCCCAGAAGACATAGCTCATTCTAGGCAACATTCCGCCAAAACCAACACAATTGTTCACGTTGCGTTAACTTTCTTTAAAATTGCTACAAGTTTACCGTGATGGTCCTCAAAGCCAATCACGGAGCGTCGCGATCAGCGGCACATCAGCGGCGGGCATTGGATATTGTCGCATGTCATTTGGGCGGACCCACTTAAGGGCCTGACCTTCGCGTGACATCGGTGTCCCGTCCCATTTGCGACAGGCAAACAATGGCATCATCAGGTGGAAATCGTCATAGCTGTGGCTGGCAAATGTTAGAGGCGCGAGGCAGGACGCCCATGTGTCGATGCCCAGTTCTTCGTGCAGTTCGCGGATTAGCGCCGCCTCGGGGGTTTCGCCCGCCTCGACCTTGCCGCCGGGAAATTCCCATAGGCCCGCCATAGATTTACCTTCAGGGCGCTGCGCCAGCAGCACCCTGCCGTCAGGATCTATCAGGGCAACGGCCGAAACGAGTAATATTTTCATGTGCCTGTCACGACCTGTAGTCGGCATTAATGTCGATGTAGCCATGAGTCAGATCGCAGGTCCATACGGTTGCCACGCCACTGCCCAGCCCCAAATCAACGCCGATGACAATGTTCTGGCCCTTCATATGCGCTGCCGCTGCTGCTTCGGAATAGTCCGGGCTGCGCCAGCCGTCCTTGGCCACCTCTACATCTCCAAATCGGATCGACAGACGGTCACGATCAGCAGCAGCGCCCGATTTGCCAATCGCCATTACGACGCGGCCCCAGTTGGGGTCTTGTCCGGCAATCGCGGTTTTGATCAGGGGCGAATTTGCGATTGCCATGGCGTGTACCCGTGCGTCCTTGTCGTTCAGCGCACCTGTCACGGCGACCTCGACAAACTTCGTCGCACCCTCGCCGTCTTTCACCACCTGATGCGCAAGGTTCAGCATCAGGTCATGCAAGGCGGCGCTAAAGGCATCGCTTTCGCTGGCGTCGACACCCGATGCGCCGGTTGCAGCCATGATCAGACTATCCGACGTCGATGTGTCGCTATCGACGGTGATGCAGTTGAACGTGGCATCGGTATGCGCCGACAACATCGCTTGAAGTGCGGATTGTTCGACCAACGCATCCGTAAAGATATAGACCAGCATCGTCGCCATATCCGGAGCGATCATGCCCGATCCTTTGGCGATCCCAGAGATCGAAACGGTTTTGCCATCGACCGTGACATCAGCGCGCGCGCCTTTGGGAAAAGTATCCGTTGTCATGATGGCGCGTGCGGCGTCGGCAATGCCGCATGCGTCCAGTTTGGTCACCAGATCCGACAGGGCAGACGTGATGCGATCATGCGGCAGCGGTTCGCCAATCACCCCAGTCGACGAGGTAAAGACACGCGACTGAGGAATGTCGCAGACATCGGCCACGGCCTTGGTAATCGCTTCGACGGCTTCGACACCGCCGCGCCCGGTAAAGGCGTTGGCATTGCCCGAATTCACGACTATGGCAGCACCCGCGTCCGAACTGCCGCCGATCTTGGCCTGACAGTCCAGCACCGGGGCGGCACGCGTTGCAGAGCGTGTGAAGACGCCAGCGACGCTGCTGCCCGGCGCCAGAAGCGCGAGCATCAGATCAGTCCGGCCCTGATAGCGCACACCGGCCGCCGCGGTGGCAAAGGTCACACCGTCGATGACCGGCAGCTCAGGAAAGTCGGCCGGAGCCAGAGGCGAAACAGCGAGCGATTTTCCCATGGGTTACTCCAGCAATTCGATTTTGCGCAGCAGGGTCGGGTCAATGCCTTCGGCGGCACTACGGTCCACGTCAGCGCTTTCGGTGACCTTTTCAATTGCGGCCTGAACGCGGGCCTGGCGCAGTTCCAGTTCCAGCTCTTCGCGTACGTCGTCCAGCGCTGGGGCATCTGCCACGCGCACTTCGTTCAGCTTGATAACGTGCCAGCCAAACTGCGTTTCCACTGGATCGGAAATAGCACCGGGTTCCATACCGGTGACTGCTGCTTCGAATGCGGGTACCATCATCCCCTTGCCAAACCAGCCCAGCGATCCACCACTTGGCCCCGATGGCCCGGTGGATTTCTCGCGTGCGACTTCGGCAAAGTCGGCCCCGCCTTCCACTTCTTCCTTAATCGCCTTGGCCTCTTCTTCGGTCTCGACCAGGATATGCGCCGCGTTGAATTCCTGCTCCGGCTCGGCGCTGGCGTATTCTTCGTCGTAGGCGGCTTGCAGATCGGCTTCGCTGACCTCATTCGCCATGACTTTTTCAACGACTTCACCCGCTGTCAGCGACCGCGTTTCGTTTTCCAAGGCCAGCGTGATGCGCGACGGCAGATCGCCGGTATGGGTGTCGGCCAGCGCTGTCTGTTGCACCAACTGGTCCAGAATACCCTTAAAGAGCACTTCATCGGGCAACTGCTGATATTGCTCTGGCAGGCTGGCAAGGGCGACAATCATATGGCCCACCGTGATGTTCGTGCCGTTCACCGTGGCGACAACTGTATCGACCCCGGCTTCGTCCTGAGCGGCAACAGGCAGGGCCATGCTGGCTGCGATGGCCAGGGAAGACAGAAAAATGAGGGGTTTTTGCATGGATAGGTCCAATCGCTTCGTTCGTAGCGGGCTGCTACATTGACAGTGTATGGCGCGCCCCTTACATCGCCCTATGGGCGCGACAAAAGGCGCGGGTTCAGTCATCTATCTATGAGGTGACATGGCGCTGGGCAAGCAGATCGGCGCAAGACACCATAACTTCGGCGGGAGATTACATGCTGGGTATCGGAACAATCGCCAAAAAGGTCTTTGGCACGCCAAACGACCGCAAGATCAAGGCGACCCGCCCGCTGGTGGCGCAGATCAACGCGCTGGAGCCAGAATTTGAAAAGCTGAGCGATGCTGGCCTTAAGGACAAGACCAAGGAATTGGCAAAGCGTGCGAACGATGGCGAAAGCCTGGATGCGCTGCTGCCAGAAGCCTTTGCCAACTGCCGCGAGGCTGCGCGCCGCACCTTGGGCCTGCGCGCCTTTGATACGCAGTTGCTGGGCGGTATATTCCTGCACCAAGGCAACATTGCCGAACAGAAAACAGGCGAGGGCAAGACCCTGACCGCCACCTTTGCCGCCTATTTGAACGGCCTGACCGGCAAAGGCGTGCACATCGTTACCGTCAACGAATACCTCGCCCAGCGTGACGCTGAATGGATGAGCAAGGTATTCGGCGCGCTGGGGCTGACGACTGGCGTCGCCTATTCCGGCATGGCAGAGGACCAGAAACGCGCCGCCTATGCGTGCGATGTCACTTATGCCACCAATAACGAGCTGGGTTTTGACTATCTGCGCGACAACATGAAGGCGAATCTCGCCGAAATGCTGCAACGCGAGCATAACTTCGCCATCGTGGACGAAGTCGACAGTATTCTGATCGACGAGGCGCGTACACCGCTGATCATTTCCGGCCCGTCGCAGGACCGTTCAGAGTTGTATCAGTTGATTGATGCGCTGATCCCGTCGCTGCGTGAAGAGCATTATGAACTCGATGAAAAGAGCCGTAATGTCACCTTCACCGACGAAGGCAACGAATTCCTCGAAGAACAGTTACGCGCCCGCGACCTTCTTGAAGAAGGGATGACCCTTTACGATCCCGAAAGCACGACGATCGTGCATCACGTCAACCAGGGTCTGCGCGCACACAAGTTGTTTCAGCGCGACAAGGATTACATCGTGCGCGACGGTGCGGTGACCTTGATTGATGAATTCACCGGCCGGATGATGCCGGGCCGCCGTCTGTCCGACGGTCTGCACCAGGCTATCGAGGCCAAGGAGGGTGCGGACATCCAGCCCGAAAACGTGACGCTGGCCTCGGTCACTTTTCAAAACTATTTCCGCTTGTACAATAAACTGGCCGGGATGACTGGCACCGCCCTGACCGAAGCCGAAGAATTTTCCCAAATTTACGGCCTTGGCGTGGTTGAAGTGCCGACAAACGTGCCAATCGCCCGGATTGACGAGGACGATGCCGTTTACCGCACTGCCCGCGAAAAATACGAGTCGATGATCGAAAAGGTAAAGGAAGCCAATGCCAAGGGGCAACCTTGTCTTGTTGGCACCACCTCGATCGAGAAATCCGAACAGTTGAGCGTCATGCTCAAGGATGCGGGGATCGAACATAATGTATTGAACGCGCGCCAGCACGAGCAGGAGGCGCAAATCATCGCCGACGCTGGCAAATTCGGCGCGGTGACGATTGCGACCAACATGGCGGGACGTGGTACCGACATTCAGTTGGGCGGCAACGTCGAGCTAAAGGTGCTCGAAGCGCTGGACCAAGACCCAGAGGCAGAACCCGAGGCCATTCGCGCCCAGATCGAAGCGGAACACGCAGACGAAAAGAAAAAGGTGCTGGAGGCCGGTGGCCTTTATGTGCTGGCGTCGGAGCGCCACGAAAGCCGCCGCATCGACAACCAGTTGCGCGGCCGTTCTGGCCGTCAGGGTGATCCGGGGCGCACGTCATTCTTTCTCTCGCTCGAAGACGACCTGATGCGCATCTTCGGCTCTGAGCGGTTGGAAAAAGTACTGACCACGCTCGGCCTGAAAGAAGGCGAGGCGATCATTCACCCTTGGGTCAACAAATCGCTCGAACGGGCGCAGGCCAAGGTTGAAGGCCGCAACTTTGACATTCGCAAGCAGTTGCTGAAATTCGATGACGTGATGAACGAACAGCGCAAGGTCATCTTTGGCCAGCGCCGTGACATCATGAAGGCCGATGATCTGAACGAGATCGTGACGGATATGCGCGAACAGGTGATCGACGATCTGATCGACACCTACATGCCGCCAAAAACCTACGCCGATCAATGGGACACCCACGGCTTCTATGCTGCCGTTATCGAACAGCTGAACATCGACGTGCCGATAATCGCATGGTGCGAAGAGGACGGCGTGGACGACGAGGTGATCCGCGAACGTCTGATGGATGCGACCGCCAAGATGATGGCCGAAAAAGCCGAGGTTTTTGGCGACGAAAACATGCGCAACATCGAAAAGCAGCTGTTGTTGCAGTCAATCGACGCCAAGTGGCGCGATCATCTGCTGACGTTGGAACACCTTCGGTCGGTCGTTGGTTTCCGCAGCTATGCGCAGCGCGATCCATTGAACGAATACAAGAACGAAGCCTTCCAGTTGTTTGAAGTGATGCTGGACAGTCTGCGTCAGGATGTGACCCAGAAACTGGGCCAGATCCAGCCGATGTCAGAGGACCAGCGCCGCGAGATGTTGCAAGAAATGGCCGCCCGTCAGGCCGCTATGCAGGATGCCACAACGCAAGCGACCGAAACCGATGCATCCGATGCCGCACCCAGCGGGACAGCCGCGCAAGGGTTCGACGAAAGCGATCCGTCGACCTGGGGCAACCCGGGGCGCAACGATGATTGCCCTTGCGGATCGGGTAAGAAGTTCAAGCATTGCCATGGTCGGGTCGCCTGACGGCCTGCCATGGTTTCGCCCAAAACTTCCCTTTCCTCGGCCACATCCCGGCCCTGATCCTGCGCAATAAAAGTCCCGAACGATTCCGTTGAAAGGGACTTGGCATCATGCGCACCAGAGAAATTCTGACCGCTGTCGGGACATTGGCTTGTGCCGTGGGCATCGGCTTTATCATGCAGAATTCAGACACGGCTGAAAAACGCTATGGCAAGGCCGTTGCACCGAAAGGAGCCTCTCTTGTCCAAAATTTGGGGCCAAAAAGTGCCAGCAATGCCCTGCTTGAAGTCGAAGGAATCACGCTGACCTCTGCTGAATTTGACAGGCAGATCGACATCCCCGCGACCGATCCGCAGGTCGCCAAGGCCTCTGCTCCGCAAAGCATGCTGCCCACGCCCAGTGTGCCTGGTGGCGCGGTAACCCCGACTTGCGAGATTACAGCAAATGCGCGCGCCGTTGCGGCCGCGATGGTGAATCTTACGCTCGACGCACCCTGCCTGCCGAACGAACGGATGGCAGTCCACCACAACGGTATGATCTTTACCGAAACCACATCGGCCACTGGCCATATTGATCTGACCGTGCCGGCATTGGCCCAAGAGGCCGTGTTTATCCTCGCTTTCACCAACGGTGACGGTGCGGTTGCGCAGACCACGGTCGAAGAACTGGCCACCTACAAGCGCGTTGTGTTGCAGTGGAAAGGCCAGACCGGTTTTGAAATCCACGCCCGTGAATTTGGTGCGGACTATGGCGATGATGGCCATGTATGGTCCGGCGCACCCCGCGACATGGCTGCGGCGGTCACCGGGCAGGGCGGATTTATCAGTCGGCTGGGCGACACCGCAGCAGCAGAGCCGTTGATGGCCGAAGTTTACAGCTTTCCCATCAGCGCAACCGAGCGCAGCGGCGACGTGGCGCTGAGCGTCGAAGCAGAAGTGACACAGGCCAACTGCGGCATAGAGATCGAGGCGCAATCGCTGGAACTGGTTGAGGGTGGCAAGGTCAAAACCCAGAACCTGACGCTGGCCGTGCCGGAGTGTGATGCGATTGGGAACTTTCTGGTGTTGAATAATCTGCTCCAAGACCTGAAGGTTGCGCATAACTAACGCAATCGTTTGGGGTTCTATGAACAGCTTGAAACGTGCGGCGGTCTGCGCCGCACTTTTGCTATTTGCGCCGCTAATTGCCTCGGCGCAGGATGTCATGCTCACCTCGCGCGATGGCAAGGTCGAGTTGAGCGGCATATTACTGGGTTTCGACGGTGAGTTTTACCGTGTTGAAACGGACTATGGTCAGCTCACGGTCGATGGCTCGGGCGTTTCCTGTGCTGGACCGGGATGTCCCAATCTGGATGATTTCGTAGCCGAGGTTCAGATGTCAGGCTCTGCGACCATGGGGGCTGTTTTGATGCCCGCCCTGATCGAAGCCTTTGCCCAAAAGAACGGCTATAGCGTGAGCCGCGAGGAACAGAGCGCCACGAGGTTTACCCTGCTGTTGACCCAAAATGATTCCGGCAAACTGGCCGCGCGGTTTGGCTTTAGCGCGACCAATACGGACGAAGGTTTTGCCGATCTTCTGGCAGATGAGGCGGACGTTGTGCTGGCCTTGCGAGAGGTCCGGCGCGACGAACGGATTAATGCGCGTGAGGCCGGCATGGGTGATCTGACCGGGGCGAACCGAAGCCGCGTGCTTGCGCTGGATGCCGTTGTCCCTGTGGTGTCGCCCGCGAACCCGGTAAAACAGATTTCGCCGCTCATGCTGGCCCGCGTTTTTTCCGGCGAGATTGATAACTGGCAAGAGTTGGGCGGTCCTGATGGGCCGATTGTACTGCACCTGCCCGATGCGCGCAGCGGGTTGAGCCAAGCTATTGTGGATCAGGTTATGGGGCCTGCCAAACTTGAACTAACTCAGGTAATCACGCGCCATGGCTTGCCCGTCGACCTGGCAGAGGCGGTGGCAAAGGATCTGTTTGCCATTGGCATCACGAGCTATGCCGAACAGCGCAACACCCAGGTTCTGACGCTGGGGGGCAAATGTGGGTTTTTGCTGGATGCCTCGCGGCGCACCATCAAAACAGAAGATTACCCGCTGACCGCGCCGATGTTTTTGTATTTCCCGGCGCGCCGTCTGCCTTTGATCGCGCGGGAGTTTCTGGCCTTTACCAGAGGGCCTGCCGCGCAGTTGGTGATCCGTCGGGCCGGGTTTGTCGATCAGACCCCCGAAGAGATCGCCGTCGAGGATCAGGGCAACCGTTTTGCCAACGCGATAACTGTCGCCGGGCCTGAAACCTCGCTGGGAGAACTGCAGCGGATGACAGCGACCCTGACGCCGATGGCGCGGCTGACGACCTCGTTCCGGTTCGAGGCGGGGTCTATCCGCTTGGACGCGCAATCGCGGTCCAATGTGCAGCAATTGGCGCGGGCGTTGGAACAGGGCCAGTACGATGCGCGGCAATTGGTGTTTGTCGGCTTTAGCGATGGCGACGGGGCCGCCAAGGCCAACCGCGACATCGCCCTGCGCCGGGCCGAGGCAGTGCGGCGCGCGGTGAGTGCAGCAGCCGTGACGGCAAATCTTGAGCGCGTGACACTGGGGGTTGACGCCTTTGGCGAGGCGATGCCGATGGCCTGTGATGACAGCGAATGGGGCCGTCAGGCCAACCGACGGGTAGAGGTATGGGTACGCTAACCGATCCCGTTAGATGAACCCCTCGGAACGAAAGCTCAGCTCGCGGGATTTACCGATGATAAGGTGGTCGTGCAGCGACAGTCCCAGGGCGTCGCAGGCGGCAATCACCTGATTGGTCATGTCGATGTCTGACCGTGATGGCGTAGGGTCACCAGACGGATGATTATGTACCAGTATCAAGGCGCTGGCATTTAATTCCAACGCGCGCTTTGCGATCTCTCGGGGGTAGACAGGCACATGATCCACGGTGCCCCTTGCCTGTTCCTCATCCGCGATCAGCACGTTTTTCCTGTCAAGGTAAAGCACGCGAAACTGTTCGACTTCGCGGTGGGCCATGGCGGTGTGGCAATAGTCGATCAGCGCGTCCCAACTGGACACCACTGGCTGTTTCAGGACGCGCGATCGTGCCAGCCGTTGCGACGCGGCCTCGATGATTTTCAGCTCAACGATCACGGCCTCACCCACGCCCGATACATCGCGCAGGCGGGCTTCGGGTGCGGTGATCACGCGATTGAAATCGCCGAACTGGTCCATCAGGTTTCGCGCGAGCGGTTTCACATCGCGGCGCGGGATAGCGCGGAAGAGCACCAATTCCAACAATTCGTAATCGGGCATCGCGGCCGCTCCACCCGCCATGAAACGGTCACGCAGACGTTGGCGGTGATCGGCGATGTAGGAGGGCTGTTTACCCATGTTCGAAGGTGTCTTGCGAACCTCATCCATGAGGAATGGCAGGGGTAGGTCCGAAAATGTTTTGGGTGCATTCGACATGCAGCCAGCCTGCGCAGACATGGTTAGGATTCGGTTAACCGCGGCGGAATATTTAGGAATTGGAAAGGCCCTGAACGACAAACAAGATGCGCAGGACCCTACCGTTGCGGCGCAGAACATCCTTGTTCATAGCGACCTAAGTAGTCCGATGGGACTGCGAATTCCGGGCCAATGGCCCGGACGCAGATTTAGCCCTTCATAGAATCCCAAAATGACTTCACTGACGAAAAGAAGTTGCTGCTTTCGGGGTTGTTGTTCTGGGCCTCACCTTCGAACTCTCGCAGCAATTCTTTTTGGCGGCTGGTCAGGTTCACCGGGGTTTCCACCGCAAGTTCGATGATCATATCACCAACACCGCCGCCGCGCAGGGGTGGCATGCCCTTGCCACGTAGACGCATCTGGCGACCAGACTGGCTGCCCGCAGGGATTTGCACGCGGCCACGACCCCCGTCGATTGTCGGCACCTCGATGTTACCACCCAATGCGGCAGTGCTCATCGAAACTGGTACGCGGCAGAACAGGTTGGCACCGTCCCGCTCGAACAGGTCATGTTCGGCCACTTCGATGAATATATACAGATCACCCGACGGCCCACCGCGCATTCCGGCCTCGCCCTCGCCAGCCAGACGAATGCGGGTGCCGGTTTCGACACCGGCGGGGATATTGACGGATAGTGTGCGTTCTTTCTCCACGCGCCCTGCACCACGGCAGGACTTGCAGGGGTTCTTGACGATCTGACCCATACCCGAACAGGTCGGGCAAGTGCGTTCAACAGTGAAAAAGCCTTGCTGCGCGCGGACCTTGCCCATGCCAGAGCAAGTTGGACAGGTCGTTGGCTCTGACCCGCCTTCGGCGCCGGTGCCATTACACGCGCCACAATGCACAGCGGCAGGCACGTCAATAGATTTTTGCAGCCCGGAAAACGCATCTTCGAGAGAGATACTGAGATTATAGCGCAGGTCGGCGCCGCGCGCAGCACGGCGGCCGCCACCGCCACCACCCCCACGTTGACCCATGAAGTCGCCGAACAGATCGTCGAAAACATCGGAAAAGGCTGAGGAAAAATCGCCATGCCCGCCACCGGGGCGTCCGCCGCCACCCATGCCGCCTTCAAATGCAGCATGGCCATAGCGGTCATAGGCGGCTTTCTTGTCGCCGTCCTTCAGAACATCATAGGCTTCGCCGACTTCCTTGAACTGGGATTCGGCTTTGGGGTTGTCTTTGTTCCGGTCGGGATGAAGCTCCTTCACCTTGGTCCGGTACGCTTTCTTTAGCTCGTCGGCAGAGGCCCCTTTGGCAACGCCAAGCACCTCGTAATAGTCACGTTTTGCCATGGGTTTTCAGCTCCTGCGCTGGAACATGATGGGCCGGCCCGTCATACGGACCGGCCCTGTCATAGTTTCCGTCACACGCTTACGCGCGCTTGTCGTTGTCCAGATCTTCGAACTCGGCGTCGACGATATCATCGTCCCCACCGGGCGCGGAATCTGCGGCCGCGGCCATGTCATCATCGCCGTCATCCTGCGCGGCTTTATAGATGGCTTCGCCCAGTTTCATGGCGGCTTCGGTCACGTTCTGGATGCCGGACTTGATCTTATCGGCGTTGTCAGTTTCCAGTTCGTCCTTGAGCGCGGCAATAGCCAGTTCGATCGCCTCAACCGTGGTCGGATCAACCTTGTCGGAATGTTCTTCAACCGACTTCTCAGTCGAGTGGATCAACGATTCCGCCTGGTTTTTGGCTTCGATCAGGGTGCGGCGTTCCTTATCGGATTCCGCATTCTCTTCGGCGTCCTTCACCATCTTTTCGATGTCCGCATCGGACAGACCACCAGATGCCTGGATCGTGATCTTCTGCTCTTTCATGGTCCCTTTGTCGAGCGCGCCGACCGACACGATGCCGTTGGCATCAATGTCAAAGGTCACTTCGATCTGGGGCATGCCACGTGGTGCAGGCGGGATGTTTTCAAGGTTAAAGGCACCGAGGATCTTGTTGTCGGCGGCCATTTCACGTTCACCCTGGAACACGCGGATGGTCACGGCGTTCTGGTTGTCTTCGGCGGTGGAGAACACTTGGGACTTTTTGGTCGGGATCGTGGTGTTGCGGTCGATCAGACGGGTGAACACGCCACCCAGCGTTTCGATGCCCAAGGACAGCGGAGTAACGTCGAGCAGAACAACGTCTTTTACGTCGCCTTGCAGAACACCGGCCTGAATGGCGGCGCCAAGGGCAACCACCTCGTCAGGGTTCACACCTTTGTGCGGCTCTTTACCGAAGAATTTGGTCACTTCTTCGACCACTTTCGGCATCCGGGTCATCCCGCCAACCAAAACAACTTCATCGATATCCTTGGCTGTCAGACCGGCATCTTTCAACGCCGCAGCACAGGGTTTCATCGACGCTTTGATCAGATCACCCACGAGGCTTTCCAGCTTGGCGCGGGTCAGTTTCATGACCATGTGCAGCGGCGAACCATCCTTGCCCATCGAGATGAACGGCTGGTTGATTTCGGTCTGGCTGGAAGAGGACAGTTCGATCTTGGCCTTTTCGGCAGCTTCCTTCAGGCGCTGCAGCGCCATCTTGTCTTTGGTCAGGTCAACGCCATTGGTCTTTTTAAACTCATCGGCAAGGTAGTTGACGATGCGCATGTCAAAGTCTTCACCACCGAGGAAGGTATCGCCGTTGGTGGACTTTACTTCAAACAGACCATCGTCGATTTCCAGAATGGTCACGTCGAACGTACCGCCACCAAGGTCATAGACCGCGATGGTTTGGGTGTTCTCTTTGTCCAGACCATAGGCCAGCGCCGCAGCCGTCGGTTCGTTGATGATCCGCAGCACTTCGAGACCGGCAATCTTGCCCGCGTCCTTGGTCGCCTGACGCTGGGCGTCGTTGAAATAGGCAGGTACGGTGATGACCGCTTGGGTCACTTCTTCGCCAAGGTAGCTTTCGGCGGTTTCTTTCATCTTGCCCAGGATGAACGCGGAGATTTGGCTTGGGGAGTATTTCTCACCCTTGGCTTCGACCCATGCGTCGCCATTGCCGCCATCAATCACGTTGAAGGGCAGGTTTTTCTTGTCTTTGGCCAGATCGGCGTCGTCGTTGCGACGGCCAACCAGACGTTTAACGCCGAAAATTGTATTTTCGGGGTTGGTGACGGCCTGACGTTTTGCAGGCTGACCCACGAGGCGTTCGTCGTCGGTAAACGCGACGATCGACGGGGTTGTGCGCGCGCCTTCGGCGTTTTCGATCACGCGGGGTTGGCTGCCGTCCATGATGGCGATGCAGCTGTTGGTTGTTCCAAGGTCAATACCAATTACTTTGGCCATGTTTTCGATCCCTTTTTAAGTCTAAGGCGATGACACGAGGCAAGGACCCGTTTTGGCATCCTGCCCCGATCTGTGGACATCGAAGGCGCAGGTGCCCTCGACGGTTCGGAGCGTATATAAGGAGGGTATTTCCACCCTGCAACCATTGCAGAGGGTTGGAAGGCGGGATTCTATGATGATTTTTGTGAATGTGGCGGAGAACGAGACATAAATGACGGTATTGCGGCTGCGAGGCTTTGATATTCACAAGGGATTTCTAGACCGCGACGCACAGCGCGCGGTGTTGGAGGACGTGCGTGGTGTGGTACGTGTAGCCCCGTTTTTCCGGCCAGAAGTGCCGCGTGGCGGGCGCATGTCGGTGCGAATGACGGCTGCGGGGCAGTATGGCTGGTTTTCAGACCGGCGGGGGTATCGTTACGTCACGCAGCATCCAGAGGGCCAGCAGTGGCCCGCCATCCCCGCATCTGTCCTGGCGATCTGGGATCAGGCGACCGGGCTTGCACGCCGACCCGAATGTTGTCTGATAAACTATTATGATGCCGAGGCGCGCATGGGTCTGCATCAGGACCGCGACGAGGCGGATTTTCAATGGCCCGTGGTGTCCGTATCGCTGGGCGACGAGGGGCTGTTTCGCATCGGGAACACCGCACGCGGCGGCAAGACGGAATCGATCTGGCTGCAATCGGGGGATGTGGTGGTCATGGGCGGTGACGCGCGGCTGACCTATCACGGGGTTGATCGAATCAGGCCAGGGTCATCGGCGCTGCTGCCCAAGGGCGGGCGGATCAACTTGACGCTGCGGGTGGTGGAGTAGGCGTTTTCTTTTGAAGAAAACGGGCCGGACTTTTTAAAAAAGTCCGGGTGAGCGCTAGGGACTGAGGGAGCAGCAGCCGGTCAGGTGTTGCCATTGGTCCGTGCCTTGCAGGAACAGATCGACCGTCAGGCCAAAGTCGCGGTCAGACATGCCGTCGGTGCAGGCTTGCATGGTGATGGCCGCAATGGCGGTGCCCGAGGGGCCGCTGCCGATCAGGTTGTAACGATCACGGCGGTTCTGGGCCGATCCGGACTGAATGATGGAATAGGACTGCGCATCAAATGCCAGACCACTGAAGGTCATGCGCTGTCCGTTAACTTTAATCCCCCAGAACGGTTCCGTCCCGGCACAACTGGCCACTGGTGGCATTTTGCCCAGCCATTGTTCCTGCTGGCGTTTCAAAAACTTGAGCGAAACCCACCCCGATCCTTCACGCGTGTTCACCAATGCCCATGTTTCGCGGTCGTTGGGGCGGATCAGTTCAACATTTCTGGCGGCGGGCGACAGCACCCCAACGATAGGGGCGCTTGAGTTGGGTCTTTCGCGGATGTTCAGTACGTCACTGGCGGCAACGCCTGTCACATCATATAACGCGGGCCATGCGTCCTGCGTGGCAGCAGCCGGCAGGGATAGCAGGCACAGCAAGGCGATCAAAAGCCCCCTCATCGCCGAGCATTCCAACTAAGTGAGGCGTGTTTTCGTGTATAGAATTCGCCCATCAACCCGATCACCAGAAACACCAGCCCGACCCACATCGGATACTCCCAATTGCTGTAGCGCGGGTTGTAATTGATAAAGGCAAAGCCGCGCGCCTGATCAATTGTGTGAAACAGCGGATTCCAGTCGAACATAGAGATCATGAACCCGGGCAGCGAATTGGCCAGGAACATCTTTCCCGAGGCAATCATGTTGGCGCGTTGATACACAGTGGTAAAAAGCGCCACAACCGACGGAAACCACGGCTTCATCGCGAGCATTACAAGCCCAAGCGCACATCCGGTAAACCATGCGATCAGCAACATGCCAAAGGCCGCAATGGGCTGACTGATATCCAGCGGCGTAAAGCCAACGTGGTAAACGAAAAGAATGACGAAAAGTGACAGCACCTGAACGTAAAGCGCGCCCATAGCCGCCGAGGCAATAGAGATGAACGTGGTCATCGGGGCGTGCTGCATCATCGGGCTGGCCGGCCCTTCGGATCCTGCAACGGCACCCAACGCCTTTACATGCGTCAGATATAGGAAAATCCCGGTCATCAGATAGACCAGAAAATCCCCGCGTACGGCCGAGCTGCGCATCCCCAGTATGGAAAACATGATATAAAAGGCCATCACGAACATCACGGCCTGCATCATGTTCATGGCAATCGCGACAAAGGCATTGTTATGCTGCTTGCGGACGTTGCGCACGACCGAATGGTAAATCAGCTCAGCCATGGCAAGGGCCGATCCGATGCCCGTTGTCGGCTTGCGTGAGGATTGGAACATGCGTTGTGTCCTTGGGAATGCCTGAGCGTAGAACGGATTTCTTGCTGTTCCGTTAGCTCGGCATCATAAGGGGAGACGAAAAACTAATCAACGAAAGCCGAAAGGGCGGACGGAATGGAATATGATAAACTGGTCACGGTGATGCGGCAGTTGGCACTGCAAGCTGGCGACAAGATCATGGAAATTTACGGGCAGGACGACTTTGAGGTGAAAACCAAAAGCGACGAAAGTCCGGTTACCGCTGCGGACGAAGCTGCCGATGAAATCATTTCCGCCGGGCTGCGCGCGGCGTTCCCCGACGTGATGCTTGTGACCGAAGAACAATCCGCCACCCACACCGCGCGGGGCGATACGTTTTTGATCGTCGATCCTCTGGATGGCACCAAAGAGTTCGTGCACCGGCGGGGCGATTTTACGGTGAATATCGCATTGGTCGAAGGCGGTGTACCAACCCGTGGTGTGGTCTATGCCCCAGCTAAATCGCGGATGTTCTTTACACGCGCGGATGGTCAATCAGTCGAGGAAACGGGCGATTTTGCCAAGGATCAGGTCGGGCCTACGCAGGCAATATCAGTCTCTGACCCTGACAATTCGGCCCTGATGGTCGTCGCGTCAAAATCACATCGGGATCAGGCAACTGATGACTATATTGGCAAATACGGTGTGCGGGACATGACCAGCGCGGGGTCGTCGTTAAAGTTCTGTCTGGTGGCGACGGGTGAGGCCGACCTATATCCGCGCCTGGGGCGCACGATGGAATGGGACACAGCCGCGGGTCATGCGGTGCTGAACGGGGCCGGGGGTTCGGTGGTGCGCTTTGACGATCTGATGCCGCTGACCTACGGCAAGCCCGATTTCGCCAATCCGTTTTTCATTGCCCACGCGCCGGGTGTTGAATTGAAGAGTGCCTGATGTCTGTTCTTATTGTCATCCCAGCCCGCTACGCCTCGACCCGCTATCCCGGCAAGCCGCTAGTGGAGTTGAAAGGCGCAAGTGGCGTGTCGCGCAGCCTGATCGAACGCAGTTGGCGCGCGGCCTGTGCTGTCGGCGGTGTAGACCGTGTTGTCGTTGCCACCGACGACACCCGTATCGAACAGGCGGCGAAAGGTTTTGGCGCAGAGGTCGTAATGACATCCGTCGATTGCGCTAATGGTACCGAACGCTGTGCAGAGGCCCACGCGGCGCTGGGCGGTGGGTATGACATCGTGGTTAACTTGCAAGGGGATGCCCCGCTGACCCCGCATTGGTTTGTAGAAAGCCTTGTGCAGCGTCTGATCGCGGCCCCGCAGGCCGAGATCGCAACTCCGGTTTTGCGCTGCGACGGGACCACGCTCAATAATCTGTTGGCAGACCGAAAGGCCGGGCGCGTTGGCGGCACCACTGCGGTATTTGCCGCCGATAACACCGCCCTTTATTTCTCAAAAGAGGTCGTTCCGTTCACGTCAAACACCTATTTAGACACTGATATGACGCCGGTTTTCCACCATGTCGGTGTCTATGCCTACCGACCCGACGCGCTGGCGAACTACCCCTCTTGGCCGACCGGCCCGCTTGAGCAATTGGAGGGTCTGGAGCAGTTGCGTTTTCTTGAAAACGGTCGTTCGGTACTCTGTGCCGAGGTCGAGGCGCAGGGTCGAGAGTTCTGGGAGTTGAACAATCCCGAAGACGTCGCAAAGATCGAGTCCATGATGGCGAAAATGGGATTGGAGTGATGCACAGCCCCGTTAGTGTCGTGATCGTCAGCCGGAACAGGCCCGACGCATTGCGGCGCTGCTTGGCGGGATTGGCGCAGGTGCAGTATGATCCTTTTGAGGTGGTGGTCGTTGCTGATCCTGCAGGGATCGCTGCGGCGCGCGCGATGCCATTTGCGAGCGACCTCAAGCTTCTGCCCTTTGACGAAGCCAACATTTCGGCAGCGCGCAATCTGGGCATCACCCATGCAGCAGGCGAGGTGCTGGCCTTTATCGACGATGATGCCGTGCCAGAACCGCAATGGTTGCGGCATCTGGTGGCCCCTTTCGCGCAGGCAAATGTTGCAGCGACGGGCGGTTTCGTGCGTGGGCGTAATGGCATTTCGTTTCAGTGGTGTGCGCGATCGCTCGACAGCAAGGGCGGGGCAGAGCGCCTCGCAGTTGATGGTACGCGACCCACGGTGCTGCACCCGCCAAAGGGGCGCGCGATCAAGACAGAAGGCACTAATATGGCGTTTCGGCGCGATGTTCTGGTGCAATTGGGGGGCTTTGACCCGGCGTTTCACTATTTTCTGGACGAAACCGATTTGAACATGCGGCTGGCACGGGCAGGCCACGCCACTGCGATTGTCCCGTTGGCCGAGGTGCATCACGGATTTGCCGGCAACCGGGTGCGCAGGGACGACCGCGTGCCGCGCGATTTGTACGATATTGGGGCCAGTTGGGCAGTATTTCAGCGTAAGCACATTCCGCAACCTGAGTGGACAACCCATTGGGCGCAATTGCGAAAAGGCGAGCGTAAACGATTATTGCGTCACTTGGTCAGTGGCGGGCTAGAGCCGCGTGGCGTGCGATATCTACTGGCCCGTTTGGATCAGGGTTATGCCGAGGGTGCGTTGCGCACATTTGGCGCGGGGAAGCTGGCAGCCCATCCCGCCGCAGCCTTTCACCGCTTTCCTGCTTCCCGTCGCGACAGCGTGGTTATGGCTACCCGCCCCTGGCGTTTAGGCCGGGACCGCAAAATCGCTGCGGCGCGGGTGTCAGCGGGCGAGATTGTCACTTTGATCTGTCTGTCGCCTACGGCGATGTTCCACCGGGTGGAATTTGGGCGGCAAGATGGCGTTTGGCTGCAACGTGGCGGAATATTTGGGAAATCCATGCGCGGGGAACCGCTGTTTTCGTTGATTTCACGCAGGCGCCGACTGCAAAACGAACGCGCACGCGTTGCCACGCAGCGCGGATTGAGCGAAGAGTGATTTAGCGGTACCCTGCCAAAAACGTCAGCGCAGGGTTTGACCGACCTGCACAGAGCAGCCGGTCGGCATGAGTTTGTTAGGATTGAAATGCGTAAGAAAGTAACGAAAGCGATTTTTCCGGTGGCCGGCATGGGCACACGGTTCCTGCCAGCGACGAAATCGGTCCCCAAAGAAATTATGACCTTGGTTGACCGCCCGTTGATCCAATATGCGATCGACGAAGCGCGCGCGGCAGGGATCAAGGAATTCATCTTTGTCACCTCGCGGGGCAAAGGCGCGTTGGAGGATTATTTCGACCACGCGCCGCAGCTGGAACAGGAACTGCGCCGCAAGAAAAAGAAGGATCTGCTGAAGATCCTGAACAACACCAATATGGAAAGCGGCGCGATCGCCTATATCCGCCAGCATCGTGCGCTGGGTCTGGGCCATGCGGTGTGGTGCGCACGGCGACTGATTGCGAATGAACCTTTTGCCGTGATCCTGCCGGATGATGTGATCGCCGCCGAGAAACCCTGCTTGCAGCAGATGGTTGAGGCCTATGCCGAAACCGGCGGCAATATGGTCGCCGCGATGGAAGTGGAGCCGGAGCGCGCGTCATCCTACGGGATGTTGGATGTATCCGACGACATGGGCCAGCTGGTTAAGGTCAAGGGCATGGTTGAAAAGCCAGATGCAGACAAGGCGCCGTCGAACCTTGCGGTGATCGGGCGTTACATTTTGGCGCCAACGGTCTTGCAGAACCTTAATCAACTCAAGACCGGGTCGGGTGGTGAGATACAGCTGACCGATGCGATTGCCAAAGAGATCGAACATGACCGCGATGTTTACGGCTTCCGTTTCCGGGGGCAGCGGTTTGATTGTGGCTCTAAATCAGGGTTTTTGCAGGCAACAGTGGCCTTTGGTTTGGCCCGCGAAGAGCTGCGCGATGATCTGCGCGCATATCTGCATTCCATTATGCAGGTAGACAAGGCGGCCCAGTAACGGCAGCGTGGGAAGAGCAGTATGAGCAATGTTTTGGTTACTGGGGGTGCTGGCTATATCGGGTCGCACGCCTGCAAAGCGCTGAAGGCTGCAGGTTTTACCCCCGTCACATATGACAATCTGATTACCGGATGGCGTGATGCGGTCAAATTCGGCCCGTTCGAGCAGGGTGATCTACTGGATCGGGCGCGGCTGGACGCGGTTTTTGCCAAGTATCGGCCTGTTGCAGTGATGCATTTTGCGGCACTGAGCCAAGTGGGCGAAAGCATGTCCGAGCCTGGCCTCTATTGGCGTAACAACGTCAGCGGGTCGCTAACTTTGATCGAGGCTGCGGTAGCGAGTGGCTGCGAAAACTTCGTGTTTTCGTCGACCTGCGCCACTTATGGCGATCAGGATAATGTCGTCCTGAATGAGGACAGCGCGCAGCATCCGATCAATGCCTACGGCGCGTCGAAACGCGCAATCGAAGATATCCTGCGCGATTTCGAGGTCGCGCACGGGCTAAAGCACGTGATATTCCGATATTTCAACGTGGCCGGGGCAGACCCCGACGGCGAAGTAGGCGAGTTTCACCAGCCGGAAACCCACCTCATTCCGCTAATGTTAGATGCGATTGATGGCAAGCGGAATGGGTTGACCGTGTTTGGCGATGATTACGATACGCCCGACGGCACCTGCATCCGCGACTATGTGCATGTCTGCGATCTGGTTGATGCCCATGTCCTGGGGATCAAGTGGTTACAGGATGGCAAGGGTAGTCGTGTGTTCAACCTGGGCACCGGTACCGGATTTTCAGTGCGCGAGGTGATCGAGCACAGCCGCGCCGTGACGAACAAGGCCGTGCCGCACCATATCGGTGGGCGCCGTGCGGGCGACTGTACCAAGTTGGTGTCGGGGTCCACCCGCGCAGAGACTGAATTAGGGTGGAAACCCCAGCGTTCGACCCTAAAGCAGATGATTACAGATGCCTGGAGATGGCATCAGAGCGGCCACTACGATGGCTGATCCCCCTGCGCGTCTGTTGGATATGACGCGCAGTTTGCGCCGGGCCGCGCGGATGGCAACGGGTGTTGACCGGGTCGAGCGAGCCTATCTCGACCATTTACTGCAGCAGGACGCCCCCATTTTTGGGCTTGCACGGACCGCTTTGGGGTATGTGCTTCTGGACCGCGACGGTATGCGCGCGTTTCTCGACCGGCTGGATGGGCGGGCGTCTTGGGGGCCAAGTGACGTGCTGTCACGGTTGCCAAGGCGCCGAAATGTGACCCTAACAAGGGCCGAAAGCGATCTGCGTCGGTTTGCCATTGCGCGCTGTTTGCCCTTTGGCTTGCCAAGGGTATTACGTCGGCACTTGCCGCAGGGGTTTAGCTATCTGAATGTCGGACATAGTAATCTGACTGACCGCGTCTTGGGCGCAGTGAAACGTGCCAGTGGACGGGTCACTGTGCTGGTGCATGATGTGATTCCGCTGGAACATCCAGAATTTCAACGCCCGGGTACGGTTGTGCCGTTCAAGGGCAAAATCGACCGTATCAGCGCTATGGCTGATCTGGTTATCTATAATTCGCATGATACCAAGATGCGCAGCGAAGCGCAGATGCCGGGCAGGGTGCCGACCGCAGTGGTGGCACATCTGGGCGTCACGCCGCCGCAGCCTGATACGGGCCAATTGCCACCGGGACTGCCCCCCGCCGCGCCTTATTTCGTGACGGTCGGCACCATTGAGCCGCGCAAGAACCACAGTTTTCTATTGGACGTCTGGCATGGCCTTGGGCCGCAGGCACCCCCATTGTTGATCTGCGGCAGCCGCGGCTGGAACAATGAGACGGTTTTTGACCGGCTGGACAGGTTGCCGCCGGGTGGCCCCGTACGCGAGGTGCCGGGACTATCCGACCCAGCGCTGGCCGCGCTGGTTCAGGGGGCGACGGGACTGGTTTTTCCAAGCCATTCAGAGGGCTTTGGCCTGCCCCCCGTCGAGGCGCTAACCCTGGGAACGCGTGTTTTGTGCAACGATCTGCAGGTATTGAAAGAGATTTTAGGGAATAAAGCCGTTTACGCCTCGGTCTCGGACACGTATTTGTGGATAAAGACAATCGAAAGTTGGGCAAAAAACCCGCCGGATGCGCGCGATGCACGGAAATTTGTGGCCCCCACCTGGGCGGATCACTTCAATACCGTGTTAAGGTTAACGTGATAGCGCATCAAAAGAGCGGTTTGGTTCCGAAGGTGAAGGGCGGTTTTGGGTGTAATTCAGTCATATCGGCTGAGGCTTCAGCGCAAGCGTTGGCGGATTCGCGCGTTTCGTAAACGCCGCGAGCTAAAGCGCATTGCCATTCGTACAGGTCAGATCAAGCCTGACGATTTGCTGCTGTTCTGCACACAGCGCAACGAACGTATCCGGTTGCCCTATTTCCTGGACTACTACCGCGAGATGGGCGTGGGGCATTTCTTTTTCGTGGATAACGACAGTGACGACGGGTCACTGGACTATTTGGCGGATCAGCCCGATGTGTCTGTGTGGAGCACGAAGCACAGCTATAAACGATCCCGTTTTGGCGTGGATTGGCTGAATTGGTTGCAGATGAAGCATGCCCATGGCCATTGGACGCTGACCGTCGATCCCGATGAATTCCTCGTCTACCCCTTTTGCGACACGCGGCCCCTGCGCGCGCTGACCGACTGGTTGGATGCGTCCTCGATCAAATCGTTCTCTGCGATGTTGTTGGATATGTACCCTAAGGGCCGGCTGGATGAGCAGCCCTATCAAGCGGGGCAAAACCCGATCGAAATTGCGTCGTGGTTTGACAGCGGAAACTACACGATCGCGCGCAATCACAAGTTTACGAACCTGTGGATACAGGGTGGACCGCGCGCGCGCGTCTTTTTTCCAGATACCCCTGAAAAGGCGCCGGCGCTGAACAAGGTGCCGCTGGTCAAATGGGACAAACGCTATGCTTACGTCAGTTCGACCCATATGCTGCTGCCGCGCGGGTTGAATCAGGTCTATGATGAATGGGGCGGCGAAAAAGCCTCCGGTGTGCTGTTGCACGCCAAGTTCCTCGACACCTTCAGCGCCAAGGCGGCGGAGGAGTTGGAGCGCAGCCAGCACTATGCCGCATCGGTGGAATACAAGGCTTATGCAGAACGGCTGAAAGATGATCCGCAGCTTTGGTGCAAATGGTCCGAACGCTACATCAACTGGCGACAACTAGAGATCCTCGGCCTCATGTCCAAGGGGAACTGGGCGTGAGCGTCGGCATCGTCATGTTGGTGCACACGGCTCTCGGTCGGGCCGAACAGGTGGCGCGGCATTGGGCGGCGGCGGGTTGTCCGGTGGTGATCCATATCGACAAATCCGTGCCACGCCGCACGCACGATGCCTTTGTATCTACGCTGGGCGATTTGCCCGATGTGCGGTTCAGCCCGCGCTATCGTTGCGAATGGGGCACTTGGGGCATTGTCGCCGCATCGCAAGGCGCGTCAGAGATGATGTTAGCCAATTTTCCGCAGGTGCGGCACGTCTATCTGGCGTCGGGGTCATGCTTGCCGCTGCGCCCGGTGCAGGAATTGATTGACTACCTCGAACAGCGGCCACGCACCGACTTTATCGAAAGCGCAACTACTGCGGATGTGCCCTGGACGGTGGGTGGGCTGGACGAAGAGCGGTTCACCCTGCGGTTTCCGTTTTCATGGAAGAAGAACCGGTTTCTATTCGACCGCGCGGTGGATTGGCAGCGTCGGCTGAACCTCAAGCGGAAGATGCCAAATGGAATTGTGCCGCATATGGGGTCGCAGTGGTGGTGTCTGACGCGCCGTACCCTGTCGGCCATTCTACAAGACCCCGAGCGGTCCACCTATGACCGCTATTTCCGCCAAGTCTGGATTCCTGATGAGAGCTATTTTCAGACATTGGCGCGGCAGTATTCGACCAACATCGAAAGCCGGTCTCTGACGCTGTCAAAGTTCGATTTCCAGGGCAAGCCGCACATTTTTTACGACGATCACTTGCAGTTGCTGCGCCGATCCGACTGCTTTGTCGCGCGCAAGATCTGGCCCTACGCCGATCGCCTGTACGAGGCGTTTCTGACCGATATCGCGGGCGCGATGAAAAAGACCGAACCGAACCCCGGTAAGATCGACCGCATTTTCGCCAAGGCGGTCGAGCGGCGGACGCGCGGCCGGTCGGGCCTGTATATGCAAAGCCGTTTTCCAAACGAGGATTGGGAAAATGGCGTGACGGCGGCCCCCTATTCGATGTTTCAGGGCTTCACCGAATTGTTCGAGAATTTCGAACCATGGCTGGCCAAGGCCACCGGCGCGCGGGTGCACGGGCATCTGTTTGCACCGGACCGGGTGCATTATTCGGATGCCCAATCGGCCATCAATGGCGCGCTGTCCGATAACGCCATCCTGCGCGATTATAACAACAAGGGTTTCCTGACCAATCTGATCTGGAATACACGGGGCGAACGGCAATGTTTTCAGTTTGGTCCGCTCGACAATCAAGATGTGAATTGGCGGATCGCAAAAGACCCAAACGCGCAGGTATCGGTGATTACGGGCGCATGGGCGGTGCCACTGTTTCGCTCTAATCTCGATTTTGCTGACATCCGGGGATTGGCTGCACGTCTGCAGCGGGTCGAGAGCGACCATATGGATGTGCTGCGCTCCCCCTTTACCAAGGCGCGGGTGCGCATCTGGTCAATGGCCGAATTTATCGAGGCCCCGATGGAGCCGTTGCAGGGTATTCTAGACGAAATCGGCCGAACCAAGCTGCGCCGCCTGTCAGAGGCGCCCAAGATGGTGGACCTCAGTGGGTTTGGCCAGTTTCTACAAAATCTCAAAAACCAGGGTATGCACCCCTATTTGATGGGGGATTTTCCGGTTGAACGGGGCGTCGCCGCCAGTCCGAAACCCCCGCGCAAGCCATATTTGGTGCAATAAATGACAGACAGGTTCGACAGTTTTGTGGTCTTTGCTGAAATGCGCACAGGCTCAAATTTTCTCGAGGCGAACCTGAATGCCTTTGAGGGGATCACCTGCCACGGAGAGGCATTTAACCCATTCTTTATGGGCTACCCCAAAAGTGATCCAATTCTGGGGGTCGATCAGGCTGCCCGCGATGCCGATCCGATGGTGTTGCTACAGGCGATCCGGGGTCAGCACGGCATACTGGGCGGGTTTCGATATTTTCACGACCACGATCCGCGGATTTTTGACACGATCATTGCCGACGAACGCTGCGCAAAAATAGTGCTGACGCGAAACCCGGTCGAAAGCTATGTCAGCTGGAAGATCGCGCAGGCAACGGGTCAGTGGAAGCTAACGGATGTTAAGGCGCAAAAGGTCGCGCAGGCGGTGTTCAACGAGGCGGAATTCAATGCGCATCTGGATGCCTTGCAGGCGTTTCAGATCACCTTGCTGAACCGGCTTCAGATATCGGGGCAGGCGGCCTATTACGTGGCTTACGAAGACCTGCAGAGTCTTGAGGTCATGAACGGGCTGGCGCGTTATCTCGGGGTGGATGAACAGCTTGAGGGGTTGGACAAGAACCTAAAGAAACAGAACCCCAGTCCGATTTCGGCCAAGGTCAGCAATTATGATGACATGCTTCAGGCGCTGTCGCGGCTGGACCGTTTCGATCTGACGCGCACCCCGAATTTCGAACCGCGGCGCGGGCCTGTAGTGCCGTCGTATATCGCCGCAGCGAAAAGCGGGCTGCTGTACCTGCCGATAAAATCCGGGCCGGAAAGTCAGGTTATGGATTGGATGGCGGCGCTTGACGGCGTTGCTCGGTCAGACTTGCACAGCAAGATGTCGCAAAAGGATCTGCGGCAATGGAAGCGCAAACATACCGGGCACCGTAGTTTTACGGTGGTGCGCCATCCCGTGCTGCGCGCGCATGATGCATTTTGCCGACGTATTCTGCCGACGGGTAAGGGCAGTTATCTGCAACTGCGCAATACCTTGGTCAGGCGGTACAAGTTGCCCCTGCCCGCAGACGGCCCCGGTGCGGACTATGACGCGACCGCACATCGCGAGGGTTTTTTGGCGTTCCTGAAGTTCCTGAAGGGTAATCTGGCCGGACAGACCGCGATCCGGGTTGATGCGACATGGTGTAGCCAGGGGCAGGCCATCGCCGGATTCGGTGATTTCTGTCTTCCGGATCGTATTATCCGAGAAGAGGATTTGACCAAGGAGCTTGGCGATTTAGCCGCGAGTGTCGGTCAACGCGCTCTGCCTCCGTTGGGCGGTGCGCAGGCGCATGAGCCCTTTGATCTTGGTCAGATTTACGACGATGAGATCGAGAAATGCGCATCCGACGCATACCAGCGTGACTACATGATGTTTGGATTCGGGCGCTGGCGCTAGTCTTCAGAAATTTGTTGAGTCTTTTTGTAGGGTATGGTTTCTAGCCGCACGGCAGCCAGTGATTCCCTCTCACAGCCACCCTGATTTCCATCAAATAGGTGTTGTGCCGTGACTAAATACTTGCTGATTGCTGTTCTGCTATCGAGTTTTGCTGCCCTTCCGCTGCGCGCCGATGACACGGGTGATGGAAAGCTTGGCATCGAGCTGAATACCGCGGACACACAGGACACCAGTTGCACGCTGACCTTTTTGGTCGACAACGGCCTCCCGCATGATCTGGATAAACTTGTGCTCGAAGCTGTGATTTTCACCCGTGATGGGCAGGTAGAGCGCCTGACCCTGTTTGATTTTGGAGAGCTTCCTGCCGGGCGATCACGGGTGCGCCAGTTCGTTCTGCATGACGCGCCCTGTGCGAGCCTTGGTCGAGTTCTGTTCAATAGTGCCAGCACCTGCGAGGGGGCGGGGCTGTCGATTGATAGCTGTATGAAAAACATCGCACCATCATCGCGCATCGGTATCGAGGTGCTGGGATGATGAACGGTCTGCAAGCTTGGTTTGAGCCGCTACGCGAGATTGCCGAGGTCGGTGGGCCGGTGGTGGTTGTGCTGCTAGGTGTTGGGGTGCTGACGCTGGCAGTGGTGCTTTATAAGCTGTGGCAGTTTGCCGTGGCAGGCGTGGGTCGGCACGCCGCGTTGCGGCAGGCCGTGGCGGCATGGGATCGCGGCGACAGGGACGCGGCGCGGATATTTCTGGGACAATCCAAAAGCTATCTTGCGCCTGTGATCGACATGGCCTTTGCCCGCGACGGCGCTGCGACAGATCGGCTGCAAGCCGATGCAGAGCAACGGTTTTCACAGTTGGAGCGTGGCCTCAGGCTTTTGGATTCCGTGGCGCAGTTGGCGCCGTTGCTGGGTCTGTTCGGCACCGTTTTAGGGATGATTGACGCATTTCAGTCGTTGCAATCGGCGGGCACACAGGTCGATCCGTCGATACTCGCCGGGGGGATCTGGGTGGCGCTGCTGACCACGGCGGTCGGGCTTGTCGTGGCAATGCCGACGGCGCTGGCGCTCAGTTGGTTCGAGGGGCGGATGGAGGCCGAGCGCGTCATCGCTGATGCGGCAATTCTGACCGTCCTCGCGCCAACGGGCAGCGGCGCCGAGGCGGCCCGGACCCATGGCTAAGGCGCGCAGAAGGCGGCGGCGATTGTCGTTAACGTCGTTGATCGACGTCATATTCCTGCTGCTGCTGTTCTTTATGCTGACGTCCACTTTTACCCGTTTTTCCGAGGTCGAACTGGCGGCGGGTGCAGGCGGCGCAGGGGAAAGTGCGCTGCGGCCTGTTTTTATGCAGCTTGCGCCGGATGAGTTGCGCGTGAACGGCGAAATCGTTGCGCTGGATGAAATCGGTCAGGCGCAACTGCTGCGCGCGGCGGAGCGCGGGACGCCGCTGTTGGTAAGCCTGTTGCCGAATGTTGATGCTCAGCGGTTGACCGATCTGCTGGTTGCCTTACGCGCGCTTCCCGATCTGCGCGTGACGGTCCTGGAGGATTAGATCATGCGGCGAATGGCCCCGGCCAAATCACAGCGTGAACCCACTATCGCGTTGATAAACATAGTCTTTTTGATGTTGGTCTTCTTCATGGTGGCGGGCAGTTTGGCGCGACCGATTGACCAGTCGCTGACACTGGTCAACACCCGCGATCTGGACGGCCGCGCGCCGGTGGATGCACTGGTAATTCACGCCGACGGCACACTGTCCTATCGCGGCAATCGTTTGGAAGACGCCGCTGCCTTTGTAGATGCCCTGCCCGAAGAAGACCGCGAGGTTTTGCGGATTATGCCGGACCGGACACTGGCGGCCGAACGTCTCGTGGCGCTGACCAGTGATCTACGCCGTGCGGGGGCGTCGCGGATACTGCTTGTAACGGAACGGGGGATGCCATGATCATACGTTCCACATGGGCCAAGGCGGCGGCACTCGTGGTGGCGGCGTCGGTGGTGATTGGTGGCTCCAATTTCGTCGTGGCCCCGGCGCGGGTCGAAGTAGAGGGCGGCGGACAGGCCACACCTGCGCGCGTCGGATCACGGTTCGAGGATATGGTCGCGGGAACATTGACAGCCGATAAGGGCGAGGTGCTGTCGGCGGCCACGCCGCCCGAACCGCCCGCTGTAAAAGCACAGTCGGCGCAGCCCCCCCCGACATCCGCCGTCGCCGCTACGCCAACCGCGCGGCACGCTGCGTCGGCCCCGACAGAGGTGGTGATTGCAGCACCGGAGTCACCCGTTGTGACAGCAGCGATTGCGGCGTCGGCACGCACTGTGGTGACGACACATGTCCCCAGCACCACCGCGCCACGGTTGTCGCAGCGGCCTGAACCGCGCGATCCACAGCGCATGGCGCAGGCTGCTGCACGTGTCAAAAAACCGGTCAAAAAGGCCATACCAGCAACAAAGCGCGGTATCGCCAAGCGGGACAACGCCAAGGGTGCTGCGACTGGACGGGTCAAAGCAAAGGCAGCGCAGCAGGGCAACACTGGCTCTCAGGCGGTGCAAAGCGGAACGGCGGCCAAAAGCAACTATCCCGGTCAGGTGATGCGCAAAATCGCGCGGGTGCCAAAGCCAAACGTCAGCAGCCGTGGCGAAACGGTTGTTACCTTTGCAGTATCGGCCAGCGGTGGCCTGTCGCAGGTTGCCGTCGCGCGCAGTTCCGGGTCTGCGGCGCTAGATAGGGCGGCCCTTGCCGTGATCCGCAAGGCTGCCCCCTTTCCGGCACCCCCAGCCGGGGCGCAGCGACAATTTTTGATCAAGATCAAGGGCCGCTAGCGCGCCGGGATTGAAACGTGACGCTAGCGCGAAATCAGATCAAAGATCGGGGCGCTTTGTCGGTTTACCACGGCGCGAATGTCTTCGGCGGTGCGGGTTTCACTGCGGATGAAGTCGATGAAATTCATGTTCACATTATTGAACAGCAGCTCGCCGATCGGTTCAAAAGGAACGTCCTCACGGATGTGTTGCGTCTTTTGCATCACTTGGACAAAGCGGCAGCATTGCTTGGATAGGCGATTGTCCATTTCGGTATAGCGTTGGGAAAATTCGGACCCCGGGTCGAGCATGGATTGAGAGACTGCGATGCGCCAAAGCGAGCGCGGCGTCTTTGTGAAAGATGTGGTAAAGTAGGTCACGACCAGTGCATCGAAACCGGCGGCAGCGCTTTCGTGGCCACGATCAATACAGCGATCGGCCTCGGCCAAGACGATTTCGGTTTCCGCAGAGACGCTGGAAAGCAAAATGTCTGCCTTGGACCGGAAGTAATTATAGAAGGTCGCCGCCGACAGATCGGCACGCGCGGCAACGTCTTCGATGCGGGTGTTTTCATAGCCTTCCTGCTGAAACATACGCGACGCCTCTTGGATAATGCGCTGCGCAGTCGCTGCTTTTTTTCGCTCTCTCAGTCCCATGGCCCGCCTGCATTTTTATAGTGTCTCAAAGTTTAGATTGACACAAAGTTTAACGTATATCTATGTTTAAGTTAATGCCGAGAAACGGAACTTAATAACAGGGGACGAACATGCAACTGGTGAAATACTCTGGAATGGGTGGGGTGGCGGCTTTGATGCTTTCGACCTCCACGGCGCAGGCGGCGGACGAGCTGAACGCCTTGGTCTGGTGCGATCACACGGACCCAGCACTGCTAGAGCCATTTGAGAAGGCCCATGGCGTTCGCGTCAACGTCAAGGAATATGAGGGCACCGCTGCTGGTCTCGCCATTCTTGGCCAGTCCCGGCCGGGTGATTGGGATGTGATGGTGATTGATACTGTCGACGTTGGCCGAGCGGTCGACGAGGGGCTGTTGTCCCCGTTGCCTGCCGATGCGCTGTCGACGTCGACCTATTTCCCCGAAGTTGTCATGGCCGACAATAATGCGCGTGATGGGGTGACCTATGCCGTGACGGAAAAGTTTGGCTATAACACCATTGCGTTCAACTCCGCCAAGGTCGACGCCGCAGACATGCAGGATATGAGCAGTCTGTGGTCGGGAAAGTATGATGGCCGCATTGCCGTTTACGACTATTACCTGCCGGTGCTTGGTCTGATCGGTCTGGAACAGGGCGTGGCAACCGCTGACCTGGACAGCGCGGCCGTTGAAGGGTTGCGCGATCGCGCCTATGCGCTCAAGGCGGCGGCCCTGCAGGTCAGCGATGTGGTTGCGAGCCAAACTGCACTTGCCACGGGCGAAGTCGATATTTTGATTGGCGGTGGCGAATGGGTGACTGCCGTGCTCAGCGCGGAAAACCCCGAGCTTGACTGGTCGGTGCCCAGTCAGGGCGCGCTGCGGTGGTCGCAGTCGATCGCCGTACTCGATGGGTCCGAAAACAAGGATCTGGCTGTGGAATTTATCAAGTATATCACCAGCCCGGAAGGTCAGGCGCGGCTTGCTACATCATCCTGCTATTGGGGGATGCCCGCGAACAAAGCAGCGGGTGATGTGTTGAGTGATGATCAGAAAGGCGCGCTGCGCTGGGATGAACAGGCTGACTACCTGGCCCGGACACAGCTGTACCCCGTCCCGGACGCCGATCTGGATCTTGCCATGCAGGATCTGTGGACGGACATGCTGCAACAATAATGCAAATGCGGGACGGGCGTTTGCGCCCGTCCCGCCGTGCCGCCAACGACGGAGCAGATAATGACCATGGAGCGACAGGAACGGCGGCGCAGCTTTGGCTTTGTCGTGCCGGCGTTGATCTGGACCTGCGCGTTCTTTGTCGTGCCTTTTGTGGTGATGCTGGTGCTCAGCCTGGCGCATCTGGAAGGGCGCGAAATCATCCAGAGTTTCGATCTGGGAAACTACGTCAAGATTTTCACCGAACCCTCGCTGTTCAAGGGAATCGTCGTTTCGATCGAGATCACGCTGACCGTCACAGTGATATCCGTGTTGCTGGCATGGCCGCTGGCATGGATCATCGCAACACAGGTGCCGGAACGCTATCAGCGGTTGGCGATCATGCTGGCAGTCCTGCCGTTCTGGACGTCTTATGTCGTGCGGTCATATGCTTGGGCGCTGGTGCTGGGGCAGAACGGCGTGGTCATGCAATCGCTGATCGGTATTGGTATACTGGATGAGCCGATACAGATTATGGCGACACGTGCTGCCACGGTCATTGGCTTTGTGCATTTCTTTGTGATGCTGCTGACGCTTACGATCTATTCCAATCTGGTACAGCTTTCGCCCAATTATGCACGCGCCGCTGCCGATTTGGGCGCGAACGGCTGGAACACGTTTCGGCTGGTGATCCTTCCACTAACGCTGCCCGGCATTATGACGGGAGCGTTTCTGACCTTTGTACTGTGCATCGGCGATTACATCACGCCGCAGATATTGGGCGGAAATAACGAGTTGAGCATGCCGCAACTGATCATGCTGCAACTGGGACGGCGCGGCGATTTTCCGATGGCATCAGCACTTTCGGTTGTCCTGATGGTCATCGTAACGCTGGCCTATGCGGCATCGTCGCGCTGGCTCAAGATGGAGCGTGTCTAATGCGGACGCTGGGCTGGCTCTATATGGCCGCGATTTTCATCTTCATCTTTCTGCCGGTCATCGTTCTGGTGCTGTTTTCTTTCCAGGACAGCCGCCTGCCGGTGCCGCCTTTCGACGGGCCGACGTTGAAATGGTATGTGCAGGTCCTTTCGGATCGCGGCATGATGGCGGCGCTGCGCAATTCCTTGGCGGTGGCAACAATTTCGGCCGCCATCGCGCTGTTGCTGGGGTTCTTTGCCGCGCAGGGGTTGGCGCGGGTCCGGTTGCCGGGTTCGGTGCTGATGCGTGGGCTTTTGATTGCGCCGATGACGGTCAGCTATCTGATCATCGCGCTGGGCCTGCTGACGGTGTTCAACACCCTTGGCTTTCGCCCCTCGCTTTGGACCACGGGCATTGGGCATGTGGTCATCAACCTGCCACTGTGCTTTGCAATTTTGTTCGCCGCGATGGGCGATCATCAGAAAAACGCCGAACGTGCAGCGCGTGATCTTGGCGCCTCTGATATGCAGGTACTATTCCTCGTGACCGCGCCAATGCTGAAGCCCGCCTTGCTTGCCGCCTTTTTCCTTTCCGTCACATTCAGCTGGGACGAATTCATCATCGCCTTCCTGCTGACCCGCTTTGACGTCACCCTGCCGGTCGAAATCTGGTCGATGCTGCGTTCGGGCCTATCGCCTGCAACCAATGCGATTGGATCATTGGTGTTCCTTGTGTCGATCGCGATCCTGATCCTGCTGGAACTGACCGTATTCAGAAAGTCGAAAACATGACCGCCAATGTCTCATTGCACGCAGTGTCCCATCACTTTGGGGCGTTTCAGGCGCTGGACGATATCAATCTGGAATTTGCTGCCGGCGAATTCGTGGTGCTGTTGGGGCCGTCGGGCTGCGGCAAGTCTACCTTGCTGTTCATCCTTGGAGGGTTTCTGACGCCGACCCGCGGTGAGGTGTTGATCGGCGGCAAGGATATGTCGCGTGTGGCGGCCAAGGACCGCCCGACCACAACCATGTTTCAGGACTATGCGTTGTTTCCGCATATGACATTGCGCGACAACGTCGCCTTTGGCTTGCGGATGCGCGGGCAGGGCAAGGCACTGCGAAACACGAAGGCGGATGAGATGTTGGATCTGGTCGGACTTGTCGACAAGGCGGGCCGCAAACCTCACGAACTGTCGGGCGGTCAGCGGCAACGCGTCGCCCTAGCGCGGGCCTTGGCTGTCGAGCCGGAGGTGCTGCTGCTCGACGAACCTCTGGGCGCGCTTGACCTCAAACTGCGGCGCCAGATGCAAGAAGAGCTGAAGGCCATTCAGCGCAAGGTCGGCACAACCTTTGTTCACGTGACCCACGATCAGGAGGAGGCGATGGCGATTGCCGACCGGATCGCGGTGATGAACCACGGCAAGGTCGAACACGCGGGATCACCAGAGGAAGTCTATTTGCGGCCCAAGACGCTGTTTTCTGCCAACTTCATGGGCGATCTTAACATGATACCCGACAACGTTATGGGCCGTGCGGCAGGGGCAAACATGGTCTATGCGGCACGGCCTGAAAATGTTGGCCCATCGGGGGAGATCAGCCTGGGTGATGCTACGCTTGAAGAGGCATCGTTCTTTGGCACATATCACCGCTGCCATTTCCGCGCGGGCGATGGCACTGTCTATGTGGCGCACCTACCGGTCGGTGAACTGCCTGAAAAGGGGCAGATGGTGCCGCTGTTTGCCGCTCATCCGATGACTCTGAGGGCCGGCGCATGAAACTTGCCCGGCCAGAAGATTGGTATCGTATTCGCAAGCTGTCTGATGGCGTCACATGGATAGATGAGCCGCATATCAAGGAATTTTACCGCTGCAACATTTGGCATGTGCGCGGGCGCGACAAGGATATGTTGGTGGACAGCGGCATGGGGGTCTTGTCGTTACGGGAATGGGTGCCCTTGGTCACCGAACGGCCGCTGGACGCAGTGGCAAGCCATACGCATTTTGATCACGTCGGCACGCACCATGAATTTGACTGCCGCCTGTGCCACGCGGCCGAAGCTGACATCCTCGCCGCGCCCACGCGCGAAAATACATGGGCGGCGGATTATGTCACCGACGATATATTCACCGAACTGCCGCCTGCACCCTATCAGTCCAGCACATACGCGGTCAAAGCGGCCCCGGCGACGCGAATACTTCACGACGGCAGTATGATCGACCTGGGCGACAGAGCGTTCGAGGTGATCCACACGCCCGGTCACAGTCCGGGTGGCATCGCGCTGTGGGAAGCTGCGACCGGCATGCTGATCTCAGGAGATATCCTGTATGATGGCCCGCTGATCGAAAGCGATGATGAGGCCGAAATGGCGCAGTATGTCGAGAGCATGAAACGTCTACTGACCTTGCCCGTCCGCGTGGCACACGGCGGCCATTTCAAATCGTTTTCCGGCGAGAGGCACCGTGAACTGATCACCGGCTGGCTTCGGGAAAAAGACGTCTAGCTGGAATACTCCCGCCTTTGATCCGGCGCACCGACACAGCTTCATCTGCTCTTCACTCAGTAATAAAGATTGCTCACGTACCCGGGCCGAGTTGTGAAGCTGGAAAAAAGAGGGCATGGCAACATCAATTCCGCCTCCGATTGGCCTATTGGCTTTCACAATGACACCAGAGGCATTAAGCATCAGCATCTTGGCAGCTTAGGGGCATGTTGTGGCGCAAAAATCCACCATCTATAAAGTTGAACTGTCCGTCTCTGATATGGACCGCCATTATTACGAGACCCATAAGTTGACCGTCGCCAAACATCCCTCCGAGACGGATGAACGTTTGATGGTGCGCCTTCTCGCTTTTGCCCTCAATGCCAATGAGCAGTTAGAGATGACCAAGGGGCTTTCAACGGATGACGAGCCGGACATCTGGCAAAAAAGCCTGAGCGGCGAGCTTGAACTTTGGGTCGCCTTGGGCCTGCCCAGCGAGAAGGTCATGCGCCAGTCTTGCGGCAAAGCGGAGAAAGTGATCGTTTATCCCTACGGCGGCAAGACAGCCGAAGTGTGGTGGGATAAAACCAAAAATAGCACGACCCGCTTTGATAACCTTCGGGTGACAGCTTTTTCGGAAAACGACACGGCTGAGCTGGCAAAACTGGCAAGTCGCGCGATGAAGCTGCAGGTCAATATCCAAGATGGCGAGGTGATGGTCAGCGTTGATGATAAGATCGTTTATGTTGCGCCGAACGAATGGAACCGCACTGGTCGTTGATAATCTGCCGTCCGAAGTAATCCGGCAGATTCGACCAGCGCTTTAAGACCTAATCAAAAGTCCAAGTTTGCAACATTCAGCGCGTTTTGCTGGATGAACTCGCGGCGCGGTTCAACCACATCGCCCATCAGCTTGGTGAACAGATCATCCGCCTCGGCCATGTCTTCGACGCGGACCTGCAATAGTGTGCGGGCATCCGGGTCAAGGGTGGTTTCCCACAACTGATCTGGGTTCATTTCGCCCAAGCCCTTGTAGCGTTGCAGGGAAAGGCCCTTTTCGCCCTCGGTCAAGATTGCCTCCAGCAGGTCAACGGGGCCGTGAATCAACTGGTTGCGGTCCTTGCGTACCAATGTGGCCGGCAGGTCGTAGACCTCTTGCAGGTGTTGGGTAAAGCTGCCTGAGCGCTTTGCCTCGCCAGAGCGCAGCATGCGGCCATCGAGGGTGCGCACCTCTTCGACACCGCGCAGGATGCGGGCCAGACGAATGCCGTGGTCTTGGGTGATGCGCCCCTGCCAGCCACGCTCGTATTCCAACGCAATAAGGTTCAGTCGCATCGCAACCTTGTCGGCCACGCCCTGCAAATCGGAATCTACGGCGCCGGGTACAAAGGCCCCGGCGATGGCGGCCTGTTCAAGAATGTGACGGGGGTAATGGGTTGGGAAGGCTTCGAGCACGCGGCGCATCTGGCGGGCCATGTCGACCACACGGGCCAAATCCTGGCCGCTGATCTCTTCGCCGTTGCCTTGGCGCAGCATCGCGCCTTCGACACCTTGCTGGATCAGGTACTCTTCCATTGCGGCCTGATCCTTGAGGTAAACCTCGGACTTGCCGCGTGACACTTTGTACAACGGTGGCTGCGCGATATAGAGGTGGCCGTTTTCGATCAACTGCGGCATCTGACGGTAGAAAAAGGTCAGCAAAAGGGTGCGGATGTGCGCCCCATCGACGTCCGCATCCGTCATGATGACGATCTTGTGGTAGCGCAGTTTGTCGATGTTGAATTCGTCGCGACCGATCCCGGTGCCAAGCGCCATCACAAGGTTGCCGATTTCCTGACTGCCCAGCATCCGGTCAAAGCGGGCGCGCTCTACGTTCAGGATTTTACCCTTCAGCGGCAAAATCGCCTGAGTCTGTCGGTCGCGGCCGGTTTGGGCAGAGCCGCCAGCGCTGTCACCCTCGACGAGGAAGACTTCGGTTTTGGACGGGTCTTTTTCAGAGCAATCCTTGAGCTTGCCTGCGAGGAAGTTCACGTCCATCGCTGACTTGCGCCGGGTCAGTTCACGCGCCTTGCGTGCCGCTTCGCGGGCTTGGGCCGCTTCGACGATCTTGCCCACGATGATGCGCGCTTCGGTGGGGTTTTCTTCAAACCACTCGGATAGTTTTTCGTTCACCAGGCCCTCGACGGCTGGACGCACTTCAGAAGAGACCAGCTTGTCTTTGGTCTGGGACGAGAACTTTGGATCGGGCACTTTGACAGACAGGACACAGGTCAGGCCCTCGCGCGCGTCGTCACCGGTAAAGTTGATCTTTTCGCGTTTTGCGATGCCGCTGGTCTGGGCGTAGTTGTTGATTGTCCGGGTCAGAGCCCCCCGGAAACCGGCCATATGCGTGCCGCCATCGCGCTGCGGGATATTGTTGGTAAAGGGCAGCACGTTTTCGTGGTAGCTGTCGTTCCACCACATCGCGACTTCAACGCCGATGTCGTCTTTTTCACCAGTAATAAAGATCGGTTCGGGCATCACGGATGATTTGTGCCGGTCGAGGTATTTCACAAACTCTTTCACGCCGCCTTCGTAGAACAGTTCGGTCTTGAGCGGTTCGACAGGGCGTTCGTCGGTCAGGATGATGCGCACGCCGGAGTTCAGGAAGGCCAGTTCGCGCAGGCGCTTTTCCAGTATCTCAAAGCTGTATTCGAGGTTCGAGAATGTATTGGTGGAGGCCATGAAGCGGACTTCGGTCCCGGTACGGTCGGTCGGGCCGACAACGCTGAGATGTTCCTTGGTGAACCCGCCCTCGAAACGCGCGACATGTTCTTTGCCTTCGCGCCAGATGCGCAGCTCAAGCCAGTCAGACAGGGCGTTCACCACGGACACACCCACGCCGTGCAGACCGCCGGACACCTTGTAGGAGTTGCTGTCGAACTTACCGCCCGCGTGCAACTGTGTCATGATGACTTCGGCGGCAGAGACGCCTTCTTCTTCGTGAATGCCAACCGGGATTCCGCGGCCGTTGTCGCTGACGGAAACCGAAGAATCCTCGTGAATGGTGACGTTCACGGCATCGGCATGACCGGCCAGGGCTTCGTCAATGCCGTTGTCCACGACTTCATAGACCATATGGTGCAGGCCAGAGCCGTCATCGGTGTCGCCGATGTACATGCCGGGGCGCTTGCGAACAGCCTCCAAGCCTTTGAGAACCTTGATGGAATCAGCGCCGTATTCCTGTGGTGCCTGCTCATTCTCGGACATGCGGATATAACCCTTTTCTTTTGCCCGATTTATAGTGTTTCCGGGGGGGGATGTCACGCGAATGACACAAGATTTTGTGTCAGGTAAGCGGGATCACGAGGCCTACGAAGATCAGCAACCCACCAGAGACATAATTGATCCGGCGCAGCGTGCGGGGTGCTGTCAGGAAACCGCGCACATGCCCTACCAAAAGCGCCAGTGCGAGGTTGCCCATCAACGGTATGGCGACGGAAACCGCGAGTATCGCCCAGACGTCGGGGACGGTAACGGCACGCAGATCGAAAAAGCCCGGTAAAACACCGATATAGAACAGCACCGCCTTAGGATTGCCGAGGATCGCGATGATACCGGCTAGAAACCCTGACACCATGCCGGGGCGCGTCAGTCGACTGTCGGCGCTGATTTTTGCACCCGCTTGTCGGATCAGCGCCACCCCCATAAGGATAAAAACCCCGCAGGCGATCCAGCGCATGACCGCCATGAATGTATCAAAGACCGACAGTATCCACGTGATCCCCAGCACTGCCACAAGCGGCCAGAGGATATCGCCGAGCGCGACACCCAGTGCCAGCGGCCAAGCAGAGCGGAAACCACCTGATAGCGCACGCGCCATCATCGCCAGCCAAACCGGACCGGGCGTGAGGAACAAGATCACCAGCGCCCCACAGTAAAGCAGCAGATCGGCGATCGATATCGTCATCTGATGGCCCCCACGGCGGATAGGCCATCGGTTTCGGTAACTTCAATATACTGCGCCCGATCCTCCAGATCGTCAAAGAGTTCGGGCCCGGTGCCCGTCATCCACGCCTGCGCACCCAGCGCGGTAATTTCGTCATATAGCGCGGCACGGCGGGAGGCATCCAAATGGGCGGCGACCTCGTCCAGCAGCAACAGTGGCGGTGCACCGAAATCTGCCGCGATGGCGCGTGCATTGGCAAGGATCAACGACACCAGCAGCGCTTTTTGTTCCCCGGTGGAGCAATCCCGTGCGGCAACGCCCTTAGCAGCGTAGGTGCCCGCCAGATCGGCGCGGTGCGGCCCGATCAGCGTGCGCCCGGCGGCCAGATCGCGCATGCGGTTATCCGACAGCGCGCGACGCAGCGCTTCGGCGGTTGTGGGCATGTCGCATATCAGGTCCAACGTGGCGATGGGAAAGGCGGTTTGCGCCTGCGCCTGTGCAGCATCCAGTGCCGCCAGCGCCTGCACGCGGTTGGCATGTATCTGCGCCCCGGTTTCTGCCATGCGCATTTCCAGCGCGGTGTACCAGGACGGCTCGCGTACCATGTCTTTGAGCAGCCGGTTGCGTTCGCGCATCGCCTTGTCATAGCTGAGTGATAATTCGGCGTGGTCGGGCAGCATGCTGAGCGTGACACGATCCAGAAATCGCCGCCGCCCTTCGGCACCTTCAATCCACAGCCTGTCCATTGCGGGGATCAACCACAGTACCCTGGCGATTCGACCCAATGCGGTCTGCGCGGCGGCTTTGCCATCTATGCGGGTCTGGCGTGCACTGCCGTTTTCCGACCAGACCTCGATCTCATGCACCGAATTGGGTGCATGTAGCAGCGCCGTCAGCTTCCAACCCAAAGCTTCTGGCCCGCGGGTCATATCTTCGGCGCTGGCGCGGCGCAGGCCGCGGCCGGGGGACAGCAGGGAAATGGCTTCGATGATGTTGGTCTTGCCGGCGCCATTGGGGCCATAAAGTGCGACAGGGCGCGCATCCACGTCGATCACCGCACGCTTATGCGAGCGGTAATGCGACAGGGTTAGTTGGGATAGATGCAGATGCGGCATGTCAGACCCCGTTTTCTTTTAAAGAAAACGGGCCGGAATTTTCAAAAAATTCCGGTTCCGTCACACACGCATCGGCATAACGACGTACACCGCCGAGGTGTCATTGCCTTCGCGCATCAACGTCGGATCACCAGAGGAATTGAAGAGGAACACAGCATTTTCGCGGTCCACCTGGCTGGCAATTTCCAGCAGATATTTCGCGTTAAAACCGATTTCCAACCGCTCGTCCGAATAGGCCACGGCAAGCTCCTCCTCAGCCGCGCCGCTGTCAGGGGCGTTCACGGACAGGATCAGACGGTCTTCGTCCAGTTGCAGTTTCACGGCGCGCGAACGCTCGGAGCTGACGGTGGCAACCCGGTCCACCGCGCGGGCAAAATCCGCGGCGTCGACTTCCATCTTGCGCGTGTTCCCTTGTGGGATCACGCGGGTGTAGTCGGGGAACGTGCCGTCGATCACCTTGGAGGTCAGGGTGATTTCCGGTGTGGCAAAGCGGATCTTGGTTTCCGACACGGACACGGCAATTTTCATATCATCGTCGTCCAGCAGTTTGCGCAACTCGCCTACGGTCTTGCGCGGCACGATTACGCCGGGCATCTCGCCTGCGCCGTCGGGCATTTCGGCGTCGATGCGGGCCAGGCGGTGGCCATCGGTGGCGACACAGCGCAACACCTTGCCACCTTCGGCGTCAGAGATGTGCATGTAGACACCATTGAGGTAATAGCGCGTTTCCTCGGTCGAGATGGCGAATTTGGATTTGTCGAACAGGCGCCGCAGGACGGGCGCAGGCGCGGAGAAGTTGGACGCGTATTCGGACGACGCCATGACGGGGAAATCTTCGCGGGGCAGTGTTGCGAGGCTAAAGTTGGAACGCCCCGCCTCGACCGTCAGGCGACCGGCGGCCGCGTCTGCGGTCAGGTTGATCAGCGCGCCGTCGGGCAGCTTGCGTACGATTTCGTGCAGCATCGTGGCCGACACGGTTGTGGCACCGGCCCGTTCGACCTGGGCCGCAACCTTGTCCACCACTTCGATGTCCAGATCGGTGGCGCGGAAGGACACATCGCTGCCTTCGGCTTCGATCAACACGTTCGCGAGGATCGGAATAGTGTTGCGCCGCTCAACGACTGACTGTGCTTGTGACACAGCCTTGAGCAATGCCGCGCGTTCGATGCTGAATTTCATGTGCCTTCTCCCATACGGATTGCCGGGAGAGGCAAACTACCCGGTTCCCATGCTTTAACAAGACTTTTGTTGCTTTGTTGGTGTGAATGCAAGGGGGGCGCCCCCTGCGCCCCCGATCATCCGTCGAACCGTGTCCTTGGCATCACCCTGCGCTTAGGATTCCAGCGCGCGACGCAGCAATTCGAGGTCTTCGGCGATCTGATCATCGGAATGCTTGAGCTCTTCGATGCGGCGCACACCGTGCATGACGGTGGTGTGATCGCGCCCGCCAAAGCGGCGACCGATTTCCGGCAGCGACCGGCTGGTCATCTGTTTACACAGGTACATTGCCACCTGACGCGGTCGCGCATAGCTGCGAAGACGTTTTGGGCCGATCATGTCGCTCAGGCGGATGTTGTAGTGATCGGACACTTTGCGCTGAATCTCTTCGACCGACACCTTGCGTTCAGAGGCGCGCAGCACATCGGCAAGACAATCCTGGGTCAATACCATGTCGATTTCGCGCCCGACCAGCGAGGCAAAGGCAAACAGGCGGGTCAATGCGCCTTCCAGCACACGCACGTTGGTGGTGATGCGGTGGGCGAGAAATTCAAGGACGCCATCAGCTACTTCCAAACCCGGATAGGTCTTGCGCTGAACCTCGACTTTGCTTTGCAGGATGCCCAGACGCAGTTCGTAATCGGTAGGGTGCAAATCGACCACCAGACCACATTGCAGGCGTGATTTTACGCGATCTTCAAGATCCTTGATCTCGCCCGGTGCGCGGTCGGCGGAAATGATGATTTGCTTGTGCTGATCGACCAGCGCGTTGAAGGTGTGAAAGAATTCTTCCTGTGTTGAATCCTTGCCTGCGATGAACTGCACATCATCGACCATCAGCACATCGACCGAGCGGAAAATTTCTTTGAAATCCATCATCTTGCGGTCGCGCAGCGCCTGAACGAAACGGTACATGAATTGCTCTGCCGAGAGGTAAAGTACATTCATTTCGGGTTTGCGTTGCTGCAACTCCAGCGCAATCGCATGCATCAGGTGGGTTTTGCCGAGCCCAACGCCACCATAAAGGAACAGGGGGTTGAACGTGACCGGCCCGCCTTCAGCGACGCGGCGCGCGGCGGCATGGGCCAACTCGTTCGGCTTGCCCACGACGAAATTGTCAAAGCTGAACCGCGGGTCCAGCGGGGCGGTGTTCAGCACGTTGTTCCCGGCAGGTTTCACCGCAGCGGTGGTGTGGCGCGCAGCAGGGGCGGGACGCTCGGCCGTATTGGCGGGCTGCTTGCCAAGTGCGAAATTCAAGCGTTCAGCCGCGGTGCCGCTGGCTTTGATCTCGTGCAGGATCAGGTCCGAGAAATTCTGGCTGACATAGTTACCGAAGAAATTGGTGGGCACCTGCAAAGTAACGATGCCATCTGCCACGTCGCCCGGCACAAGAGGCTCGATCCAAGTTGTGTAGTTGTTCTGTCCGACAGTCTTCAAAAGACGCTGCTTGATCTCGCCCCATTGGTCGTGTGTCATAGTGCCCTAGTCCCGCTTTATTCTTGCGCCCGGACCGTGAGCATAACCCCGATCCATAAATATCTTCTCGTACGGCAACAGGTCATCCACCCGGTCCCACCTGGATGACCGACCTGCGTCCTTCGGACTTTTCAGAATGGCCTGTCCTTTAGTTTGGTCTGCCGGAACATGGCAATACGAAAGTAAAGAACGAAACCGTCCACGTATAAAACGACAGGGCAAATGTGCTGGCAGCAGCATCCGCAATGCGCCCGATGGTCCATCAAAAAATGACCGCCCGACCCCTCCCTGAATGACCAGCCGGAACCATGCGATTCTAGCCTGTATTCAGGGCCTGTCCCCCCATGCGATGTGAATCGCTGGTCTTTGGTAGCAAGGAGAACGGGTGCGCTTCAACATAACTTCAAACTTGACTCGTAGATTGTTGGAAAAGAATCTCTGAGCTCGATTTCAATGCCGCAGGCGCACAAAAAAGGCGCCGCAATGCGGCGCCTTTTCTTAACAACTAATTAGGTGAGTCGGACGGATCAGGACAGTGCTTTGACCCGCGATGCCAGACGCGACATTTTCCGCGATGCGGTATTTTTGTGGAAAACACCCTTGGTAACGCCGCGCATCAATTCAGGCTGTGCGGCCTGCAGGGCGGTTGCCGCCACTTCCTTGTCGCCGGATGCGATCGCTTCTTCTACCTTGCGCAGGTAGGTGCGGATCCGCGAGCGACGTGCCTTATTTACCGCAAAACGCTTTTCGTTCTGACGGGCGCGTTTTTTGGATTGTGGTGTATTTGCCATGAGTCTCAGCCTTTGGGGTCAATTCGTTACGTTTCATAGCGTGACGCCAACCCTACCGGAAATTCCGGGCCCGAATATCGGGCAGGTGATTCTAGCCAAAGCGGGCTGCACGCGCATGTATTGGGGCCGCTATAGTCCAGCGGGCCTGCCATTGCAAGTCGGGCGGGGATTCGGGCGATTTTGGGAGAAAACGATTGCGCTGCGCCCTATTGGCCGCAGCGCGGCGGCGTTATTTGTCCCGAAACTGGGCTTCACGCTTTTCAAGGAAGGCGGACATGCCCTCTTTCTGGTCTTCGGTGGCGAACAGCGAATGGAACATCCGGCGTTCAAACAGCAGACCTTCGCGCAGCGGCACCTCATAGGCGCGGTTCACGGCCTCTTTGACGACCATCACCGTGATCATTGATTTTTCGGCGATTTTGCCAGCCGCACTCAGGGCCTCTTCCATCAGTTTCTTGACGGGAACGACACGCGATACCAGGCCCGAGCGTTCGGCCTCTGCCGCATCCATAAAACGACCGGTCAGGTTCATGTCCATTGCCTTGGATTTACCGACAAGGCGCGTCAGGCGTTGGGTGCCGCCGATCCCCGCCACGACGCCAAGATTGATCTCGGGTTGGCCAAACTTGGCAGATTCTGAGCAGATGATAAAATCGCACATCATGGCCAGTTCGCATCCTCCGCCCAGCGCGTAGCCTGACACAGCCGCGATGATGGGTTTGCGGATGCGCAAGATCTGGTCCGTTTCGGGCGTGAACAGATCACCAGCAAAGACATCGACAAAGCTCTTGTCGCGCATCATTGAAATATCGGCTCCGGCGGCAAATGCCTTTTCCGACCCGGTGATCACGATGCAGCGCACTTTTTCGTTGTCCTGCGCATTTTTCAGCGCATCGGCCAGCTCGCCCAGCAATTCATCGTTCAGCGCATTCAGCGCATCCGGACGGTTCAGGGTGATCAGGGCCACATGGTTGTCCACGTCCACGGTGATCGTTTCGTAAGCCATCAAGAATGCTCTTTGTTGTTGCGCTCAGAAGCATGGCATATCATGCGGTCTGCGCGTTTCAAGCTATCTTTGGCATTGCGCGCAATAGAAGGATGACCGCCCGGCCTGCACGATTCGCGCCACCGTGCCCCCGCACCCGGGCCTGCGACAGGTCGCGTTTTCGCGGCCATAAACGTCAAACCGGTGTTGGAAATAGCCCAGTTCGCCATCCGCCTGCCTGAAATCTTTTAACGACGATCCTCCGGCCTCGATCGCTTCTGCCAGCACCTGCCGAATGATCGGGACCATCCCCGCTACGCGCGCCGCGGATATGCGCCCGGCCCTGCGTGCGGGATGAATGCCCGCCCGGTAAAGCGCCTCACAGACATAGATATTTCCTAAACCGGCGACGATGCGTTGGTCCAGCAGCGCGGATTTTATGGGGGTGTTGCGCCCCGCCAGCGCGGCCACAAGATGGGCCTCGTGGAAATCATTGCCCAGCGGTTCGGGACCAAGGGCAGCCAACAATTTGTGTTGTTCCGCCGTTGCCGTTGGCAGCAAATCCATCGCGCCGAAACGCCGAGGGTCATTAAAGGTGATGCGTGCGCCATTGGCCATGTGGAATACCACGTGATCATGCTTTTCCGGGGTCGGGTGATTGTGTTGAAATTGTCCCAGTGGATCGCCAGAAACCAACATGCGCCCCGACATCCCCAGGTGAATCAGCAGTGATTCCCCGCCGTCCATATCTGCCAGAATATACTTTGACCGGCGCCGCAGTAGCAGCACCTTTTGCCCGGTCAGTCGTTCTGCCATCCGCTCGGGAAAGGGCCAGCGCAGATCGGGGCGATTCACATCGGCGCGGGCAATCACCTGTCCCTCCATCGCGGGCCCCAACCCCCGTCGCACGGTTTCTACCTCTGGCAATTCTGGCATTATCGTTCCCCTCGGTTGCCGCCTGTGACAAATGGCACGCATTGTACCTGCCCCCCGGCGCTCTATAACAAGGACGACAGACAAAGGACCACAAGAGCAGATGACCCAAGACGCCGATAAAACCACCCATTTCGGGTTTGAAACCGTGCCCGAAGGGGAAAAGGCCGGACGCGTGCAGGGTGTGTTCAACTCTGTCGCCAGCAAATATGACATCATGAACGATGTCATGAGCATGGGCATCCACCGCATCTGGAAAGAAGCCATGATGGATTGGCTGGCCCCCAGACCCGGACAGCGCCTGCTGGACGTGGCGGGCGGCACCGGTGATGTGGCGTTCAAGTTCCTCAAACGGGCCGGCCACGGCCACGCCACGGTGCTTGACCTGACCGAGCCGATGTTGATCGCGGGACGCAAGCGTGCCGAGGCCGACAGTCTGGTTGAAAGCCTTGATTGGGTGGTGGGCGACGCGATGGCGCTGCCGTTCCCCGACAACAGCTTTGATGTCTACACGATCAGCTTTGGCATCCGCAACGTGACCCGCCCCCAAGAGGCGCTGAACGAAGCCTTCCGCGTGCTGCGCCCCGGCGGGCGTCTGATGGTGCTGGAGTTCAGCCAACTGCCTAACCCCGCGATGCAGAAGGCCTACGATCTTTACAGTTTCAACGTCATACCGCGTATGGGCCAGATGATTGCAAATGACCGTGACAGTTATCAGTATCTGGTGGAATCGATCCGCAATTTCCCGGATCAAGAGACTTTTCTGGCAATGGTGCGAAGTGCCGGGTTCGAACAGGCGAAGTACCGTAACCTGACAATGGGTGTGGCCGCACTGCACTCCGGCTGGAAGTTGTAAGATGCGTGGACCACATAACATCTGGCGGCTGATCCGTACCGGCGCAACCCTGGAGAGGGCGGGCGCGATGAATGTGGTGCTCGACGCCTTCGAGGCGACGCCAGCCTTGCGTTTCGTCGCCCGCGCACTGGGGTTGCCGTTCAAGTTTCTGGGCTACAAGGGTGATCCGACGATGCCCCCCGCCACCCGCGCGCTGACAGCGCTGGGGCCTGCCTATATTAAATTTGGTCAGGTCCTGTCGACGCGTCCCGACGTGGTGGGCGATGATCTGGCTGTGCAATTGCGGGTGTTGCAGGACAAACTGCCCCCCTTCGACACCGCACTCGCCAAGGCCGAGGTGGTCAAGGAACTGGGGCGCCCACTTGATCAGATGTTCTCTGAATTCAGCGAACCGGTTGCTGCCGCCTCCATCGCACAGGTGCATCATGCACGCATGGCAGACAGTGGCGAAGAGGTGGCGGTCAAGGTCCTGCGTCCTGGCATCGAAAAGGCGTTTCGCAAGGATATCGACGCCTTCTATCTCGCAGCTCGAGTGATCGAGACCTTCTCGCCCGGCTCTCGTCGGCTGCGCCCGGTCGAGGTGATCGACCATTTTGACGGTGTGGTGCGGGGCGAGCTGGATCTGCGGCTCGAAAGCGCTGCTGCCTCTGAATTTGCCGCCAATACCAAGGATGATGCGGGCTTTCAGCTTCCTGAAATCAAATGGAACTACTCCGCCCGTCGGGTGATGACACTGGGTTGGGCCGACGGCACGCCGCTGGGTGATAACGCCGCGCTTGATGCCGCGGGTCATGACCGCGTGAAGCTGTCCGAACGCGTGCTTGAGCTGTTTTTGAACCACGCCCTGCGGGACGGGTTCTTTCACGCCGACATGCATCAGGGCAACCTCAAGGTCGCGGCGAACGGTGATATCATCGCTTATGACTTCGGGATCATGGGCCATATTGATGCCTATACCCGCCGGGTCTACGCCGAAATCCTCTATGGCTTTATCCGCCGCGATTACATGCGTGTCGCCAAGGTCCACTTCGAGGCGGGCTATGTCCCCGCCGATAAGGACGTCGATGAATTTGCCCGCGCGCTGCGCGCTGTGGGTGAACCGATCTTCGGCATGGACGCGACCGGCATTTCGATGGCGCGGCTGCTGGCCTATCTGTTCGAGGTAACCGAACGCTTCGGCATGGAAACCCGCACCGAACTGATCTTGTTGCAACGGACGATGGTGGTGGTCGAAGGCGTTGCGCGGTCATTGAACCCGCATATCAACATCTGGCAGGTCGCCAGCCCGATCGTGACCAGCTACATCACCAAATCCCTTGGCCCGCGTGCCATGTTTGCTGACCTGCGCGACACGGCAATGGTCTTGGCCCGCTTTGGCCCGCGCCTGCCAGGACTTGTCGAACAGGCGCTTAACCGACAGGGCTATGAGCCAGTGCAGCGCCGCCCACGCTTCTGGCGCTGGATCGTGCTGACGGCGCTGCTGTCCGGGGTAGCCGGGGCAACGACCTTGGCCGTGATCGACGCCCTTCTTTAACTTTCTTTCTGGTTCAAATATTCCTGCGGGGGTCTGGGGGCGCAAGGCCCCCAGCGCGCGCCTCAGGCGATGCGCTCAATGGCCAGCGCGATCCCTTGGCCGCCGCCAATACACATCGTAATCAACGCTTTGCGGCCCTGGATGCGCTCCAGCTCATACAGCGCTTTGACGGTGATGATCGCCCCTGTGGCCCCCACCGGATGACCCAGTGCAATTGCGCCGCCGTTGATGTTGACGCGCGCAGGGTCAAAGCCCAGCACCTTGCTGACGGCAAGCGCCTGACTGGCAAAGGCTTCGTTGCTTTCTATGACGTCGAAATCGTCCACCGTCAGACCTGTGCGCGCCAGCAGGTTTTGCACCGCCGGCACTGGGCCTATGCCCATAACTTCTGGGCGCACCCCGGCGTGGGCATAGCCGATGATCCGCGCCCTGGGGCGCAGGCCCGCGCCCTGCGCCGCCTCGGCAGTGGCCAGCACAAGCGCTGCCGCACCGTCGTTGATCCCGCTGGCGTTTCCGGCAGTTACACTGCCGTCTTTCTGAAACACCGGGCGCAGCCCGGCGAGGGCGTCGGCGGTGGTGGCTTTGGGGTGTTCGTCGGTGTCGAAGGCAACCATGTCACGCTTCACGCGCACGTCGACCGACACGATCTGGTCGGTAAAGCGGCCCGCCGAAATGGCCGCTGCCGCGCGCTGCTGGCTCAGCAAAGCAAAGGCGTCCTGAGCATCCCGGCTGATCCCATGTTCTGACGCGACATTTTCGGCGGTAACCCCCATGTGTCCGGTGCCAAACGGACAGTTGAGCGTGCCAAGCAGCATGTCCAAGCTGCGGGTATCGCCCATTTTTTGGCCCCAGCGGGCGTCGGGCAGGATGTAGGGTGCGCGCGACATGCTTTCGGCGCCGCCCGCGAGGGCAAAGTCGGCATCGCCCAGCATCAGGCTTTGGGCAGCCGAAACAAGCGCTTGAACCCCGGAGCCACACAGACGGTTCACATTCATCGCGGGCACTTCGTCTGGGATGCCCGCATCGCGCGCGGCGACGCGGCTAAGGTACATATCACGCGGCTCAGTGTTGATAACATTGCCGAAAACCACGTTACCGATTTGGTCCGGTTCGACTCCTGCGCGCCGCATGGCCTCGCGTGCGACAATGGTGCCAAGTGCGCTGGGCGGCGTGGCGGCCAGCGCACCGCCGAAGGTGCCGATGGCGGTGCGTGCGCCGCCGAGGATAACGATATCTTTGGACATGGGATGGCTCCTGTTGCGTTTCGGTTAGTATGGGATGCGGGTGCAGAAAAGTCAGCGGAAACGTCCCGTCACAGGCTGTGCACAAATTGTACACCGACCGTGCACCGCCGCAGCGCAGCATCCTTGACTTGCAGCGCCGGGCGGGCGATCTATCCGTCATGACGGAAAACGCTGACAAGATACTGACGCAGTTGCCCGCCCGCCTGAAAGAGGCGCGGCAAGGCCAGGGGTTGTCGCTGGACGCAGTGGCGAAACTGTCAGGCGTGTCGCGGTCGATGGTCAGCCAGATCGAGCGTGGCGAATCCAGCCCGACGATTGCGACACTGTGGAACCTTACGCGTGCGCTTCAAGTGGATTTCGCGGGGTTGCTGGATGGCGCCACCGCACCCGCGCAGATCGAGGTGCTACGCGGCGCTGCGGTGCCGACGATCAACAATCTGGGCAGCGGGTGCCGGATTAAAATCCTGTCGCCCCCCGAAGAAGCGGGCAAGCACGAGGTTTACGAGCTGCTGATCAGCGATGGTGGTATGCTGGAGAGCGCCCCGCATACCCGGGGTGCGCGTGAACATCTTAGTGTCTTTGAAGGCGCTGTCGAGGTGACAAGCGGGGGCAGCGTCGAGGTATTACACGCGGGTGACACGGCGCGCTATGCGGCTGACGTGCCCCACGCGATTCGCGTCATGAACGGCCCGGCGCGCGCATTCCTGGTCGTGCAAGACGCCTAATTTCCGAAACATCGGAAAAATTCCGCTATCTTGGATTTCCCCTATTTCGGAATTAAATCCGCTATGGTAGATTTGATTCCGAGAAGGAGATATCGCAATGACTCAAGCCTTTCTGGACCACATCAGTGCCACCCTTGCCGAGATTGACGCCGACGGGATGACCAAACGTGAACGCATGATCACCACACCGCAGGGCGGGAGGATCAATGTGGGCGAACGTGAGGTAATCAACCTGTGCGCCAACAATTACTTGGGGTTGGCGGATCACCCGGATCTGATCGCCACGGCCAAGGCGGCAATGGACGAACGCGGCTATGGCATGGCGTCCGTGCGGTTCATCTGTGGGACCCAGGACATTCACCGCGAGTTGGAGCAGAAGCTGGCGGCCTTTTTGGGTAAGGACGACACGATCCTCTTTGCCGCTTGCTTTGACGCGAATGGCGGGCTGTTTGAGCCGCTGTTGGGACCAGAAGATGCAGTTGTATCGGACGCGCTGAACCATGCGTCGATCATTGACGGTATCCGCCTGTGTAAGGCCAAGCGTTATCGCTATGCCAACAGCGACATGACCGATCTGGAAGGGCAGTTGAAACAGGCGCGCGAGGATGGCGCGCGGTTTATCATGATCGCTACAGATGGCGTGTTCAGCATGGATGGCTATCTGGCCAAACTGCCCGAGATCGTGGCGCTGGCGCAGAAATACGACGCCTTGGTGATGGTCGATGATTGCCACTCCACCGGGTTCATGGGGCCAAATGGTGAAGGGACGCCTGCGCATCACGGTGTTGAAGTGGATATTCTGACAGGGACGCTGGGCAAAGCGCTGGGCGGCGCGATCGGCGGCTATATCGCCGGTCCGCAGGCGGTGATTGATCTGCTACGGCAGCGCGCACGCCCCTATTTGTTTTCCAACTCTCTGCCCTCTGCCATCGTGATGGCGGGTATCCGGGCGCTGGAACTGGTCGAACAGGGCGACGACCTGCGCGCGCGTCTGTTCGAAAATACGGCCTATTGGCGCGCCGGACTGGAAAAGCTGGGGTTTGATCTGCTGCCGGGCGAACACCCCATTGTGCCGGTGATGCTGGGCGAGGCACAGCTGGCGCAGAACATGGCGGCGCGGCTGTTTGAAGAAGGGGTCTATGTATCGGGCTTCTTTTTCCCGGTCGTGCCACGCGGGCAGGCGCGGATACGTACACAGATGTCGGCCGCACTGACGCGGGATGATCTGGACCGCGCTCTGGCGGCTTTCGAAGTCGCGGGCCGCGCCTGCGGGGTTTTGAAATGACCACGAATGAAATGAAAGCGCTGAGCAAGCTGCACGCCCGCGAGGGGCTGTGGATGACCCATGCCCCGGTGCCGGAAATCGGCCCCGATGATGTGCTGATCAAGATCAACAAAACCGGAATCTGCGGTACGGATATCCATATCTGGAACTGGGATGACTGGGCGTCCAAGACCGTTCCGGTGCCGATGATTACGGGCCATGAATTTGCCGGGCAGATTGTCGAGCTGGGGCGCAATGTCGAGGGTCTTGAGATCGGGCAGCGTTGCTCTGGTGAGGGGCATCTGATTGGCAAGCAGTCGCGGCAAAGCCGGGCGGGCAAATTTCATCTCGACCCGGCGACGCGCGGTATCGGGGTGAATGAACAGGGCGCCTTTGCGCAGTATCTCAAACTGCCTGCGTTTAATGTGGTGCCCTTGCCAGATGAAATTTCGGACGACATTGGCGCGATTCTCGACCCATTAGGCAATGCGGTGCACACGGCGCTTTCCTTTGATCTGGTGGGCGAGGATGTTTTGATCACGGGCGCGGGGCCGATCGGGATCATGGCCGCCGCCGTGGCGCGCCATGTGGGCGCGCGGCATGTGGTGATCACGGATGTAAATCCGGACCGTCTGGCGCTGGCCCAAAAGGTTGCTGATGTGGTGACGGTGAATGTGGCCGAGGAAGAATTGGCCGATGTGATCCCGCGGCTAAAGATGAAACAGGGCTTTGACGTCGGGTTGGAAATGTCGGGCAATCAACAGGCGCTGGACCAGATGGTCGAGGCGATGACAATGGGCGGGCGCATTGCGATGCTGGGAATCCCGCCGGGCAAGTCGCCGGTGGACTGGAGCCGGATCGTTTTCAAGGCGATCACCATCAAGGGTGTTTACGGGCGCGAGATTTTCGAGACCTGGTACAAGATGATCGCCATGCTGGAAAACGGTTTGGATGTTTCAGCCATCATCACCCATCGGTTCAAGGTCGACGATTTTGAAACCGGGTTCGCCGCGATGAAATCGGGCCAGTCGGGCAAGGTTGTGCTGGACTGGACGTGAGTTGACGCAGAATCAGGGCCGCAGGCGATTGCGGCCCTGGGCGGTCAGGACCCAGCAATCGGTGGCTTCGAACACAGCGGCGGTCAGCGGTTTGCCATAGCCTGCCCCGGTGTCGAGGTTGATGCGATTGCCGTGGTGGCTGGCGGATTTGACCGGGGTGTGCCCGTGTACGATCAGTTTCGGATGCGGCGCGGTGACGGCGTGAAATTCGTCGCGAATCCACAGCAGGTCATGTTCGGACTGGTCGGCCAGCGCTACGCCGGGGCGGATACCGGCATGGGCAAAGAACAAGTGTTCAACCTCATGGTGGAGTTTGAGACCCCGCATGAATGTGACATGAGACGAGGGAATGGCACTGCGGGCCTCGGCGTGGATATCGCTTAGGCGACGTTTGTCGGTGACTTTCAGGCCGTAGGATCGCAGCGTTGTGTCGCCGCCGAGCCGTTCGTGCAACCAGTATAGCGCAACAGGCAGGTGGGCGTCGTGGCGCGGGCTGTCCTCAAGAAACCAATTGAACATGCGGTCGTGATTTCCCATCAGGAAGGACCAGTTGCGCCCCTGCAACTGGCCATTCGCCAGCGTATTAAGCACGGCGCAGCTGTCAGGACCCCGGTCGGTGTAATCGCCTAGGAACACGATGCGCGCATCTGGGCCACCGTCGCTTTCGATCAGATCAAGTACGCGGGAAAGTTCGGCCGCTTGGCCGTGGATGTCGCCAATGGCGTAGATGGGACTGGTCATGGGGACTTTCTGTTCTGCTTGGGTCTGGTCATGTCGCAAAATGGAAGGACTGAAAAGGGGGGAGCTCAGCCGCGGACAGGCAACTTTGGTTCGCCCGCGTTTAGCGGCGCCATCAGCGCCGTGATTTGTTCGCGCAGCCAGCGGTGGGCCGGGGCTTGGGTGGCGCGCTTGTGCCAGATCATCGTGATCAGGGGGGTCGGCATGGCAAAGGGCGTTTCGTAGACTGCAATGTTGAGTTTTGTGGCCATCTGGTGCGCCATTTGCTGCGGAACAAAGGCGACGTGATCGCTGCCGGCCACGGCGCTGAAGACACCGTAGAAAACCGGCAGCGTCATCACCACGCGGCGGGTACGCCCCACTGCGGCAAGCGCGCGGTCGCCCATGGCGGCGGTCTGGCCCTCGGGTGAAAACAAGATGTGGCCCAGGTCGCACAGCAGATCGAGCGGGATTGCGTCGCCGGGGACAAGGCCTGCACGCGTGAGGTCGGGATGGTCCTTGCGGGCGATGACGGCAAAGCTGGAGTTGAACAGCGGCTGACAGTCGATCCAGCCGGGGCAGTCCATCTGGGGGATCAAGGCCAGGTCGACTTCGTGCGTCTTGAGCGGCCCGGCGTGATCATCGGGGACCAGATCGACCAGTTGCAGCAAGATGCCCGGCGCCAACCGCGCGAGGTGGTCGCCAAGACGGGGCATCAACATTTCGGCAAAGAAATCGCTGCCGGAGATCACAAAGCGGTCCGTGGCGTTGGTCGGATCAAACTTTGGCGGGCCGGACAGCAGCGCCTCGACGTCGTCGAGGGCGATCCGCAGGGGATCAGCCAGACTGTGTGCGTAGTCTGTCGGCTCTAGCCGCTGGCCCACGCGCACGAAAAGCGGATCGCCAAGTGCAGCACGCAACCGCCCCAGCGCAGCCGAGACTGCCGGCTGCGAAAGACCAATGCGGCGGCCGGCGGCGACAGTGGAATTCTCGCGCAGGAGCGCGTCCAACACCCGCAACAAGTTGAGGTCGAAGCTGGATAAATTCATGCCGTCAATAATAGGAATAATAACTATGAGTTTCTACAATTAATGCCGGTATGAGACGATGGGGCCATAGAAAGAAGGATTTTCAGGGAGGCTGATTTGAGTACGAAATCATTTTCTGGTCCCGAGTCAGTAAACTGGCTCGGGACGCAATATGACATCATCCTTTCCAAGCAGGCCAGCGGCGGGACCATGTCTATCGTCAGCGCGGAGGCGCCGGTCGATTCGGGCCCACCCCTGCATGTTCACATGGACGCGGACGAAACGTTTGTCATGCTGACGGGCCGCGCCGAATTTATGCTGCACGGCGCGCGAACGGTCGTCAGCGCGGGAGAGACTGTATTTGTGCCGCGCGGTCATGAACATACCTTTCGGGTGCTGGGGCCAAAGCCAAGCCGCCATTTGGTGGTCCTAACGCCGGGCGGGTTCGAGGGCTTCTTTATGGAGATGGGGCGCGATCAGTTGGCGATCCCCGCCGATATGGAAGAAATCACCCGATGCGCAGCGCGGTACCATCTGACATTCACTGGCCCGCCCCTTCAGGCGGCATAAATACGGAAAGGTTGCCTGCCTATGCGCGGTATTTCATTTACATTTTTGGTATGTGGCACGGTTGCCGTATTAATCGGTATGGCATGGGGCATCCAGATGGCCGCGAGCGGCGATCATGGTCTGTCACCTGCACATGCGCATCTGAACCTGCTGGGCTGGGTCAGTTTTGCGATATTCGGGTTCTACTATCATCTGGTGCCCACAGCCGCGCAAAGCCGTCTGGCAATGGTGCATCTGGGGCTGGCGCTGGCGGGGTTGGTGTTGATCGTGCCCGGCATTGCCATCGCACTGACCGGTGGCGGGGAGGCAATGGCCAAGATCGGGTCGATCCTTAGCCTGCTGTCAGGCGTTACATTTCTGGTGGTGGTCTTGCGCAGCAGGGCAGCGACGACCTGACGTGAAAAGCGCCCCGATTTGGGGCGCTTTTCGGTTCTCAAAGCGGTGGCTCAGGCCACGTCGAATTGCAGTGGTTTGATCTGGCGGAACATGCCTGTCGCTTTCAGCTTGCCGATGACTGAAGCTGGCACTTCTTCATCCACATAGAGCAAGGCAATCGCCTCGCCTTTGGCGGCGGAACGGCCAAGGGTAAAGTTGGCGATGTTCACGCCGTTTTCGCCCATGGTCTGACCCAAGGTGCCGATGATGCCCGGCACGTCTTCATTGGTGGTGTAGAGCATGTGTTCACCCACTTCGGCGTCGATCTGGATGCCCTTGATCTGGATGAATCGCGGTTTGCCGTCCGAAAACACAGTACCCGCAATTGAACGTTCGCGTTTCTCGGTGACCACGGTCACTTTGACATAGCCGTCGAACACGCCGGATTTATCCTGATTGGTGGTGCTGATCTGGATGCCCTTTTCACGGGCGACCACGGGGGCCGAAACCATGTTCACATCGGGGTTGGCGCGTTTCATGATGCCCGCCACAACGCCACAGTTCAGCGCCTTGAGGTTCATCTGCGCGACCGAACCATCGTAAAGGATGTTGATTGCCTTGATCGGTTCATCCGTCATCTGACCGATGAATGCCCCCAAGTGGCCCGCCAGTTTCACCCATGGGCCCATGACCTTGGCTTCTTCTGCCGTGACCGACGGCATGTTTAGCGCGTTGGTCACCGCACCCGTCAGCAGGTAGTCCGACATCTGTTCTGCCACTTGCAGGGCCACGTTTTCCTGTGCCTCGGTGGTGGCGGCGCCAAGGTGCGGGGTGCAGACCACGTTGGGCAGGTTGAACAGCGGGTTTTCCTTGGCCGGTTCTTCGGCAAAGACGTCAAAAGCAGCGCCGGCGACATGGCCGGATTTCAGCAGCTCTGCCAGCGCCTCTTCGTCCACCAGGCCGCCACGGGCGCAGTTGATGATGCGCACGCCGGGTTTGGTTTTGGCGAGGTTGTCACGGCCAAGGATATTGGCGGTTTGATCGGTGTAAGGCACGTGCAGCGTGATGAAATCGGCGCGGGACAGCAGATCGTCCAGCTCAACCTTCTCCACGCCCATTTTCTCGGCTTTTTCTTCGCCAAGGAAGGGGTCGTAGGCGATGACCTTCATCTTCAAGGCGCGGGCGCGGTCGCAGACGATACCACCGATGTTGCCTGCACCGATCACGCCCAAGGTTTTGCCTGTCAGCTCAACCCCCATGAATTTGGACTTTTCCCATTTGCCCGCGTGGGTGGAGGCCGACGCCTCGGGGATTTGGCGGGCGACGGCAAACATCATCGCGATGGCGTGTTCGGCGGTGGTGATCATGTTGCCAAACGGCGTGTTCATCACGATCACGCCCTGTTTGGAGGCGGCGTCCTTGTCGATGTTATCGGTGCCGATCCCGGCGCGGCCGATGACCTTGAGGTTGGGTGCGGCGGCGAGGATTTTTTCCGTTACCTTGGTCGCGGAGCGGATGGCGAGGCCATCGTAGTTGCCGATGACAGCGGCCAGTTTGTCCTTGTCCTTGCCCAGATCGGGCTGGAAATCGACGTCGATGCCACGGTCGCGAAAGATTTGAACGGCGGCTTCCGACAGGCTGTCGGAGATGAGTACTTTGGGAGCCATGTTGGTGGTCCTTTATTGAATATTATAGGGGGGCGAGGGCCGAGGCCCGCGAAAATTATGCGTTGATCTCAGTCTCGAACGCCCAAGAAAGCCACGGCAGCATGGCCTCTACATCGGAGGTTTCCACCGTGCCACCACACCAGATCCGCAGACCCGCAGGGGCGTCGCGGTAGGCCCCGACATCCAGTGCCACATCTTCATCGGCCAGACGTTTGGCGACCGCTTTGGCAAAAGCGGCACCGTCTGTGATGCGTGTGTCCGTAAAGCGTAGGCAGACGGATGTGTTCGACCGTGTCGCGGGGGCGGTGGCTAGGAAATCAATCCAATCGTGGGCCGTGACAAAATCACTAATGGCTTTGGTGTTGGCGTCGGCGCGGGCGATCAGACCCTTGAGGCCACCCACGGATTTGGCCCAATCCAGTGCCAGCAGGTAGTCTTCGACGCAAAGCATCGAGGGGGTGTTGATGGTTTCGCCCTTGAAGATACCCTCGATCAGCTTGCCACCCTTGGTTAGGCGAAAGATTTTCGGCAGGGGCCAGGCGGGGGTGTAGGATTCGAGCCGCTCAACCGCGCGGGGTGACAGGATCAGCATGCCATGAGCCGCTTCGCCGCCCAGTACCTTTTGCCAGCTAAACGTGGTCACATCGAGCTTGTCCCACGGTAGGTCCATCGCGAAGGCGGCAGAGGTGGCATCGCAGAGCGTCAGCCCTGCGCGGTCCGCCGGGATCGCATCGCCGTTTGGCATGCGCACACCAGAAGTTGTGCCGTTCCATGTAAAGCAGACGTCGTTGTCGTAATTCAGCGCGGCCATGTCGACGATCTCGCCATACTCAGCGGTATGGACCTGCGCGTCAATTTTCAACTGTTTGACAACATCGGTGACCCAGCCTGCGCCGAAGGATTCCCATGCGACCATTTCGGCGGGTCGTTCACCCAGCAGCGACCACATGGCCATTTCAAATGCGCCGGTATCGGAGGCGGGCACGATCCCGATCCCGTAATCGGCAGGCACGCCCAATATCTCGCGGGTGGTTTCGATCGCCGCCAGCAGCTTTGCCTTGCCGGGGGCGGCACGGTGGCTGCGGCCCAGCGGTGCATCGCTGAGTTTCGACAGATCAAATGTGGGGATTTTGGCACAAGGGCCGGAGGAAAAACGCGGATTCATCGGCCGCGTGGCCGGTTGTTCTATGGTCATGTCTGCTATCCTTACAGATAAATGCCCTTCGTTGGGGAAGGGTGTCCCACCTCGTGGCTTATGGGGTGGCGTGGGCTGGCACAAGTCGCAAAATGAGACTAGGACGCCGCCTAAGACGCATTTTGCGGCACCCTCTGGCGCGGATCGGAAACTTTTGAATGTATACTGCTGTTTTGCTGACCTCTCCCACCACACCCACGCTGGACCCGGCGCTGGTGGAAAGCCTGCGCAATGCTTGGGGCGGGGGCGATGCGGTTTGGCTTGCGCCCGATGTGGCGGCGGAATTTGCGCTCGGGGCAATGCCCGCGAACCGTTGGGAGGTCTGGCAGAGCTGTCAGGCGCTGGGCGTTGATCTGGTGGTGGTGCCGACGACGGGGCGGCGCAAACAGATGTTGCTGGCAGATATGGACAGCACGATGATCGAACAGGAATGCATTGACGAGCTCGCCGAAGAGGCGGGTGTAGGTGCGCGGGTCAAAGAGATTACGGCGCGGGCGATGAATGGGGAATTGGATTTTGACGGCGCGTTGAAAGAACGTGTGGCGCTGCTCAAGGGGTTGCACGTGAGTGTGATCGACAAGGTGCTGGCCGAGCGCATCACCCTGATGCCCGGCGGACGCACTCTGTTGGCGACGATGAAGCGCGACGGCGCCTATGCGGGACTGGTGTCTGGCGGGTTTACCGCATTCACGGCCAAAGTCGCCGGGTTGCTGGGCTTTGATGAAAACCGCGCCAATACGTTGTTGGTGCAAGATGACGTGTTGGTGGGTGAGGTCGGCATGCCAATATTGGGGCGCGAGGCCAAGGTGACGGCGCTGGAGGAAATTTCCGCCCGGCTTGGGTTGGCCGAGGATCAGGTGATTGCCGTGGGCGACGGGGCCAATGATCTGGGCATGTTGCAGCGTGCGGGTATGGGTGTGGCGTTGCACGCAAAACCGGCGGTGGCAGCGCAATGTGATCTGCGGATCAATTTTGGCGATCTGACCGCGCTGTTATATATTCAGGGATATGCCCGCGACGATTTTGCGACCTGAAATATTTAGCACCTTGATTAATTAACCACATTGTTAAATATTGGGGGCATGAATCATCTTGCCCCCATCTTTGCCGCACTTTCCGATGAGACCCGCCTTGCAGTGGTCGAACGCCTGATGCGTCAGGGTGCTGCGTCGGCAGGGGTGCTGGTTAATCACGTGGGTAAATCCGGGCCAGCCGTATCGCGCCACCTGAAAGTCTTGCGCCAGGCGGGCATCGTGACACAGCGGGTCGATGGCACCAGCCGCGTCTATGCCATAGCCCCTGAGGCGATTCAGGCCGTGGCAGACTGGACCATTTCGCATCGCGCCTTTTGGGAGGCTCGTCTGGACCGGCTCGAGGCGGTGTTAGCAGAAACGGTCGGGGGCGATGATGAGTGATATACGACTAGAGCGCGACTTTGCGGTGACGCCGGCGCGCCTGTTCAAGGCACTTTCGACCCACGCGTTACTGATGCAATGGTGGGGCCATGACGGGATGCAGATTCCCGATGAACGACTTGATTTCAGCCGTCTTGGCCCTTGGCACGCGGTGATGATCAGTGACGAGGGCAACCGTTTCAAAATGTCCGGGCAGGTGACACATGTCGACCCGCCGCACAGCATCGGCTTTACTTGGGGATGGCATGATCCCGATGATCAGCGCGGACCGGAAAGCCATGTGATGTTTACGGTCGAGAAGACATTGAAGGGCGCGCGGCTGACGATTGATCACCGTGCATTGCCAAATGACGACGTGGCGCGCCAGCATGAAAAAGGCTGGGGCGGACCCCTGAACAGGCTGGAACGCCTGCTTGCCGACTAACCAACCAAGGAGGAAAGAACGATGCCTGATTTCATGTTTGCCTACCATGGCGGCAAAATGCCCGAGAGCGAAGAAGAAGGCGCGCGGATGATGGCCGCCTGGGAGGCGTGGTATACCGAGTTGGGCGATAATGTTGTTCACCCCGGCAATCCGGTGGGCATGTCCAAAACGGTCAGCGCCAAGTCTGTGACGGACGACGGTGGGGCCAACCCATTGTCCGGTTTCACTATTGTGCGCGCTGCCGACATTGACGCGGCCTGCAAGATGGCGGCGCGCTGTCCGATGGTCGCCGACGGTTCCGGCACCGCCGAGGTCGCGCCCATCGTCGAGATGTAGCGCGACCCTGTTTTCACTTTTTTGGACGATAAATACGTCCCACCGATGGCTGCACGCGCCACCGATCAATGGGTCAGACCAGCCCGGTAGCCGGTTTCAGCATTCCGGTTTCAACCCCGCGCCAGTTTTTGATCGGCGCGTTCATGCGCTTTAGGGCGGCGGGGTGGTTTGCATCCAGTGCGCCCAACCGCACCAGCAGTGCCGTGATGGCGCATTCGGCGGCGCGGGTGGTGCCGCAGGCGGCCTTGAGCGCGATGCCGAGCTTCTGTTCGGGCAGAATCGCGATGAAAAAGCCCTCTGCCCCGGTTTTTAGCGCCACCTTGCCGTCCATCGCGCGCATCAGCTCTGTGCAGGCCCGGCCCTCGCCAGCGACCAGTTCCGGGTGTAGACGCATCGCCTGCTGCAGGCGGGCCTCGGCCGATCCATCGGGCGCTGCGGCAAAACGGGCCATGGCGCGGGCCATGCCGTGCAGGGTACTGGCGTGGTTCGGGGCGGAACAGCCGTCGATGCCGTAACCGGGGGACGTTTCGCCAACCGCATCCTCAAACGCGTCAAGGCAGGCGCGCTGAACCGGGTGGTCGAGGTCGATGTATTCAGGGCCCGCGCCCAGATGTTTGCTGAGCGTCAGGAACCCTGCGTGTTTGCCGGAGCAGTTGTTATGTATTTGGCAGGGGCCTTCATGGGCGCGGATCAGGGATTCGCGGGCGTCGCGGTCGTTGGGTTCTTGTGGGCCGCACCGAAAGGCACTGTCATCCAGACCCAGTGTATCCAGCCAGACGCCAACACGGTCGGTATGGATCGCCGCCCCCTGATGTGACGCACAGGCCAGTGCAAGTTGTTCGGTGCTCAGACCGGCGGCATCGGCGGCCCCCGAGGTGATCAGCGGCAAGGCTTGCAGCATCTTTGACGACGAGCGTGGCAGGATCACACCTTCGGGATTCCCCCATGCCTCGACGATCTGGCCGCTGTCGTCGCAGATCACCGCGTGGCCGGAATGTACGCTTTCGAGGAAGGGACCGCGCCATATTTCAGCAAAGGGAGCCGGGTTCACCATCAATTCATCCTTTTAGTGGGCGAAAACCTGCCAATCAGGCTTTCGTCTGTCGCGTGTTTGACGTTATTATGATTGTTGTCGAGAAGATAACAGGCGCTGGCAAGAGAGCAACCCACGCAAGGGGGGCCAAGGGGCGGTTGGTAGATGATTGAGGTCAAGGACGGCTGGAGGCTGGACAGATGGGAATGATGAAAGCATGTGGTCTTGCGCTGGGGGTTTCGGCCCTGATGGCGGGTGGCGCATGGGCACAAGATCAAAGCACAAACCGGGTGGCGGCGAAAACCGACTGGAGCGTGTTTGTCGAAGATAACCCGACCGAATGCTGGGGCGTGTCGACGCCAAAGGAAATGGTGAACTCACGCGATGGTCGTGTGGTTGCGGTGAACCGCGGCCAGACCTTGCTGATGGTGTTTTATCGTCCCTCGGCAGGTGCCAAGGGGCAGGTGGCCTTTACCGGCGGCTATCCCTTTGCATCGGGATCGACCGTCAATATGAACGTCTCGGGCACGCAGTTCGAGCTGTTTACCGAGGGCGAGTGGGCTTGGCCGGCGACGACCGAGGACGACAACAAGATCATCACGGCGATGAAACGCGGTGCTGATGCGGTGCTAACCGGCAAGTCCGGGCGCGGCACCCAAACTCAGGACACCTTTTCCCTGCTGGGCTTTACCGCTGCTGTCGAGGATGCGGAAAAGCGCTGCGGCGGGTAAGACGCGCAGCACTGATCGACGTGACAGCCCTGCACACTGCGGGGCTGTTTTGTTTTGTGCCGGTATCTCGGCAGCCCTTGGGTCGACACCTTTTGCAAATGGTGCGGAACCTTATATAGAGGCCCATCTACTCTGATCGGAGATTCTTTCATGTCTGCATCTGACACGCCATCCGCGCCCATCACCCAAGACGTGATGACAATTCCGCGTAAATTGCCGGAGGGGCCAATCAATCTGGTGGGTCTGACCCGCGAGGCCATGCGTGCCGCGTTGATCGCCCATGGCACGCCGGAAAAGCAGGCCAAGATGCGCGTTGGGCAGATCTGGCAGTGGATCTATCAGTGGGGTGTGCGCGACTTTGACAGTATGACCAACCTGTCGAAAGCGTTTCGCGCCGAACTGGCCGAGGCCTTTGTAATCGAGGTGCCGGAGGTTGTGACCAAGCAGCTCAGCGAAGACGGCACGCGGAAATATCTGGTGCGGATCGCTGGCGGGCATGAGGTGGAGGTCGTCTACATCCCCGAAGAAGGCCGCGGCACGCTGTGCGTATCGAGTCAGGTGGGCTGCACACTGACGTGTTCGTTCTGTCACACTGGCACGCAGAAGCTGGTGCGCAACCTGACCGCTGCCGAGATTATTGGTCAGGTGATGGTGGCGCGGGATGATCTGGGTGAATGGCCGGAGCAGGGACCGCTGAAAGAGGGGCCGCGCCTGTTGTCCAATATCGTTCTGATGGGCATGGGCGAGCCGCTGTATAACTTTGAAAACGTGCGCGACGCGATGAAGATCGCGATGGACGCCGAAGGCATCCAGTTGTCACGCCGCCGGATCACCCTTTCGACCTCTGGCGTAGTGCCGGAAATTCACCGTACTGCGGCCGAGATCGGCTGCCAGTTGGCGGTTTCATTTCATGCCACCACGGATGAGGTTCGCAACAAGCTGGTGCCGATCAACAAACGCTGGAACATTGCCGAACTGCTAGGGGCCCTGCGGGAATACCCCAAGGTCAGCAATTCCGAACGGATCACTTTTGAATATGTGATGCTGGAGGGGGTAAATGACAGCGACGCCGATGCGCATCGGCTGGTCGAGCTTATCCGTGGCATCCCCGCCAAGATCAACCTGATCCCCTTCAACGAATGGCCCGGCGCACCTTACAAGCGGTCCTCGAACAACCGCATCCGCGCCTTCTCGGAGATCGTCTATCAGGCCGGTTATGCCAGCCCGGTACGCAAACCGCGTGGCGAGGATATTATGGCGGCCTGCGGTCAGTTGAAATCGGCGACTGAGCGGGCGCGCAAGTCGCGCAAGGAAATCGCGGCTGAGGCCGGTTTGGACAGCTAAGTATTTCGTAGCGTTCGCGCGATCAAATTGGCCCCGGGGGGCCAGCCCCCCGAACCCCCGAGGGTATTTTTGGTCCGAAAAAGCCAAGCCAGCCTAGCGCTGGGCAGGGAGACCTTTGCGTTCGCGCGCAAGGGCGCTGATGGTGACGCCTTGGGCGGCGATATCCTCTGGGATATCCTGATGCATCACCAGCGCGGAGGCGGTGCGGGCCATGGCGGGCGCGGTTTGGATGCCATAACCACCTTGACCCGCGAGCCAGAAAAAGCCTTCGGCTTGGGGGTCATATCCGACCACGGGATCGCCGTCGGGCAGAAAGCTTCGCAGCCCGGCCCATTTGTTTTCGATCCGCCGCATGGGCAAGTTAAAGGCGTTTTGAATACGGTCGACGCAGATGGCGATATCCAGTTCTTCTGGCTGGGCATCGCAGGGCGCGCTGGGCGTTTGGTCGGCGGGCGAAATCAATAGCTTACCGGCGTCAGGTTTGAGATAAAACTCTTCTTCGACGTCCACAACCATGGGCCAGTCATCTACGTTCATGCCGTCTGGGCCCGCCACGATCAGCACGGTGCGGCGTTTCGGCGTCAAGCCCGCAGGGCGCACGCCGGCCAGTTCGGCCAGTTCGTCGGCCCAGGCTCCGGCAGCATTGATGACCACGGGCGCAGCAAAGTTACCCGCCTTGGTTTCGATCTGCCACGCCCCATCTTTTCGCTGAACCGCGCGCACTTCGGCATCAAGGCAAAGCGTGCCACCCGCAGCGCGAAAGCTGCGCAGGTAGTGCTGGTGCAGGGCATTTACGTCGATGTCGGCTGCGGTGATATCGCGCAGGCCCGCGGCGGCATGGCCGCGTCGAAGCAGGGGCACTTCGGCCTCGATCTCGCGCACTGTCATGAGTTCGACGTGGGGTTGCAGCGCGACATATTGATCCGAAAGCACATCCATCTGATCGTCGCGCGCGACGAAGACCACGCTTCGGGGGCGCAGCAGCGGATGATCCACGTGGGGGCTATCCGGGGTGTGGAAAAAACTGGCAGAGGCGCGCGACATTGCCCGTATTACCGGGGGGCCATAGGTTTCGGTGAACAAGGCGGCAGACCGCCCCGTTGAATGGCGGCCCGGCATCGTTTCACGCTCGACCAGCAACACGCGGCGATGCGCGGCCAGTTCTGCGGCCACCGAGGCGCCGGCGATGCCCGCCCCGACCACAATGCAATCAAAGGTCGCTGCCGTATCACCCATTGTCAGCTCTCCTTTGGGTGGAATGCTAACACTGGGTTTGAACGCCTTAAAGGGATAACTTTCTAGTTCTAAACCGGGAAGGTGCGGCCGATGCGCGCCTGTTGCCGGTTGAAGGTGTTGCACAGGAATCCAATCCACGCAGCGTGTGGCATTACCGTATGGTGTGCAGATGGGGCTGTGACGTTGTGGTTCAATGGGGTGATTGGGTCGATAAAACGCCGGGGGACTGTTTGCAATGTGGTGGGTCGATCGGGTGTATCTATACCAAAGTTGGGGGATTCGGATGCGAGGATTGGTGTGGGTATGTTGCGTGCGGAACACGCGGGCTTTCAACTATACCGGGAGCTAAGTTGCCGATTTGTAAAGGATTTGCGAAATTTCTGGGCGGTGGTGCAAAGGCGTTGACCCCTCGGCGGTAGGCGCGCAATCTATAGGGGGCAAAGGCGGCTGATCTGGTCGTTGCTGCCTCATGCCACAAGGAGGTCTGCTCATGTACCGTTTGCCCCATTCCACCGTTTTTCCCGTTCTGGCGCTTGGTCTCGGATTTGGTCTGATGGCCGGAGCGGCCCAGGCTGCCGATCTGGTGATCGGATTGCAGCAAGAGCCCACGTCGCTGGACCCGACAGCGGATGCCACGGCGTCGATTGATGGCATGATGACGCAGAACGTGTTCGAATCGCTGACAATCGTTGCCGAAAACGGTGAGGTACAGCCGAACCTTGCCGAAAGCTGGGAGGTGTCGGAAGACGGTCTGACCTACACATTCCATCTGGTCGAGGGGGTGACGTTTCACGACGGCACGGCGCTGGATGCAGCAGACGTGGTGTTTTCGTTTGACCGCGCCATGGGCGACGGCAGCGTGAACCCGTCAAAGGATATTTTCGAGCCGATCGAAAGCGTTAGCGCGGTTGATCCGCAGACTGTTGAGATCAAGCTGAGTGGCAAGGATGCGTTTTTCCTGTTCAATATGGGGCAGGGTGACAGTGCGATCATCGCCGCCGAAAGCGCCGAGACAAATAATACCGCGCCCGTCGGCACCGGGCCATTCAGGTTTGACAACTGGACGCGGGGCGATCGGCTGACGCTGGTCAAGAACCCCGATTACCGCGATGCGGGCGATGTGGCGCTGGATAAGGTGACGTTCCGGTTCATCTCTGATCCGGCGGCTGCAACTGCCGCAATGTTGGCCGAAGAGTTGGACGCATTTCCCGGTTTCCCGGCGCCCGAGCTGTTGCCACAATTCGAATCCGATCCGCGGTTTCGCGTGAATGTCGGGTCGACGGAGGGTGAGGTCATTTTGGCGATGAACAACGCCAAGGCACCGTTTGATAATGTCGAGGTACGTCGCGCCGTGGCCACGGCAATCGACCGCGAAGAGATCATCGACGGGGCGATGTACGGTCAGGCCGTGCCGATCGGCAGCTTTTATCCGCCCCATGGCACCGCCTATGTCGATCTGACGGGGGCCTATCCACACGACACCGACAAGGCCAAGGCGATGTTTGAGGCAGAAGGTGTCGCGGGCCAGACCATGACATTGCGCGTGCCGCCGTTTCCCTATGCCACCCGGTCCGCCGAGATCATTCAGGCGGAACTGGCTGCTGCCGGGATTGATGCCAAGGTCGAGAATGTGGAATGGGGGTTCTGGATCGACGAAGTCTATAAGAAAAAGAATTACGATATGACGATCATCGCCCATACCAGCCCCAACGATATGGGAAATTTCGCGCGAGGGCCGGACTATTTCTATGGCTACGATGACGCTGACTTTACCGCCCTTTGGAACAGTATCCAAACCGAGGTGGACGCAGCCAAACGTGACGAATTGCTCAAGCAGGGCCAGCAGATGTTGTCGGATCAGTCGGTACATGCCTTCTTGTTTCAAATGCCGCTGCTGAGTGTCTTCCGCAAAGAAGTTCAAGGCTATTGGGCTTCTTCGCCAGTGCTTTACATGCCTTTGAAGGGTGTCAGCATCGCCAATTAATCGGTGTGGCTGCGGCGGCTTTTTGCTGTTGCAGCCCCTGGACCTGACGCATGGTATATTTCCTTTTTCGCCGCACGCTGGGCTTTGTACTGACGCTGCTTGCGGTGTCGGTGGTTGTTTTTGCTGTCATGAATGTGCTGCCGGGCGATCCGGCGCTGACCATTCTGGGTATGGATGCGACCGAGGATGCACTGGCTGCATTGCGCGACCAGTTGGGGCTGAATGAACCGTTGGTCGCGCGGTATTTCTCTTGGGTCTGGCATGCGATGCAGGGCGATTTTGGCATCAGCCATTCGTTTCGGGTGCCCGTGGCCACGCTGATCGCAGAGCGGTTGCCGATGACCGTTTCACTGGCTGTAGCAGGGGTGGTGGTGACGCTGGTTCTGGCGCTGTCGCTGGGGGTTGGTGCCGCGGCACAGCACGGCAGATTTGGGGATTGGGGCGTGATGTTCCTTAGCCAGTTGGGCATTGCGGTGCCGGCGTTCTGGCTGTCGATCCTGCTGGTCATGTTGTTTGCGGTGAAATTGCGCTGGCTGCCGCCGGGGGGGTTTTCTGGATGGTCTGATCCGATTGCCGCGATACGGTCGCTGGCGCTGCCCACGGCCGCACTTGCGCTGGTGCAGTCGGCAGTGCTGGCGCGGGTCACACGGTCATCGGCGCTTGAGGTGATGCGGCAGGATTTTGTACGGACGGCGCGGGCGAGTGGTCTGTCGCAACGGCGCATATTGTGGCGGCACGTGTTGCCCAACGCGTTGGTGCCGATTGTCACAATCGTTGGTATGCAATTTGCCGCCTTGGTCACAGGCACAATCGTGATCGAGAACGTGTTTTACTTGCCGGGGCTGGGGCGGTTAATCTTTCAATCCATCGCCAACCGCGATCTGCCGACGGTACAGGCGCTGGTAATGCTGTTTGCGGCCATCGTGGTGACCGCAAATTTCGTGGTCGATCTGCTTTATGTCGTGATTGACCCCCGGCTCAAGGCGCGGGCATGACGCGGCTGCCTGCAAACTTTAATTTGGGCGCGGTGCTGGTCAGCGTCGTGGTGGGCATTGCGGCGTTGTCGCTGGTCTGGACGCCGCATGACCCCACGCTGATGACGATCAAGGACAAGTTTGCAGCGCCCACGGCGACCCATTGGCTGGGCACCGACCAGTTGGGCCGCGATGTGGTGGCACAATTGATGGCGGGGGCGCGCAATTCAATGACGGTGGCGCTGATTGCCGTGTTGCTGGGCGGGTCAATCGGCGTATCTCTGGGGCTGCTGGCGTCCGCGCTGGGTGGATGGGTCGAGGATGGGGTGATGCGGCTGGCCGATCTTGGCTTTGCCTTTCCGGCCTTGTTGTTTGCCATCATGCTGGCGGCGGTGTTCGGGCCATCACTGACCAATGCGGTGTTGGCGATTTCGTTCATCAATATCCCGATTTTTGCCCGTGTCACGCGCGCCTCGGCCAACCAAATCTGGACGCGCGATTACGTGGCGGCGGCGCGGGCGGCAGGCATGGGGCGGTTTGCCATCAGCCGCGACCATATCCTGCCGAATGTCGCCGCCGCGATCATCGTGCAGGCCACGATCGAATTCGCCGTGGCGATTCTGGCCGAGGCGGCGCTGAGCTATCTGGGCCTTGGGGCGCAACCGCCGGCGTCGAGCTGGGGGCGGATGTTATCGGAGGCGCAGACGTTGATGTATCTCGCACCACAACTGGCGGTCTATCCGGGGCTGTGCATTGTGACGGCGGTGCTGGGGTTCGGCCTGCTGGGCGACGGGCTTCGCGACATCACCGATCCCCGGCTGGTGCGGGAGCGTTGAATGATTGAGCTGGATCACCTTTCAGCCCATTTCGGACAGGCAACAGCGCTGCGGGATGCGATCTTGGTGATCCGTCGGGGTGACCGGCTGGGCGTTGTCGGCGAAAGCGGGTCGGGCAAGACCTTGTTGGCGTTGTGTCTGATGGGCATGGCCCCCGACAGCGCACATCTGACGGGTAAGCTGCGCATCGACGGGCAGGACATGTCCAACGCGCGTGAGGCCGAATGGCAGGCGCTGCGGGCGCGACGGGTTGCCATGATCTTTCAAGAGCCGATGGCGGCGCTGAACCCCCTGCGGCGGGTGGGCGACACGGTTATCGAACCGATGATGCTGCATGACGGGCTAAGCCGAAAACAGGCACTAAACAAGGCGCTTTCCCTGTTTGATGAGGTGGGCATCCCCGACCCAGCCGCACGACTGCGTCAGTTTCCACATGAGCTGTCGGGCGGGCAGCGGCAGAGGGTGCTGATCGCGCTGGCACTGGCCTGCGACCCGGCATTGTTGATCGCTGACGAACCGACCACTGCGCTGGATGCGAATGTGGCGCTGCGGATTACGGACTTGCTGGTGCGGCTGGCCCAAGAGCGCGACATGGCGTTGGTGTTCATCAGTCACGACTTGGCCGCCGTGTCCCGTGCCACGCGCGATATCGTGGTTATGTACGGCGGCGATATGGTCGAGCATGGACCGACGGATCAAGTGCTCTCTGCACCGTTGCATCCCTATACACAGGGCCTGTTGGGCGCGCGGCCTGACCCGACTGTATTGGCACGGGATGCAGCGGGCAAGCGGCGGCGGTTGCCGACAATCCCGGGCAGTGTGCCGCCCTTGGATCAACTGCCGAAGGGGTGCCGTTTTGCCGGGCGATGCCCCGTCGAGTTACCACGCTGCGCCGCAGAGAAACCGGAGATGTGTGAGACTGATCAGCACCGCAGAGCCGCATGTTTTCTGATGGAGGAGGCCCGTGATGTCTGACGTGCCTCTGCTGGAGGTCTGCAATCTGACCCGGCGCTACCACCTGCCGCGCAAATCTTTGCTGCGCCGCCCCCCGGTGCTGACCGCGCTTGAGAATGCCAGTTTTACCCTGCGCGCTGGTGAAACTCTCGGGGTGGTAGGCGAAAGCGGATCGGGTAAATCGACGCTGGCCCGGATGATCATGGCGTTCGAGCGGCCAGACGCGGGCGACGTGCTGTTTCAGGGGCAGAACCTCAACACCACGTCTGCCAGCGGATTGCGAAAGCTGCGGCAGCAGTTCCAGATGGTGTTTCAGGACCCGTTTGGCTCGCTCGACCCACGCCGCCGGGTGGGGTGGTCGATTGCCGAACCCCTGCGCGCCATCGGCGCGGACGCCAACACGCCGCGCCGTGTGGCCGACGTGCTGGATCAGGTCGGGCTGCACCCCGGTGATGCGGGCAAGTATCCGCACGAGTTTTCCGGTGGCCAACGCCAGCGTATCGCAATTGCGCGGGCCATCGTGACGCGCCCTGCATTGCTGGTGGCAGACGAGGCGGTATCGGCGTTGGATGTGTCAGTGCAGGCGCAAATCCTGAACCTGTTGATGGATCTGCAAGACGATCTGGGGCTGGGGATATTGTTCATCAGCCATGATCTCGCTGTGGTGGCGTCGATCTGTGATCATTTGCTTGTTTTGCAGCATGGCAAGACCCGAGAGACGGGCACGGCCATCGAGGTGTTGCGCGCGCCAAAGCACCCTTATACCAAAACTCTGCTGAAGGCCGCAGGAGTACGCCCATGACCCGCTTTGTCCATCTGACCGACCTGCATGTTTCGCACCCCGACGCCGATGATGCGCATTTGCAGTCGGACACGCCCGAAACGCTGAGGCGTGTGGTGGCGGTTATCAACGACATGACCCCGCAACCCGATTTCGTGGTGGCCAGCGGTGATCTGACCAACCAGGGCGATGTGCAAAGCTATGAGTTGGTGCGCGACACATTCGCCGGGCTACGTGTGCCGCTGATACTCGCGCTGGGGAATCACGACAAACGGGCAGCGTTCAATGCGGTGTTTAGTCCGGGCGTGGGCGACGCCCCCTATTTTCATGATTCGTCCCACGGCGATCTGCATGTCATCACGCTAGACAGCAGTGTGCCGGGGCAAGTGGCCGGCGCGATTGATGCGGCGCAGTTCGATTATCTTGCGGCGGCGTTAGGTCGGCATCCAGAGATGGCAAAGCTGATCGTCATGCACCACCCGCCGCGCGTTGATCCCGATGCTTTGCTCTGGGGCAGTCTGGACACGAATAGTTCAGAACGACTGGCGGATCTGTTGCGCGGGCGCGATGTGGCAGGCATCCTGTCGGGGCATGTGCATATCAACCAGGTAAGCCATTGGCACGGCATCCCGGTGGTTATTTCAAACGGCCTACATTCCACGGTGGACCTGATGGAGACCACCGATCTGCGTATCGTCGAAGGCACCGGCTTCGGGCTCGGCGATTGGCGACCCTCCGGTTTGTCGGTGTCCTTTGTGCCGCTCAGCCCGGTGGCGCGAGAGCTGGGATTGATTGATCGGACACGGCTTGCTGCCTTTCGGTAAATGATCGGTTCAGGTGCAATTGCGGCCAATCCTGGCTGAGGCGGCATAGGTAAAAAATTTATTGTTGACCCTAAGCGATTTTACTTTCACACAATGGTGAAAAATAAATGGTCACCTCCGGCGACAAGATCGGACAGGCCACAGGGAGAAGATATTTGCCGCCTGCAAAGCGCGATAGCGTGACCGAACTGGGCCCGCGGATTCGCAAACAGCGACATCGTTTATCCATGACGCTTCAGCAATTGGGCGCGGCATCGGGCGTGTCCGTTGGGTATCTTAGCCAAGTGGAACGCGGGTTGGCGACGCCGTCTCTTGGCACCCTGTCGCAGGTCGCGGCGGCGATGCAGGTCGAGGTCGGTTTCTTTATCCACACCCCGCGCACTCAGGACAGCCTGACACGAGGCGGCCAGCGAGCGCGGTTTTCGCTGGATGGGTCATCAATGGAATACGAACAGATCGGCGCAGACTTCCCCGGCCATGAACTAACCTCGTATATTATGATCGTGCCGCCGGGTTATGCGTCTGAGCAGGTGGTCCATGAAGGTGAAGAGATAGTTTACATTCTGGATGGCGAAATTGCCCAGGTCGTGGATGGCAGCGAATATGTTATGACGCCGGGCGATAGCATGCATTTTCTTGGTACCAGTCCGCATTCTTGGTCAAACAAGACCGACCGACAGGCGCGGTTACTTTGGGTAGGGCTTATGCACTACGATCAATCCGGTGAGCTTCAGCAGATACGGCCAGACGTGGGTGCAATGACACCCCGGCTTGTGCCGTTGCGCCCATAACGGGCGCACAACCCCGCGGCGAGGATATCCGCCGCCACGAACAATCGATAAATCAGGAGAGAGAGAAAAACATGTCTTTTACAACCAAACTGGCCACTGGCGCCTTGCTTGCCGCGCTGGGTGCGTCGGCGGCTTCGGCCCAATCGCTGGTCTACTGCTCCGAAGGCTCCCCCGAGGGGTTTGACCCGGCGCTGTACACCGCCGGCACCACCTTTGATGCCTCCAGTCACCCGATCTACAACCGTCTGGCGGAATTCAAGGTCGGCACGACTGAAACGATTCCCGGTCTGGCCGAAAGCTGGGAAGTCTCTGAGGATGGTAAGACCATCACCTTCAAGCTGCGTCAGGGGGTCAAGTTTCACTCCAACGAGCAATTCACGCCAACGCGCGATTTCAATGCGGATGACGTGATTTTCAGCTTTGACCGTCAGGGCAACGCCGAAAACCCCTACAATCAGGTTTCTGGCGGCACATGGGAATACTTTGGTTCCATGTCGATGCCAGAGCTGATCGAGAGCATTGAGAAGGTCGATGATTATACTGTCGTCTTCAACCTGACCCGCGCCGAAGCCCCGATCATCGCCAACATGGCAATGGATTTCGCTTCGATCGTGTCCAAGGAATATGCCGATGCAATGCTCGAAGCTGGCACACCTGAGATGGTGAACCAAGCGCCGATCGGCACCGGCCCATTCAAATTCCAAGCGTACCAGAAAGATGCAGTCATTCGCTATCTGCGTAACGATGAGTACTGGGGCGACAAAGCCAAGGTCGAAAGCCTGATCTTCGCGATCACGCCGGATGCATCGGTTCGCTACCAGAAGGTTCAGGCGGGCGAATGTCACGTGACTGCCTATCCAAACCCTGCTGATGTTCAGGCAATGAAAGACGCCGAAGACATCGTAGTGATGGAGCAAGAAGGTCTGAACGTTGGCTATCTGGCCTATAACACCAAGGTCGCGCCATTCGACAACGCCAAGGTGCGCAAAGCGCTGAACATGGCGATCGACAAGCAGTCGATCATCGACGTGGTGTTCCAAGGCTCCGGCGAAATCGCCAAGAACCCGATCCCACCGACCATGTGGTCCTACAACGCTGCAGTTGAAGACGACAACTATGACCCGGAAGCGGCCAAGGCGATGTTGGAAGCTGAAGGCGTGACCGATCTGACCCTGAAGATCTGGGCCATGCCCGTACAGCGTCCTTACAACCCGAACGCCCGCCGTATGGCAGAACTGATGCAAGAAGATTTTGCAAAGGTCGGCGTGACAGTTGAGATCGTGTCCTACGAGTGGGGCGAGTACCTTGAGCGTTCGAAAGCAGAGGACCGTGACGGTGCCGTGCTGCTGGGTTGGACTGGTGACAATGGCGATCCAGACAACTTCTTGGCCGTTTTGCTGGGCTGTGACGGTGTCGGCCGTTCGAACCGCGCCCAGTGGTGCAACGAAGAGTTTGATGCACTGATCCAGAAAGCCAAGGTTCTGCCAACGCAAGAAGAGCGTGCTAAACTCTACGAAGAGGCACAGGTTATCTTCAAGGATCAGGCGCCTTGGGCGACCATCGCGCATTCGGTTGTCTACATGACCATGCGTCCCGAAGTTGAAGGCTATGTTGTTCACCCGCTGGGTGGCCACATCTTCAACCAGGTTGGTCTGTCGCAGTAACTCTGCACAGAAAACGAGTTGGGGGGTGGCATGTCGTGCCGCCCCCTCCTTTTAATGCGATTGCCTACGGGAACAGATATCTTGTCAAACGCTCTGAACGATCGCCTGTCCGACTATGCGGCTATCGCCACCGATTTGGGCGTGGATGCCGTGGCGCTGGTGCCTGGCCCGAATTTCACACGTGCGGTACAGCACAGTTTCATGAGCCACGAACGCCCGTTTCTACTGGTAATTCCCGCAAATGCGCCCGCTGCGGCACTGGTGCCGAACCTCGAGTTGGGCAGTTGGGAGCTGGTCGGGTTCGATGGCGCAGTTTTTGATTGGCGTGATCAGTCAGGCTACAAGGATGCCTTTGCCGCGTTGATGACGCATCTCAAGATTTCGTCCCTCGCGGTCGAAGGCCAGGTGATGCGGGTCTTTGTGCATCATGCGCTGAAACAGGCCCAACCAGATTTGAAGATCATCGACGCCGAGCGCGAAATTTCCGCGCCGCGCATGATTAAAACGCCGCAGGATGTGGCCGCGATGCGCGCCGCGATTGAAATTTCTGAACGTGCGCTGCACCGCACCATCGACAGCATAAAACTGGGCCAGTCCGAAAAAGACATTGAACAAAAGCTCGTACAGATGCTCTTTGCCGAAGGGGCAGACGATTTGGCGTTTCACCCGATTGTGGCCGCCGGCGATGGATCGGCACGCCCGCACGCCAAGGCGCGCAGCGATTACATGGTCAAGGCGGGCGATGCGCTGCTGTTTGATTTTGGTGCCCGCAAAAACGGCTTTGCCGCCGACATTACGCGCACGATCTTTCTGTCACATGTCAGCGACGAAGGGCGCGCGGTCTATGACACCGTTTTGCGCGCCAACCTTGCCGGGTTGGCTATGACCCGCGCTGGCGTGACGGCACATGACATTGATGACACGGTGACATCGGTACTCGAAGCGTCGCCCTATGCGGACCGCATCCGAACAAAGACCGGGCACGGTCTGGGCCGCGAAGTGCACGAGGCTCCTTATATCATGCGGGGCAACGACATGATTTTACCTGCAGGAACTGTGTACACCAATGAACCGGGCCTTTATGAGATCGGAAATTTCGGCGTGCGCATCGAAGATGACGTGCTGATTACCGACGATGGCTGCGAAGTCCTAACCCAATTTCCGAAGGAACTGATGGTGCACCCGTGCTGAAATACATTCTGAGCCGCCTGGCCACATTCGTGCCGACGTTTATCGGCGTTACATTGATATCCTTTGCGTTCATCCGGGTGTTGCCCGGTGATCCAATCGTCGTAATGGCCGGAGAGCGCGGCATCTCTGACGAACGCTATCAAGAGTTGTCGCAGCAGTTAGGCTTTGACCGGCCCATATACACGCAGTTCTGGGACTATCTTCTGGGCGTGATGCAAGGGGATCTGGGAAATTCATTCGTCACCAAACGCCCGGTCTGGGATGAATTTTTCGCGCTCTTCCCCGCCACCTTGGAACTGTCACTCTGCGCCATGATATTTGCCATTGTGCTGGGCCTGCCTGCCGGGGTGATTGCTGCCGTGAACCGCGGCAAGTTCTTTGATCGCGCGCTGATGTCGACCGCTCTGGTGGGCTATTCGATGCCGATCTTCTGGTGGGCGCTGCTGCTGATCATCGTGTTCTCGGGCAATCTGCAATGGACGCCGGTGTCGGGTCGGATTGACCTGCTTTATTACTTCCCCAATGCCACCGGGTTCATGCTGTATGATAGTATCGCGTCGGGCCAAAAAGGGGCGTTCCTTTCCGCTGTGCGGCATCTGATATTGCCGACAATCGTCTTGGGCACCATCCCCTTGGCCGTTATTGCCAGGCAGACCCGATCTGCCATGCTTGAGGTACTAGGCGAAGATTATATCCGCACCGCGCGTGCCAAGGGCATGTCGACCGGGCGGATCAATGGTATCCACGCACTGCGCAACGCGCTGATCCCGGTCATCACCGTGATCGGTCTGTCGGTGGGCACATTGCTGGCGGGCGCCATTCTAACCGAAACGATCTTTAGCTGGCCGGGCATCGGCAAGTGGATGGTCGACAGCATCTTCCGCCGCGATTATCCGGTCGTGCAGGGCGGGCTGTTGCTGATTGCCGTGATGGTGATGATCGTGAACCTTACCGTTGATATGCTCTATGGCATCATCAACCCCAAGATCAGGAAACGTTGATGACTGATACAACTTCAGCCGAAGCGGAAATGGTCGTGGATCGTCCCGGCCGTTTGCGCGAATTCTGGTTCTACTTCCGTGAAAACCGCGGTGCGGTGATCGGGCTCTGGATCTTTGCCGTCTTTGCGTTTCTCGCGCTTTTTGGACCTTGGATTGCCCCACATGATGCCACTGCACAGTACCGTGCAGCGACCCTGCAACCCCCCGTTTGGCAAGATGGCGGTAGCTGGAGCCATATTCTGGGCACCGATCCGCTGGGCCGGGACATGCTGTCGCGGCTGATTGTTGGCGCCCGGTATTCGTTTTTTGTCGGGATCGTCGTTGTGTCCATCGCCGCCTCAGGCGGGATCATCATCGGATTGATCGCCGGCTTTGCGCCAAGGTGGTTGGACAGCATCATCATGCGGGTGATGGATATCATCCTGGCCTTTCCGTCGCTGCTGCTGGCGCTCGTGCTGGTTGCCATCCTCGGTCCATCGCTGACCAACGCGATGATCGCCATCGCGATTGTGTTGCAACCGCATTATGTGCGCCTGACGCGTGCAAGCGTGATGTCGGAACGGCAAAAAGATTACGTAACCTCGGCGCGGGTCGTGGGGGCGGGGACATTGCGGTTGATGTTCATCACCGTGCTGCCCAATTGTCTGGCCCCGATCATCGTGCAAGCGGCACTGTCGTTCTCCACGGCGATTCTGGATGCAGCGGCTCTTGGCTTCCTTGGGATGGGGGCGCAGCCGCCCACGCCTGAATGGGGTACAATGCTGGCCGAAGCACGCGAATTCATCCTGCGGGCCTGGTGGGTCGTAACATTCCCCGGTCTTGCCATTCTTGTGACGGTCCTGGCCATCAACCTTATGGGCGACGGGCTGCGCGACGCCCTTGACCCCAAACTGAAGCGGAGCTGATTTATGTCTTTGCTACGTATTCGCAATCTTTCTGTCGATTTTGCCACGGCAACGGGCAAGTTTCGCGCGGTGGACAGGGTCGACCAGGATGTCGACACGGGTGAAATTCTTGCCATCGTCGGCGAAAGTGGGTCGGGAAAGTCGGTGTCGATGCTGGCACTGATGGGATTGCTGCCCTGGACCGCGACGGTGACCGCCGACGAGCTCAGCTTTGACGGGCATGATCTGCTGAACATGTCCAGCCGCGCGCGGCGGCGGATCGTGGGCAACGATCTGGCGATGATTTTCCAAGAACCGATGTCGTCGCTGAACCCTTGTTTCACGGTTGGCTGGCAGATCAAGGAATCGCTGCGGTTCCACCTGAAGATGAACCGGGCAGACCGCCATAAACGCGCGATCGAGCTGTTCGAGCAGGTCGGCATACCGGACCCCGAAAAGCGGCTGTCGGTCTATCCGCACCAAATGTCGGGCGGGATGAACCAGCGGGTGATGATCGCCATGGCGATTGCCTGCAAACCCAAGTTGCTGATCGCGGATGAACCGACGACGGCACTGGATGTGACCATTCAGGCGCAGATTCTTGACCTGCTGGCGTCCCTGCGGGACGAAACCGGCATGGGGCTCGTGCTGATCACTCATGATATGGGTGTGGTCGCCGAAACTGCCGAACGCGTCAGCGTGCAATACGCGGGCCAAAAGATCGAAGAACAGCCGGTTCTGCCGTTGTTCCGCACGCCGCATCACCCCTACACTTCGGCCTTGCTGGATGCACTGCCAGAGCGGGCAACGGAAAAACGACTGCCGACAATTCCTGGCGTGGTGCCGGGCCAGTTCGACCGCCCGGCTGGATGCCTGTTTTCGCCGCGCTGCAAGTTCGCCAACGCCAAGTGCAAGTCTGAGAATCCTCCGCCGCTGGGCGAGGATCTGGGCCATGCGCGCTGTTTTTATCCGCTTAATACCGATGAAAGGGTCGCATCATGACCGCCCCTGTAATGTCTGCCGAGGCGCTAGAGCGTCACTATCAGGTTGGCGGTGGCCTGCTGCGTAAACCGCAAACACTCAAGGCCGTTGCCGGGCTGAATTTCGCGTTGTATCCCGGCAAGACGCTGGCTGTCGTGGGCGAAAGCGGTTGTGGCAAGTCCACGTTGGCGCGCATGGTCACGATGATCGAAGAGCCCACCGCCGGATCTCTGACGCTGGGCGGCAAGGCCGTCACGCCTGATGACTGGGCCGACCTGCGCCAGCATGTGCAGATCGTTTTTCAGGACCCTTACGGATCGTTGAACCCGCGCCAGCAGATCGGGACGATCCTGCAAGAGCCGCTTGTTATCAACCGCAAGGATATGTCGCGCAAGGACCGCGAGGAAAAAGCCCGCGAGATGCTGCGCCTTGTCGGGCTGCGGCCTGAACATTACGACCGCTATCCGCATATGTTCTCCGGCGGGCAGCGCCAGCGGATCGCGGTGGCGCGGGCGTTGATGCTGGACCCAAAGGTCCTGGTGCTTGACGAACCGGTTTCCGCGCTTGATTTGTCGATCCAGTCGGCCATTTTGAACCTGCTGGTTGATCTACAGGAACGGCTCCAGCTTGCTTATCTGTTCATCAGCCACGACCTGAGTGTGGTGCGCCATGTGGCCGATGATGTGATCGTGATGTATCTGGGCCGAGCGGTGGAAAAGGGACCCAAGGACGAGGTGTTCAACAGTCCTCGTCATCCTTACACGCAGGCGTTGCTGTCTGCGACTCCGCGCGCCGATCCCGAAGGCGGCAAGGAGCGGATCAAGCTGGTGGGCGAATTGCCGTCACCGCTGGCGATCCCGGATGGCTGCCCCTTTGCGCCGCGCTGCTGGAAGGTGCAGGATGTCTGCCGGGGTGAACGGCCCCGGCTGGAAGGCACTCCGCATGGCGCCGCCTGCTATTTCCCCGATAACGTCTGAGCCTTAAACCTTCTGCGCGACCACCCCAATGCAATCGCCCATCTTGACCAGCCCCGGCACATGCCGGGCGGTCAAGATGCCGCTAAGGTTGGCATGGGCCGTGATCGCAGCTTGACCGCTGCGGTCAGTGGGCCACAGCCGCGCGATGGGCTGGCCCTGTGTAACCTCATCGCCAAGATCGACCAGCGGCTCCAACAGGGCGCTTTCCTCACTGAAGGTGAAGCACCGGGCGTCGGGCATATCGAGCGTGACGCTGGGCGCTCGCTCGGGTTCGCCTTGCAGTATCCCGGCGTGAATCAACAGATTCCGAGCGCCTTTGCGGGCGACGGCGACACTGGCGGCGGTCGACGTGCCAGCACCCCCCAGTTCGGTGGTGACCAGCACCTTGCCCTGTTCCTCTACTTCGGTGTCGAACATGCCGACACTGTCGATCTCAAGCATTTTCATCGAATAGGGTGCATTAAATGCTTCCATCGCAGCCATACAGGCCGCTTCGAGCTTTTTGTCCGGCAGGATATGTGCGGCGGCGAAGGGCAGGAAATCGAGCGTGCGCCCGCCCGAGTGGTAATCCAGCACGATATCGGCCAGCGGCACCAGTTCCGTGGCAATGAAATGCGCGATCTTTTGCGTCACGGTACCATCTGGGCGGCCGGGAAAACTGCGGTTCATATTGCCACCGTCGATCGGTGAACAGCGCCGTCCAGCGGCAAAGGCGGGTTGGTTCATCATCGGCAGGATGATCACCCGCCCGGTCAGTTGCGCCGGGTCCAGCGTGGCGGCCAGCTCCTGCAACACAATCGGGCCTTCATATTCGTCACCGTGGTTTCCGCCGGTCAGCAGGGCCGTCGGCCCCTCACCGCCTGCAATCACGCTGATGGGTACCATGACCGACCCCCACGCGCTGTCATCACGGCTGTAAGGCAGGCGCAGGAAGCCGTGACGCGCACCTTTGGCGTCCAGTGGGATGGTTGGGGTGATTGGGTTCTGGGTCATGCTGAGACAAACAACTTTCTGGGGGTGGTGCAGAAACACTCATAGCCGTCTTCGGTGATGCGGATCGGCTCGGTGATCTCAAGCCCGCCATCATCAAGCCAAAGTGCCGACATGAAGTGGAAGGTCATGCCAGGTTCAAGGATCGTGCTGTCGCCTCGTCGGAACGAGATCGTGCGTTCGCCCCAATCGGGCGGATAGCTGATGCCGATAGCATACCCGCAGCGGCTGTCTTTCTCAAAGCCGGCCTTGTTGAGTGTATTGTTAAAGGCGTTTGCAATGTCTTCGGCACGGTTGCCGGGCTTTGCCTGTTCAAGCCCGGCGTCCATTGCATCCAGCACCGCCTGTTCGGCATCGCGGTATTTTTGCGGGACGTCGCCAAAGAACAATGTGCGGGACTGCGGGCATTGATAACGTCGATGCGCACCCGCAATTTCGAAAAATGTCGCTTCGTTGGGCTGCATCGGGCGGTCATCCCATGTCAGGTGCGGCGCCGTTGCATCCATGCCGGACGGGGCCATCGGTACGATGGCGGGGTAGTCGCCCCAGAACCCGTGCGCGCCACGGATGCCGGTGGCGTATATCTCGGCCACGAGATCGTTCTTGCGCATACCGGGCACCGCCACTTCGAGAATGCGCAGGTGCATTTCCTCGACGATGCGCGCAGCGCGTTCCATATATTCGATTTCGCGTTCGGATTTGACGGCCCGCTGCCAGTTCACCAAGGCGGTGGCGTCCAAGAATGTGGCATCGGGCAGTTTGCGCAGCAGCGTGGCATGGGCGGCAGCGGAGTAATAGTAGTTGTCCATCTCGACGCCGATGCGCGCTTTTTCAAGCCCCAGTTCACCTAGCAGGCCCGACAGATCCTCCATCGGGTGTTTTTCGGGGTTTTGCACATAGGTGTCATCATATCCACGGATCCGGTCGTCTTGCATGAACACGGTGCGCCGGGCACCTAGGGCATCCATACCCCGGCCCCACCATGTCGGTTCGCCTTCCTGTGTCAGGATAACGGCCTGAAAGACATAGAAGGACCAGCCATCATAGCCCGATAGCCAAGACATGTTGGACGGGTCGCTAACGACGATAGCGTCGATGCCGCGGTCAGCCATGACCTTGCGGGTTTTGTCGATGCGGCGCTGGTATTCGCTGTTGGTAAAATTCGCCTCATAGGTAGTCATTTGCCTGCCCCGTTCCCTATCTGAATGCTCTAATCAAGAATGCCTCTGGCGTGGTCTTTGGGCATGTCGCAATCGAACAGTTGGCCATACCCGGTCGGCCGTCCGGTCACGCCGCCCATACGGGCAAGCGCCCAGCACAACGCCTGATTTGATGTCACGACGGGTTTGCCCAATTGCGCCTCGATCCTGTCTATTACATCGACGCCACGCATCGCCGTGCAAGACAAAAAGAACGCGTCGACCTGCGGCGTGTCTAATGCGATAGCGGCGTTGATCATACTGTCTGCGTCAACGCGGGCCATATCGCGGTCATCTTCAAGCCCGAAGGCGCCGTTGCGAATGACGTTTAGGCCTTTCTCCTCAAAATAGCTGGCCAGCGGTGCGGCAGTGTCAGCCAGATAGGGAGTGATCATTGCAACACGGTGCAACCCCAGCGCGGCAAAGCCTGCGATGGCGGCAGAGGCGGGTGTAATAACCGGCACGCCGGGCAGGCCGTCGGAGATCGCACGTCGTACCGTGGGATTGCCAATGGCCACGGCAGCCGACGTGCAGCAGAATGCCACCGCAGAAAGCTGTACACCCGGCACGAGCAACCCGGCGGTGCGCGCCAGATCGGGGACAATGGCGCGCAAGCGACCCTGCGTAATCGGGTTTTCAAAGGCGATCCGTGCCACGTGCAGTGATGCTTGTTCCTTGTCGATCAGCCGCGCGGCATCGCCTTCGAATGTCAGATCGGTCGATAACAATACCGCGCCCAACCGCGCCCGCGCATCACTTGGGGCGCTTAAACGACAGTCAAGCGTTTCGCTAAGAGCGGCCTGGGTCATTGGCGCAGTTCCTTCCTGTTAGCCGACGAACATGAGGGCATCGCGTCAGCCCCGTGAGTTTATGCGAGACCGATCCTAGCAGAAACCAGTCCCTGGCGGCACCCAGCGCGGGGTCGGCGTTCTTTGATCTGTCGTAGGGGGGGCAAGCACATGGGTGAACATAGGTACGATCCGGGCCTATACTATTTGGCAAAGGCAAGATCACGTAGGAACAGTGCTATCTGCGGGCAAAAAATCAGCGTCACAGACAGGCTGAGCAGCATCAATATGAACGGCGGCGTGCCACGGATCACCTCCATGTAGGGGCGTTTAAACACGGCGATGGCAGTGAATATATCACAACCGAAGGGCGGCGTGGCAGAGCCGATGGCGACCTGCAACGTGATCACCGTGCCAACCAGCACTGGGTCAAGGCCCACGGATTTTACCACCGGGGCAAAGATAGGCACCAAAACGAGGATTACGACGATGGGGTCCACGAACATGCAGCCGATGAAAAATGCAATGGAGATGACAAACAGCACGCCAACTGGCCCCATAGTGTCAATTCCGATACCCGACAGCAGCGCCTGCGGGATCTGGGCAAAGGATATAACCCATGAAAATGCGGCCCCGGCGGCGACGAGGATAAACACCACAGCGGTGATCAGCCCGGTGGATTTCGCAGTGGCATAGATGCCCGCCATGTCAATTTCGCGAAACACCACCATTTCGAGGAAGATGGCGTAAAGCACGCAGGCCGCCGCTGCTTCGGTCGGAGAAAAGACGCCGCCATAGATACCGCCAATGATGATGGCCGGAAAGCCGAGCGGCCAGAGCGCCTTTTGCACTGCTATGGCGCGTTCGCCCCAGGTCGCCTTGTCCTCGGTCGGCACGTCATGGCGATAGGCGTAGATCACCGAATAGATCGAAAACATCACGAGTATCAGCAGCCCCGGGCCGATGCCCGCGATAAAGAGTTCGGCGATCGAGGTATTTGATACGACGCCATAGATGATCATCCCGATCGATGGCGGGATCAGAAAGGCGATGTCGGAGGAGTTGACGATCAGAGCCAGCACGAAGCTGTCCTTATACCCGGCCTTGAGCATCCGGGGCCGCAGCGGCGAGCCGACGGCGACGACGGTGGCCTGTGTCGATCCGGATACCGCCCCGAACATCGTGCAGGCGGCAGCGGTGGTGATGGCCAGCCCGCCTTTCATATGGCCGACAAAAGCCATGACCATATCAATCAACCGCCCTGCTGACTGCCCTCGCGTCATGATATCGGCTGCGAAAATGAACATCGGCACTGCGATCAGGGATGCGGGCCGGACGCCGGCCATCATCTGCTGGATCATGGTTTCAAGCTGCCCAAAGCCACCAAACAGCGTGTAGAACCCGACGAATGCCCCGACGATGAGCGGGATCATCATGGGAAAACCCAGCAGCAAAAGAACGATCATAATGGAAAAGATGGTAGTGGCGATCGCTCAGACCTCCCGCTGGGTTTCGTCATAACCTTCCAACACGTTGGTCGACAGGTAGATCTCCGGTTCGATCATGTTCTTGATGCCGGTCAGCAGGTATTGCAGGCCCGTCATGAAGAAACCGACTGGCACCCAGACCAGCGTCCACCACACTGGCACCTGAAGCGCAGGCAGCAGCCGACCGCGCCCCGCCTGTGTCTGAATGTATTGCAGCGCATACCAGGCCAGCCCGAACATAACGACGGCGGTGGTAAGGGCGATGATAATCATCAGCGCCTTGCGCGGGCGCAGGGGAACAGCATCGAAAATCGCGGACATACGAATGTGCCGCCCGTGCCGCGCGGCATAGGAAATACCGGCAAATGTGATCAGAATGATCAGGATGCTGTTCAGCTCTTCGGAAAAGAAGATTGATCTTTGAAACACAAACCGTCCGACGACATTCGCGCTGGTGTTGGCCGCCATCAGTAACACCCCGATCGCCAACATTACGGATTCCATTCGGCTGATCGCGGTGTCGAGCGTGCCGAGTAGACCCGGTAAGCTGGACTTGTACGGTCGGGTGGGCGCGTCGTCGGCGCCGGTCGTATCCGTCTGCGATTGCAGTTGCGAGTTGTGTTTATCGTCCGTCACCGGCGTGATCCCGTAACTGATGTAGCAATGCACATTAGGTGGAATGGCCCCCCCGAGCGATAGGTGCCGGGGGGGAAGAAAGAGACTATTTCACCGCTTCAAGATCAGCTTTGAACTGTTTTAGAAGCTTTTTCCCGCTGTCGCCGGTCATCTCGATGAAAGCGGCTTCGACTTGGGCGGCCTTGTCTTTGAACGGCTGGCGCTCTTCCTCGGACAGGATGTTGATCTGCATCTCCGGCTTGGCTTCGGCGATGTTTTTCAACGATGCCTCCTGAAGGCCTGACTGATAATCGAGGATATACTCGAATGCGGCATTAGACGCGTCACGCACTAGTTTCTGGTCGTCATCTGACAGACCATCAAAGAAATCCTTGTTGGCCATCACGGCAGAGGTGAAATTGTTGTGACCAATACAGGTGATGACCTCGGTCACCTCATACATCTTGGTGGATTCCAGATAGAAACCGGGGTTTTCCTGACCTTGAATGATGCCCGTCTGCATCGCCCCATAAACCTCACCCCAAGGCAGGGGGGTGGGCGTTGCGCCAAAGGCTTTGTAGCTTTCAACCAGCAGAGGGTTGGTCATCACGCGGAATTTGACCTCGTTCAGGTCTTGGGGGGTTTTGACCGGCTCTTGTGTGGTCATGCAAACGTCGCCCTCGGGGAACATATTGAGAAGTTCGAGACCCTGTTCGGCATATAGGGCGGGAAACATCTCATTAATCGCTTTCGAACTGCGGAAGAATTCGAACAGCTTTTCGTCGTCCTGTGGCAGCAGATAGGGAACAAAGAATACCTGCGCTTCTGGGATCAGCGCGCCGGTAAAACCGGGCGACTGGTCGACGAATTGCAGAATACCGGCCTGGGCCTGCTCCATCGTGTCGACGGATTCGCCCAAGGTTCCATAGGGGAACAGCTGCACGTCGTGGTCAGAATTCGCTTCGATCTCTTGCTTGAATTTCTGCGCATACTTGCCCTGCACCTCGTCCAGAGACTCTTCGAAGGCATAGCGCCATGTGTCGGCAGTGGCGGCACCGGCCAAGGTGGACGCAGCAGCTAGGACTCCGCCGGTAAGGATGGTTTTGAAGGTTCGCATGATACTCCCTTTCATTCTTTGAAACGCACAACCGAACGGCAGCGGCGCAGCGATTGTCTTAATCGGGCGATCATTGAAAGGGAAGCTAATCATGTCAATGTGATTATTGAACCATGACAATTTGCGCCGCTCGGCACGTCACCTCCCACTCCAGATATCGCGGGCAATCCGGTCGATGGTGCGAATCCCGCGGGCAAAATCCGGAAAAGGCAGCCCGCCAAGGGCAACACGAATCCCGGCGTGGCGGTCATGCGGGCCGATGGCAAAGCTGGTGCCGGGCGCAACCGCCACCCGCGCGCTGCGCAAGGATTGCACCAGCTGGCTTTCCTCCTGAGCGTCGCGACAGCAGACCCAAAGGTGAAGTCCATTCGGGCTTGTCCGATACGGCATATCGCGCAGTACCGAGGCGGCGTAGTCCGCGCGGTCACGCAGGGCCAGCCGCTGACGAAGAAGCAGGGCCTCGGCTGTGCCATCGTCAATCCAGCGCGCGGCGATTTCTGTCATCAGGCTTGTGGCCATCCAGTTGGTCATCAGATGCCGGTTTGCTGCCGCCGATCCCAAATGGTCTGGCACCATCAGATAGCCTGCGCGTAGGCCGGGCAGCAGGCATTTGGTGAAACTGGTAAAGTACAGCACCTGTTGCGGCGCAAGCGCAGCGAGTGGTGGTGGCGGGGCGTCTTGTAACGGGCCCCAAGCCTGATTTTCGATGATCATCACGTCATGTTGCCGGGCCACGTCGATGACATCTCTTCTGCGCCGTTCCGACATGGTAAACGCCAGCGGGTTGGCCCCGTTTGGCATGACACAAAGCGCTTTGACCGGTTCGGTTCTGCACGTACGCTCCAGCGCGTCGGGGCAAATCCCGTCCTCGTCCACCGTCACGCCCTGCAACTGAAGCCCTAGGAACCGGGTAAGCGGGCGCAAGGTGTGATGCCCGATGTATTCGGCCAGGATCAGATCGCCGGGACGCGCGACGGTCATCAAGGCGACATTCATCGCGCTGGTGCTGCCGTTGGTTGGGATCACGATGCTGGTGTCAGGACTCAGGCCGCACAGGGACAGCCATTTGCGCGTTGTCTCTGCCGTGTCGGCGGTCAGTGCATCCTGTCTGAAACTGTCCATGACGGTGGCAGGAATTGACCGGGCCAGGCTGCGCAGCACCTTTTGCATCGCCTCTTCGTGGGCGTGATCGGTGACCGGTTTCAGGATCGACATATCCAGCAATTGCCCGGATACCTGCGTGCTGACAAAGGGCATTGAAATGTCGTCCGTGGCGGCACGCACAAATGTGCCGCGCCCCACTTCGCCGATGATCTTGCCGCCCTCGATCAGTTTGTCGTAGGCTCGGCTGACGGTTTGCACGCTGAGCGACAGATCAAAGGCCAACTGCCGTTGGGTGGGCATTCTGTCACCAGGTTTCAGAGTGCCGTTCTGTATCGCCGCCTCAACCGCCTGGGTCAAAGAACGGTAAGCCGGACGTTTCAGGGTGCTGGGGTCGGGGCGCCAATTTGTCATGACTGTAATGATCATCGCAATCATCACAATTGACAAGCCGACGTGCCGTACCCATGACTGCGATATGGGATTTCTAAAGTTGGATAAGCGCGATGTCGCCTTGTTGTCGATCCTGTCCCGAGAGGGACGCATTGCCAAGGCCGCGCTTGCTGCCCAGGTCAATCTGAGCGCCACAGCTTGTGGCGATCGATTGGCCCGACTGGAATCCGCCGGAATCATTTCAGGGTATCGTGCCGACGTGGCGCTGCGCCACCTTGCGTCGCATGTGACGGTTTTCGTGCAGGTCGAACTGGGCAGTCACCGCGCGGAGGCGTTTCAGCGGTTCGAATCCGTGATCGCCCAGCACGACGAAATCGTGAACTGCTGGGCGCTTGGAGGCGGGTTCGATTACCTGATGCAGGTGATCAGCTGCGATATCGACAGCTATCAACGCCTGATGGACGCGCTGCTGGAACAGCAGGCGGGCGTGGCGCGGTATTTCACCTATATCGTGACGAAATCCGTGAAATCGGCGCCGCCGCCATTTGACGTTTTGCTATCCGGGACGACAGAACGACCGTGACCGAAGATTCTGCGGTGTTTGGCGGGTAGCGCCGCAGAAGGTGCGGAAATTTTCGGGCAATTCGCTCAAACCCCAGTCGCATTCGCATTTAGCCTATCGGCAGTTATTCCCCCATGTTTTGGAGGCTGCCCCATGACCAAGATGACCCCAACCCCCGCCGACGGCCTGCCCGCCTTGGACCGTGCCGAGTTGGCCCGCCACTTTGCCTATGTGGGCGGTGCCTGGGTGGCCGGGGAAAGTAATGATCTGATCAAGGTAACCGACCCTGCGAGTGGCAACGTGCTCGGTTCTGTTGCGCGGTTGACGGGCAATGACAGCCGCATGGCGGTAGACGCCGCCCACGCGGCCTTTGCGGGCTGGGCCGGGCTGTTGCCGCAGGAAAGGGGCGTCATCCTGCGTCGCTGGCGCGATCTGATGCTGGAAAATAGCGAGGATTTGGCGCGTATCATGACTGCTGAACAGGGCAAGCCCATCTCTGAATCGCGCGGCGAGATTGAGTATGCGGCGTCCTTTCTGGAGTTTTACGCCGAAGAGGCGCGCCGCCCGAATATCGAGGGTGTGACGTCGCATTTGCCCGATGCGGAAGTTGAGATTTGGCGAGAACCCGTAGGTGTCGCAGGCCTCATTACGCCGTGGAACTTCCCTTCGGCGATGTTGACGCGCAAGGCCGGTGCGGCGCTGGCGGCGGGCTGCACCGTTGTGGCGCATCCCGCGGCGGAAACGCCTTTTTCTGCCTTGGCGTTGGCCGAACTAGGCGAACAAGCAGGGTTGCCTGCCGGTGTGTTCAATGTCGTCACCGGCCACGCGCCAGAGATTGTCGGCGCTTGGATGGCGGATACGCGCGTGCGTGCTGTGTCATTTACCGGCTCTACCGACGTTGGGCGACTGCTTTATGGGCAGGCGGCAGAAACGATCAAACGGCTGGTTCTCGAGCTTGGCGGACACGCGCCGTTCATCGTCTTTGATGATGCTGATATGGGAAGCGCGGTGACCGAAGCAATAAAGGCAAAATTTGCCACATCGGGGCAGGACTGTCTGGGCGCTAACCGCTTTTTCGTCGAGCGAGATAGCTATGATGCATTTTGCGCCCTCTTTGCTGAAGCGACCCAATCGCTGACGGTTGGGCCGGGCAACACCGACCCTGATATCGGCCCCCTGATAAATGAAAAAGCGGTGGCCAAGCAGGAAGAGCATGTCAAAGATGCGCTTGATCGTGGTGCGCGGCTGTTGTGTGGCGGCAAACGCCACGCAGCGGGGCCGTTGTTTTACGAGCCGACCGTGCTGGTCGATGTGCCCCCGGATGCCAAGATTATGTACGAAGAGACATTCGGCCCTGTGGCCGCCATCGCCGCCTTTGACAGCGAGGAAGAGGTGATCGTGCGGGCAAATGACACAGAATATGGGCTGGTGGCCTATCTGCACAGTCAGGACCCCCGCCGAATTTACCGCGCCTGCCGGGCGCTGAGTTTCGGCATGGTCGCGGTGAACCGTACCAAGGTGACCGGCGCGCCAATCCCCTTTGGCGGGATGAAGCAATCGGGCATTGGCCGCGAGGGATCGCGCCTTGGCCTCGAAGCCTTTACAGAGGTGAAATACGTTTGCCGTGACTGGGCCTAAGACGAGAACAGCCGGGGCGCAGACCAGCGCCCAAAGAAAGGAAAACCTATGCTGAAGAACGACATGCTTGACCAATGGGACCGCGAAAACTTCTTTCATCCCTCTACCCATCTGGCCCAACACGCTCGGGGCGACACCCCGACCCGCGTAATCAAAACTGCCAAAGGCTGTCACATCACGGACCGCGACGGTAATCAGTCGCTGGATGCTTTTGCCGGGTTATATTGTGTGAACGTCGGCTATGGCCGCACAGAAATTGCCGAGGCGATCGCGGCGCAGGCGCATGAACTGGCTTATTATCACTCGTATGTGGGCCACGGCACAGAGGCCAGCATCACACTGTCCAAGATGATCCTTGATCGCGCGCCTGCGGGGATGAGCAAGGTCTATTTTGGCCAGTCAGGTTCCGACGCCAATGAGACGAACGTCAAGTTGATCTGGTACTACAACAACATCTTGGGTCGGCCCGAGAAAAAGAAGATTATCAGCCGCTGGCGGGGTTACCATGGCTCGGGTCTGATGACGGGGTCGCTGACCGGGTTGGAGCTGTTTCACAAGAAGTTTGACCTGCCGCTGAGCCAAGTGGTTCACACCGACGCGCCCTACTACTTCCGTCGCGCCGACGCCGAGACGAGCGAAGCCGACTTTACCGCGCATCTGGTGGCCGAGCTTGAAGCGCTGATCGAACGTGAGGGCGCCGACACGATCGCGGCGTTTATCGGGGAGCCTGTTCTGGGCACAGGGGGAATTGTGCCACCACCTGAAGGCTATTGGCCTGCGATCCAGAAGGTGCTGGATAAGCATGACATTCTGCTGGTGGCAGATGAGGTCGTAACCGGTTTTGGCCGTCTTGGTACAATGTTTGGTTCCGACCATTACGGCATGCGCCCGGATCTGATCACCATCGCCAAGGGTCTGACATCCGCCTATGCGCCGCTATCGGGGTCCATCGTGGGGGATCGCATGTGGAAGGTGCTGGAGCAGGGAACCGACGAAAACGGCCCGATTGGTCACGGCTGGACCTACTCTGCCCATCCGATTGGTGCGGCGGCTGGCATCGCTAACCTCAAACTGATTGATGATCTCAACTTGATCGATAATGCGGCAGACGTGGGTGGCTATTTGAATGCGCAGATGCGTGCGGCCGTTGGTGATCACCCCAATGTGGGCGACGTGCGCGGCGAAGGTATGCTTTGTGCTGTTGAGTTGATCGAAGACCGCAGCACCCGTCAATTCTATGACCCGTCGCGCAAAGTGGGTCCGGCGGTCGCAGCGGAAATGGTGAAATCGGGGGTGATCGCGCGGGCCATGCCACAAGGCGACATCATCGGTTATGCGCCGCCGTTCTGTCTGAGCAAGGAGGAGGCAGATACCATCGTGTCGACGACCGCGGCGGCATTGAAAACCGTCTTGGGATAGACCGGACCAGAGCCAAATCAAAAACGGTCCGCGGGCATCCCCGGGCCGTTTCTGGTGCAGTTCATTGTCAGGAACTGCGCGGGGGCGCTGATGTTCTGAGGCTGGCGGACGAGACAGGCCCGTTAGTGTGGGGGGCGCCGCAAAAATAATCGCGACATTCTCTGACGTGAGCCAAGGTGTAGTCGCGTTGGCCGCGACGTGAAGACGACGGGTTTCAGGTAATCGCCCGATCCGCGCCGCATTTTCGTCCTACTCCGCCGGTAAGAATTAACGAACTGTTATTTCTGCCGGAGCCGCACCATGCATCTATCAGTCGTAATCCCCTGCATGAACGAAGAATTGGCCATTCCCGCTTTGGCCAAACGGGTCGGCGATGCAATTGCGGCCTGGGCGGATCGAGCCGAAATCATTTTGGTTGATGATGGATCAACAGACGGTACTTGGTCTGCGATTGAAGCCGCGACATCCCGGCATCCGCAAATTGTGGGGCTAAAGCTGTCGGCAAACCGGGGTCATCAGGTGGCTTTGACAGCAGGGTTAGAGGCGGCAAAGGGCGCGCGCATATTCATGCTGGACGCCGATTTGCAGGACCCACCGGAATTGCTGGGCGACATGATGCATATGATGGATCGTGGCTTTGACGTGGTCTATGGCCGTCGTGCCGAGCGTCAGGGTGAAACCATTTTTAAACGGTTTTCGGCTTGGGGTTTTTACCGCGTGTTAAACGCAATGTCAGATGTGCCGATCCCCAAGGATACGGGCGACTTCAGACTGGTCAACCGCAAGACACTGGATGCGGTCCTTGCCATGCCGGAACGCGCGCGATTTGTGCGCGGCATGTTTGCCTGGGCCGGGTTCAAACAGGTCGGTATCGAATACGTCCGAGCGCCCCGCGTTACCGGCGAAACCAAATATCCGTTGCGCAAGATGCTGCGCTTTGCGATGGATGCCGTAACGGCCTATTCCACCAAACCCCTGAAAATCGCCACACGGCTGTCGTTTGCCAGCCTCGGGGTTGCGGCGTTTATGGGATTCTATGTGATGCGTTCGTTGATCTTGTATCAGACCGCACCGGGTTGGGCATCGGTCGTATTGGCGATCAGTTTCTTTTCGGGTGCTCAACTGCTGACCTTGGGAATCCTGGGTGAATATATTGGCCGGCTTTATATCGAGGCCAAAAATCGTCCGCTGTATTTCGTCAGTGAAGAGACACGCTTTTCAACTCCGGTCGCGTTGAAGAAGACTGCCTAATGCACAGGTATCGTGACACTATTTTGCGGTTTGCGCTTGTGGGTGGCCTTGTCGCGGCAAGCTACGTGCTGCTGTACCTGACCTTCCTCGCAATCGGTTTGACGCAGGTGGTGGCGAATGCCGCCGCGTTCCTGCTGGCGGTGGTGCTGCAATATGCCGGGCAGGCTGCTTTTACCTTTGAACGCCGTCTGCTGGATCGTGCACAGATGCTGCGCTTTGCGGTGATGATCGGGTTGGGTTTTGTCACATCGGCAGTGATCACCGGTGTAATCGCGCCTGAAATTGGCCTGGCGCCTTGGGCTGCCGCCACTGCTGTCACGATCCTGTTGCCGGTTCAGAATTATGTTTTCATGACCCTTTGGGTCTTTGCCGCGCCCAGGGCGCAGGGATAAGCCGCCGTGTCACATATTTATACCGATACATTTTTCGATTATATCAACCAAAGCGCGCGCGCCTCGGCCAAGCCGTTGATTGCGCAGCTTTACCCCTACCTCAAACCGCAGAGCGTGCTTGACCTTGGCGCCGGGCGGGGTGTCTGGCTGGACGAATGGCAGCGCGCGGGTGCCGGCGCTGTGCTGGGTGTCGATGGTGCCTATGTCGAGCGACGGAACCTTGTGATCGCCGAGGATGATTTTTTGGCGGCGGACCTGACCGTTCCTGTTGATACGGGTCGGCGATTTGACCTGGCGCAAAGCCTTGAAGTCGGAGAGCATTTACCGACATCTGCGTCGGAAACCCTGGTGGACAGCCTGACACGTGCATCTGACCGCGTGCTGTTTTCAGCAGCCGTGCCGGGGCAGGGCGGCGAGTTTCATGTAAATGAGCAGCCACTATCCTTCTGGCAGTATCTATTCGCGGCGCGGGGGTATCGTGCCTATGATTGCCTGCGCCCACTGCTGAAGAACAACCGCAACATCGCGCCGTGGTATCGGTACAACGCCGTGCTTTACGTGAATGATGCGGGGCGCGCGGGGTTGCCCGAGGCTGTGCTGAACAGCCTTGTTCCGCAAGGACAGGACCTGTCAGAAGGTGGTGATCTGATGTGGCGACTGCGCCGCGCGGTGGTGTCAAATCTGCCACGCAAAAGCGTGACGAAGATTGCACAGGTTCGTGCCGCGACGCTGGCCGCCGTGGCGCAGCGCCGTTGCAGGCAGGGTTGAGTAATGACCGCCGTTGATCAACACGCAGGGTATATCCCAAGTGATGTGGCCGCGACCCGGACGATGCAAATTTGGCCTACCCTGTGGCTGACGCTGGTGGCCGTTCTGGTGATTTCCCTGCCTAACCTCGCGGACCCCATGATCCGCCACGATGATTTCCCGGCCTTTTTCGCGGACCCTGAGGGATTCTGGTACAAGACCCTGCACGAAGGCCGCTGGGTCAGCTATTTTTGGCATCTGCGCGGGTTTCAGACACCTGCATGGTTGAATTTTGCCGTCTATCAGGCCTGTTGGGCGCTCTTGGCGGCCGCCATCGCTACGCTGTCACTGGGTCGCAGCGGGCTGACGTGGTTTTCAGGTGCCCTGGCCTTGATGATCCTGGCGTCACCGTCGGCTGCGCTGATCTCTCTGTGGTTCAATACTTTGCTGCCCGGTCTGGCGCTTGTCGCGCTTTTTGCTGCGCTGGGCTGCCGCCTGTCGAATCGCCAGATGCGCCTATTGTTGCCACCCTTTGTGGCGCTGACATTCATGTCCTACACGACCTACCCATTGATCTTGCTGTGCATCTGCCTGCTGCGCACTGAACGGCGTTCGCTGCTGGATCTGATCAGCCTGTTGGCACTTTTTGCCGCCAGTTTCGCAGGTGCGGTCCTTTTGACCTATGCGATCAATTGGCAGGTGCATGGTGTTTTCGGTGTCCCACTTGCGCCTTGGCGCGATGCAACCCCGGCTGCGGATGTGGCCGGCATGTTGGCCAACCTGCCAAAGCTGGGCGAATCGCTGGTCGATTTTGCGATGCGGACCAGCTACGAATTTGTGCCGGCATTGCTCTATCATATCCTTTTGTTGATCGGGGCAACGGTTGTCGTAGCGCGCCGTAATGCACTGGAAGCGCTGTATCTTCATGCTGGGCTGTTCACCGGCTTGGCTCTGGTCGCCGTTCAGGTGATGAAAGTCGGCGCGATCGCCCCACCCCGCGCGTTTATCTTTGTGTGGATTTTCTATGCCGTACTTGCGGTTCGCGCGGCATGTATTTTGACCGCTCAGTCCGGCTTGGCCGGCCGCATGGGGCGCAACGCCGTGGCACTGGTGATCCTTAGCTATCTTTTGCAGGTCGGTGTGCAGTATGCGGATTACCGACCTTGGCAGCATGAAACCCGCGCGATCAGCCGTGCAGCAATGGCGCACGACGGAGACATCTATGTCTTTGGTGACCCGGCACGTGGCCCTGCCGCACAGCAGGCGTTCCTGCAAACTGGCGAGGCGTTGCATTACAGGATGCAGCAGCTTGCCCAACGGCACGTGATTTTCTGCGCTCGGACCCCGGCAGACTGCGCGGAGGCTGACCGTCTGCGCACCCGGAATCCACAGGTTGTGCCGCATGTTGAGGGGCATCAGTTGGGCGTCTTTGTCAGCTATGATTAGGCCAGGTGATGCGATACTGCGCCGCTGTTCAACCTAGGCAGAACCTGCCAAGCTTGGCAGGTATTTACACGAGGATCACCAATGGCCTGGATCAAGACAATTCCCTACGACGCAGCAACCGGCAAGCTCAAGCTGCTCTATGACCGGATCAAGGGGCCAGATAATAATGTCGACAACATCATGATGATGCACAGCCTGCGGCCCCATTCGATGGAAGGTCATATGGCGATTTACAAATATGTGCTGCACCACTCTGGTAATACGATACCGAAATGGTTCCTTGAGGTGCTGGGCGTTTGGGTGTCGTCCCTGAACGAATGTACCTACTGCGTCGAACACCACTTTGCCGGGATGAAGCGTCTGTTGCAGGACGACATCCGCGCCGATGCGATCCGCGTGGCGATCACGGCCCGCGATCTGGACGCGGCGCCGCTGGATGCTGCGCAGAAATGCGCAATGCGCTATGCCCGCCAGTTGACGCGCGATCCCGCAGGCGTGACGGTCAGTCAGATCGACGAATTGCGCGCTTCGGGCTTTGATGATGGCGAGATTCTGGAGATAAATCAGGTCAGCGCCTATTTCAGCTATGCCAATCGTACGGTTCTTGGGCTGGGCTGTTCGACCAAAGGTGACATCTTGGGCCTGTCACCTAACAAATCAGATAAGCCAGATGATTGGGCCCATAGCTAACGTGCAACATACGTGGTCCGGGGGTGTAAAATCCGGGTCAATCGGTGCCAAAATTAAACAATTGGAAACAGTTATGCGATTTTCCCGTCATTTTTTACAGATTCGCCCAAATTACGCCATGATTCCCCGTAAAGTTGTTAATAAGATTGTCGGCACAGGGTGTCGTTTGAAATTAATTTGACTATCTTGGAGTAACGCAATGAAAATCCTGGCCGTGGATGACGATCCAATCATCCTGGAATTGCTGGTCCAGTTCGTTGATGCCTTGGGGGCGCACGAACTGATGACAGCAAGCTCTGGAGGTGCAGCGGTTGATCTGCTGGGCAAGCCCGGTGTCGGCCCGTTTGATTGCTTCATGCTTGATATCCAGATGCCCGGCATGGACGGGATAGAGCTGACCCGCAGAATACGCGATACGGCACGTTATGCCGATACCCCGATCCTTATGCTGACCGCCATGTCAGACAAACGCTATATCGACGCGGCATTTGCTGCGGGTGCCACCGACTATGTCACCAAGCCGTTTGAAGTGTCGGAATTGAAAGCGCGCATCGGCCTCGTCGAAGGTTTGGTGCAGGCGCGCAAATCGCGCACCAAAAAGATTTTTGCGGCGAAATCCGTTAGCGGCCAGTCCAACGCGATTGAGCTGCATGAGCCGATCTCGATCTACGACGTCGACAATGTGATCGAATATACCGCGATGGAAAACTATGTGGCGCAACTGTCGCGCAGCGCATTGTTTGGCTCTACCACATTTGCTTTCACCATCCGCGAGATCGAAGCCTTTCACGATGCGATGTCGCCATTTGAGTTCTACAGCCTCGTGTCCGATGTGTCTGAAGTGATCTCGGACACTTTGGAAGGTCACCAGTTCCTGATGTCCTATGCGGGCAACGGAACCTTTGTCTGTATCACGGAAAGCGGCTGGCGCCCGGATATGACGGCGTTGATGGATGCTGCCAACTTGTCACTGTCGCGGACAGAACTGTTCGATAACGACGGTCAACGGGTCCATCCACGGGTCAGTGCAGGCGATGCCGTGCGGCTGATCTGGAAGACCGGCAATTCGGTGATGGATGCCCTCGCAGAGGCCCATTCAAGCGCTGAGGCAGCCAGTGCTGCGCACACCAGATCACTTACCGACTTTTGGTATACGGCGGATCAGAGAGCATGAAAGACATGGTAGCTGAACTTCCTGGTCTTGACCGTATTCGCAAGCGCTTCATCGAGATGTTGGGCGAGCGTCAAGCGCAGATCGCAAACCATGGGTTGGCGGCCTGGGATGGCGTCACCCTCGAAGATATCAACGGCAATCTGGCGGCGGCGCAAGCTATCCTGCACCAAATTGCAGGCAGCGCCGGATCGCTTGGCTTTCACGAGCTGGGTCAGGCCGCGCGCGCCTGCGAGGCCGAGATATTGGAACATCTGGATGGGCCGGATGCCGATCTGGCAATCTGTCCAGGCGAGATGATCTTTCATCTTGATAGCTTTGTGGCCCAGTGCCGCACAGAAATCGAAAACAATAGTTAAGAGGGGCGTGCCCTCTTAGCGGTGTTTCCAATCGTTTTATTGGTAGCGGGCTCGGCCCGTTTTAGCCGTGCTTCATCGCAGTTTTGACCTGATCGGCCAGGGCAATGGGGTCGAACGGTTTGCTGATCACATCGGCCGCACCCAGTTCACGCAGTTCTTCGACTTCGTTATGTTGCGCGCGTGCAGTCATGAAAATAGCCGGTATATCCCGCAGGCTGTCCATTTCGCGCATCGCTTCTAGAGTTTGGCGGCCCGTCATACCAGGCATCATCATATCCAGCAGGATCACGTCGGGGGTATAGCCCTGAACCTGTTTCAATGCGGCTTCGCCTGACTCGCATTGGATAACGTCGAATTCGCCGCTCAACTCGAGCGCCATCAGGGCAATTTCACGGATATCCGCATCATCTTCGACGTGCAGCAGCTTGATCATGACATTCTCTTTCTAGGAAGCCACGCGCAATTGCGCAGCCGTTTCCTGCTGCGCCACCTTCGCAATGGTTTTGGGCAGGGTAAAGAAGAATGTCGTACCAAATCCTTCGCGGCTGTCAAAACCTATTTTACCGCCGAGGTTCTCGACGATAGCTTTGCAAACGCTGAGCCCGAGGCCGGTGCCACCTTTTCCGTTGCGGTCAGAGTTGGACATATCCGCAAAGCGCTGGAATACCTTGTCCTGATCGGCCATGGGAATGCCGGGGCCTTTGTCGGTGACAGATATCCTTATTTCTTCAACAGCGTCTTCGACCTTGATGATAATCCGGTCGTTGGGTTTTGAAAACTTGGCGGCATTTGACAAAAGGTTCGTCAGAACCTGAATAATCCGGTTTGGGTCAGTAGTGATGGATATTGCGTTTTCCGGCAACTGCGTCTCGAGGCGCACGCCAAAACGCTGCTCGAGCGCCGCGTTCGCTTGGCGGGTCTCGGCCAAAAGTTCGCCGATATCGGTTTCGTCCAGGTTGAATTCTAGACGCCCGTTGGCGATTTTTTCGAGATCAAGGATGTCGTTGATGATCAGAACCAGACGGTCCGCATTGCGGTGAGAGATTTCGAGCAACGCCCGTGCCTTTTCAGGTAGATCCCCCGCGGCGCGCGACAGCAGCAAACCCATTGACCCTTTGATCGAGGTCAGCGGTGAACGCAGCTCGTGGCTGACCATCGAAATAAACTCGGACTTCATCCGCTCTTGATCGACGATTTCGGAGATATCCTGAAGCATCACCAAAAAGCGGCCGCCGCTGCCATTGATGTCCAGCAGTTTGATGGTCACTTTGAAATGGCAATCGCCCAGCATCGTTTCGATGTGGGTCATGTTGGACTTGCTGTGAACAAGCGCTCGACAGGCTGTCGTGATATCGTCGCAACCCAGATGCGTGGCGATGTCGGATATGGTTTTCTGAGAATATGTTTCCGTGCTCCAACCACATCGGCGCATGGCGCTGCGGTTCATGTACGCAAAACCCTCGGTCTGGGCGTCGATGATCCAGATGTCATCGCGTAGTTCGTATAGCGTTTCGGTGATGTCATGTTCGGCTTGCAGTTCGTTGGCGCGCGTCACATCGGTACGCGCAGAGATCGAACCGACCCATTTCCCGTCGCAATCCACGAGAGGCATGACTGTTGTCTGGGTGTAAACGATTCTGCCGTCGGCGCAGCGCAACGGCGTTTCGCCTTGCCATGACTGTCCCTGAACCAGTTTTTCGCGGATGCTTGCCGCGAGGACCTGAAATTCCTGATCATACAATTTCGAGACAGGCTGACCGATCAAATCGTCGCGGGAGTACCCGGTGAGTTGCAGAAGGTGGTCATTCACCTCGGTCAGCAAGCTGTGCGAATCCACAATATTTACGATGGCATGGGTGTTGAACGCCTGAAGCCGCTGCAACAGGGACTGATTATCAGACTGCGCGTCGCGTCGTATTCGGTTCTTGACCATCAAGATCGGCGTGATCCCTGACACGGCAATCGCGCCAATGATCGAAATAGCTTGCGCGGCAGAGCCAGAAAAAATGGCTGATGTGCCCGCGTACCAGCTGCCTGCTAATGCACTGCCCAACAATAGAGCTGTGCTGGTTCGTCTGTTGAAAAAATCTGACGACACTCGAATTCCTCGTACGTAAACTGGCGCTGCCCGCAGGTTTAAAAAGCGAAGTGCGGGGCACCTTTGCAATACATGCAAGGTTGCAAAGCAACTTGGCAATAATATGGCATGGCGCAATTTAGCGTCAGATTTATGAAATTGGTAATGATTAGGATGCTTTAGCTGTTTCCCCAGTGATGGAACGAAGGATTGTATCTAGCTCGGTACGCGACTTTACCAGATTAACTCCCACGCGGGAATCCCTTGCGCGATCACTGTCGGCTGACAGGCCAATAATTTTTGCCTGTGGTTGCATTTTTGACAGATCGTCAAGTAGACAGCGGGCATCACCATCGGGCAGCGACCAGTCGACGATCACGACGTCCAATTCGCCCCGCGCGATCATGATGCGGGCCTGTGCGAGGCTGGTGACGTTCACGACGTCTGCAACTCGCCCCAGCCCGGTACGAATGACTTCGGCAAAGTCGAGATCATCTTCGACGTGGAGCACTTTGATCTTCGACTGGGTTTTTCGGGCGGCTGGAGTGCTGAATTTTCCGGGCTGCACTGTGCCGGGCGCCGCCAGGGGACAGGTGAACCAGAACACGGTTACACCGTCCGGAACGCTTTCAAATCCGATGGTGCCGCCCTGACGTTTGACGATCTGGCGCGTGATGTTCAGGCCCAGGCCAGTGCCGCCCTTCGCTCGGGTGTCTGAACTGTCAGCCTGAGAAAATGCTTGGAAAATGCGCGGCCTAAAGGCCTCTGGCACGCCGGGGCCGCTGTTCTGAATAAAGACAATTACAACCTCGCCCAGCTGTTCTGCACGCACTGTCACCTCAGTGTTGGCGGACGAATACTTGCACGCGTTCGAGATAAGATTGGCCAAGACTTGACGCGTGCGCCCCTGATCCACGTGCACAAGCAGCGGTGAGTCTGGCACATCCACCCGCAAGGTGTTGTCGTGCGTCGTCGCAAAGGGCGACATTTCTTGAACAGCGCCTGCTATGATGTCTGACAGGCTCAGGTCTTCGAAGTGAAAATCCACCTCGCCCGATGATATTTTTTCAAGGTCCAAGATATCGTTCACGATATCAGACAGGCGATCGGCATTGCTTTTGGCAATCTCAATCAACCGGGTCGACGCGGGGGTTAGCGGCTTGCCATCGCTGGTGTCAATCAGGCCCAGCGCGCCCTTTATAGACGTCAGCGGGGTGCGCAGTTCGTGACTGACGGTCGAGACAAATTCACTTTTTATCTGTTCCAGTTTCTTCTGGTCGGTAATGTCGTTGATCTGCGCGATGAACACATCAGCGCGGCCGTTTTTGTCATAGGTCCAAGAGACATTGAAAAGGCCCCAGCGTTCGAATCCCAATTTATGGGTAAGCCTGTATTCGGCCTGATAGGTATCGGATGACTTGGCTTTCACCAGTGTCATCACCTCTTGGTACATCTTCTTGATGTCTTCTGCCGGCATGAGGTCGGAAATCCGCCCCTCCGAAATCAACTCGGTTTCGCTGAAGCCGGACAGTTGGCACAGCGCCTGATTGACGCTGGTAAACTCGCCCTGGTCGTTGGTCAGCGCCATACCCACCGGCGCCGCAGCGATCACCTGGCGGAACCGGTTTTCGCTGGCTTCGAGCGCAAAGCGCGCATGTACGAGGTCGTTCACGTCGGTTTGGGTTCCGATCATGCGCAAGGCGGTGCCATCTTTGGCGCGTTCGATCACTACGGCGTCGGACCGCATCCAGCGCCATTCATCTTCGCCAAAACGCATGCGAAACTCAGTAATGGACCTTGGTGTCAGTCCGCTGGCGCAGGCTTCGTCCGAGGCGCGCACCAGAGGAAGGTCTTCGGGATGGATGCGCGCCATGAAGGCAGTCTGGGTGTCTAAATCGGCGTCGTCTGGGAAGCCCATGATTTTCCGCCACGTATCGGACACCTCTGATTTTCCGGTGGTTAGGTTCAGATCGAACACCCCGATCTGTGCGCCTTGCAGAGCCAGATCAAACACTGCCTTGTTCTTGCGCATTTCATCCTGTGCGGCGATCTGAGACGTCAGATCCCGGACAATCGCGGTAACCCGAGTTTCGCCTGTATAGGTCTTCCAATCATTGCGCTGAAGGTCCAACATCAGTGTGCCACCCGTCTTGGTGCGGCCGATTGCGTTGTACTGGTCGTCAGAATGAGTTTCTGGAGCAATCGCGATCACATCGTCGAAATCCAGCCAGTCCATTTCCGATGTTGAATATCCAAAACAGATCAAGGCGGCCTGATTGGCAAAAAGGATGCGGTTCTTTTGGTTCAGAATGAACATCGCCGTCACCGCGTTTTCGACGATGGAACGATTTTCAGCCTCATGGGCGTCGATCTGGCGCTCGCGCAGGCTTGCTATCTCGCGCAGTGCGACGCTTCGGGCGCGGATGCTGCGCAGGACAAGCACCAAAAGGCCGGTAAGCAAGCTCCCTACGATCAGCAAGATCAACGGCACTGGCGTGCTGGCAAGGGCATCAAATGCCAGGGTGCTGGAAAAGACGATTGTCCAAGGTCGGCCAAACTGTTCGATGGTGTGGGAAACCTGATAGCGCCCAAGGTCAGAGGCATCGGTTGCGCTGTCATAGATCAACGCGGCAGGATCGGCGCTGGCGCCATCGAAAACGCTGATGTTATAGCTGTACCCCTGGCTCGGGCTGAGGTTGTTCAGCAGATTTGCCCCGATGAAAGGCGCGTAAACCCAACCTTGTAACGCCTTGGCCCGATCGGTGCCCTGTGCGCCGAACACCGGTCGAAGCAAGAGAAAGCCGGGCTGTTTGGTCGCGTCCTGCACCAACAGAATGCGCTGGGTCAGTTGCGGTTCGCCGGTGTCGCGGGCTTTTGTTGCGGCGGCTCTGCGTCCTTGCTCAAAGCTGATATCAAGCCCGCGCGCCTTTGAATTCGGCGCAGAGGGAGAGATGTATTTGATCACGAACTTTTCGGTGTTGCCTGTGTCTGGATGAATGGCGAATTCGCTGGCGCCCCCGCGACGCATTTCATCGACGAGTTGTGCTTCGCGTCGCGCTTGGACGGGTACGATCAAGCCGATGCCACTGATGCCGGGCAGAAATGTGTCGATCTCGAGCGTTTCGACGAAGTTGGCAAAGTCTGCTTCCGTCACGTTGTCGGAAGCATTCATAAAGGCCGCAGCGCCGTTGAGGCTTTGCAGATAGGTTTGCATCCGCGATACCAGACTTTGCAGCCCATCGTCGGAGATACGTTGGAACTCCATATTCGCGGCAACGGCGTGTTTGCGTGAACTGTTAAAGAACAGGCCGAGGGTTACCGCGAGGCAACATAGGATCAGCAGAAATTCTGGTCGCCTCAACAAAATTTTTTACCTTCCCAAATACCCATGGAAGCAGTACAACCGGCGGCCTCAGCATACGATAGTTAGCGCCATTTAACTAAACGTCCAATGCGCAATATTCCCTTTATGGTGGAAAAAATCAACTAAACCAGTAGGAAGCTGTTAACTATTCCCGACCTGTGGCTAATCGGCAAGTGCTAGATCTCAGGCGGCTTAGCCGCCGCTAACCGGTCCGGTATGCGCAGCTCGTGCTGCACGATCTGTGGGACGTCGATGCCGATCATCAATTATGACGTGCGATAGCTCATCGGGCGATGCGATCCGTACGCCGATCCCTCTGACGATTGCAATGACCGGGTCGGCGCGGGGATTGCCGCAGGCGTCTTTGCTGATTACCAATGCAGGGTCGGCGCGATGGCGCACCCGGCACGGCAGTGCCAGGCGAAGGCAGGCTATGATCGGCGCAAGGCGCTGTTTAACGATCCGGGCGGCCGGATGTAGCACGATTGGAAGGCTTTGGCATGAGCGACGAAACCCGGCTGGACGGCACCTATGATTACATCATCATCGGGGCCGGTACGGCGGGCTGTGTGCTGGCCAACCGGCTGAGTGCCGACCCCAAGAATCGCGTGCTGTTGCTGGAGGCTGGGGGCAACGATAATTATCACTGGGTAAAAATCCCGGTGGGGTATCTCTATTGCATCGGAAATCCGCGCACCGACTGGATGATGAAAACTGCCCCCGATCCGGGGTTGAACGGGCGCACATTGGCCTACCCGCGGGGTAAGGTGCTGGGTGGCTGCACCTCGGTCAATGGTATGATCTATATGCGTGGGCAGGCGGCGGACTATGACCATTGGCGCCAACTGGGCAACACCGGGTGGAGTTGGGAGGACGTGCTGCCCTATTTCCTGAAATCCGAGGATCACCACGCCGGTCCCTCTCAGATGCACAGTTCAGGCGGCGAATGGAAGGTGAGCAAGCAACGGCTGCGCTGGGATATTCTGGAAGCGGTGCAGGAGGGCGCGCGCGAGTTTGGCATCGAGCCACGCGCCGACTTCAACGATGGCGATAATGAAGGATCAGGATTTTTCGAGGTCAATCAAAAGGACGGGGTCCGGTGGAACACCGCGCGCGGCTTCCTGCGCCCGGCCATGAAGCGCGGTAATCTGCGGGTGCTGACCCATGCCCATACCGATGGGCTGATCCTTGAGGGCAAGCGCGTCACCGGTGTACGCTTTACACACAAGGGCCGTGCCCTGCGTGCCAAAGCTGGTGCAGAGGTCTTGCTGGCGGCGGGTGCCATCAATTCCCCCAAGATACTCGAGGCGTCAGGCATCGGTCGCGTCGATGTGTTGCGCGATCTGGGCATCGAGGCCCGACATGAGTTGCCCGGCGTTGGGGAAAACTTGCAGGACCATTTGCAAATCCGGACGGTCTATAAGGTACAGAATGCCAAGACGCTGAATACCATGGCCAATTCACTGATCGGCAAGGGGGTGATGGGGCTTGAATACCTTTGGCGTCAAAGCGGGCCGCTGGCGATGGCGCCAAGTCAGTTTGGTATGTTCACCAAATCCGACCCGGCCCTGGCGACACCAGATCTGGAGTATCATGTACAGCCTCTTTCGACTGACAAACTGGGCGACCCGTTGCACGATTTTCCCGCGATCACCGTATCCGTATGTAACCTGCGTCCCGACAGTATTGGTACCTGCCACATCACCAGCCGCGACACCCAAGTGCAGCCCGATATCCGATTGAACTATCTGTCGTCGGGTACCGACCAACGTGTTGCGGTCAAGGCGCTCAAGCAGGCGCGCCGGATTATGACTGCCAAGGCCCTGCACCCTTACGCGCCCCAAGAAATCCTGCCTGGACCGTCGGTGCAGGGGGATGACGAATTGCTGGCCAAGGCCCGTGATATCGCTACGACGATCTTTCATCCGGTCGGCACCTGCAAGATGGGATCAGATCCTCTGGCGGTGGTTGATACCGATCTTCGTGTGCATGGGCTAAGCGGGCTACGGGTGGTTGATGCCTCTATCATGCCGCGGATCGTGTCAGGCAACACGGCATCACCCACGGTGATGATTGCAGAGAAAACGGCTGATGCGATACTCCGGGCGCGGTAGCCTCTGATCTCGGCACAATTCGATCTCAGCTTCTGCCTGCCACCCGACCTGCGAGGGGTCTGGCTGTGACGGCGCTGGACAAGTGCCCTGCAACTGCCTTTGTTGCAATTGATGAGGTTGCGGCGGATGATCGGCGGGTCGGGTGGTTTGTGGATTGCCGATGACCAAAAGCAGACCAAAGTCTGACGATACCGGCATTAAGGGATAGCAGATGATCAGCACACGATTGACCAAACGATTGGGTATCACGCACCCCATCATTCAGGCGCCGATGGCTTATTCTGCCGGCGGAAAGCTGGCATCGGCGGTGACGTCGGCCGGGGGGCTGGGGCTGATCGGGGGCGCCTACGACGACGGTGCTTGGATCGAGGCGCAGTATGACATTGCAGGCAACCGCGCGGTGGGGTGCGGATTTATCACCTGGGCGCTACATGATCATCCCGCTGCATTGGATCAGGTTCTGCGACGTGACCCGCCTGCGGTCTTTCTTTCGTTTGGCGATCCTGCCCCCTTTGTGTCGCAGATCCACGACGCCGGTGTGCCAGTGATCTGTCAGGTGCAGACCCTGCGTGACGCCAAACATGCGATTTCGCTGGGAGTTGAGATTATCGTCGCCCAAGGGGCAGAGGCTGGGGGCCATGGCGAGGGCCGCGCGACATTTACCCTCGTGCCGGAAATTGCCGACGTTATCGCCAAGACGTCGCCCGATACCTTGCTCTGTGCGGCGGGCGGCGTGGGCGACGGGCGCGGTCTGGCCGCTGCGCTGATGCTCGGGGCGGACGGTGTTGTGGTCGGGTCGCGGTTCTGGGCATCAGAAGAAGCTTTGGTGCATCCGGAAATGTTAAAGGCGGCAGTGGCTGCGACGGGGGACGACACGCTGCGCACGCAGGTGACGGATATCGTGCGCAAGATTGATTGGCCCAGTCGCTATTCAGGCCGGGTGCTGCGTAATAAATTTACGGATAAATGGCACCAGATGCCGGAGGTGCTGCGACGCAGTTTAGACAGCGAAGCGCCGCGCTGGCAGGCCGCACTGGCCGAAGGCGATGCGGCGAATGCAAATGTGTTCATCGGCGAGGTGGCTGGGCTGATCAAAGGGCCCAAACCTGCGGCAGAGATTGTCGAGGATATCGTGCGCGGCGCTGAAATCGCCATGAACAGGCGCTTTGACTAGCGTCAGAACGGTTTCACCACCGCCAGAAATGCCACCCCGATCAGCCCTGCGACGACGATGATGGATTGGATTTGAACGCGCATCGGGCCTGCCGGATTGTTGCGGCGCAAACGTCCCGACAACATGCCGTGCAGCGCGCTGAGTACAACTACCAGAACCAGTTTAAGCTGAAGCCACGGGGCCGAGAATGCGCCCGACTGGACGGCGATCCAGATGCCAAAAACCCAAGCCAGCAGCAAAGCGGGGCTGGTGATCCGGCGATCCCATCGTAAAACGCCTTTTTGCAGCGATGCGGTGCTGCCGGGTGTCGCGGATGCGGTGATCCGGTTGGCGACCAGTAGCAACACCAAACCGCCCACAAATACCAGCACGCTGGCGACATGCGCCGCCTTGAGAAAGTCATAGCTCATCGTTAGCCCCTGATCCCTTGAGTGCGGGTGGCTGCACCTTGTCCGGCGGATGCCACTTAAACAATGGGCTTTGTTGCCGCAGGGGAAAATCGCCTTGTTATTCCCGGATAATTCCCGATCAATGGCGGCAATTCAATCGGGTGCCGGGGGGCGATCATGCAGAACAATTGGGCAGGCTTATTGCAGCAGCACTGGGGAATCTCAGCCAAGCTGGAGCAGTTGGATGGCGAATATGATCTGAACTTTCGCGCCGTTGCCGAGGACGGTCGTACCTATGTGATGAAGGTGATGCGTGCAGGGTGTGATCCGGTACTGATTGATATGCAGGTTGCTGCCCTGGCCCATGTGGCGACCCACGCGCCGGATATCCCGATGCCGCGCGTGATCCCAACACATGATGGTGCGCTGATGGTGACCGCGCAGGACGAAACAGGTGCGCCGCGACTGATCTGGTTGCAGTCGGCCTTGCCGGGCATGTGCTATGCTAAATTCCGCCCACATTCCGAAGCTTTGGTAGAGGCATTGGGACGCGAAGCCGGGGCGTTGTCTGATGCGCTGGCAGGGTTTGAGCACCCCGGTCTTGCGCGCGATTTCAAATGGGACCTGATGCAGGCAAGTTGGGTGAAGCCCCAGCTTGATGTGATACAAAACAGTGTACGGCGTGCGCTGCTGTCCGACGTCTGCGCGGGGTTTGATGCGATCAGTCCCGTTCTTGAGACCCTGCCAAAACAGGCGACGCACAACGACCTGAACGATTATAACATCCTTGTCGATTTGATGCCTGAAGGCGCGCGCGTTTCGGGGCTGATTGATCTGGGTGATATGTGTGCCGCGCCGCGGGTCTGTGATCTGGCGATTGCAGCCGCCTACGTCGTGCTTGACCATCCAGAGCCCGAGGCGGCGCTTGTTGCACTCGTGCGCGGCTACCATGCCGCCAATCCGCTGAGCGGTTCCGAGATTGATCTGATCTATCCTTTGCTTCGGATGCGGCTGGCCCTGAGTGTGGTCAATTCAACGCTGATGGCGCGCGAGGTGCCGGATGATCCCTATGTAACGATATCGCAGGCGCCGGCATGGCGCTTTCTTGAAGGGGTTGATCTGGACGCGCCCCTGTTGCGGTGCCGGTTGCGGGCGGCCTGTGGATTGCCACTGGATGATGCGACTGCCCGGATTGCGGCCTGGATCAACAGCGCAAGTGGCGGGTTCTCTCCGGTGATTGGCGTGCCGCTGGACGCGGCGCCGACTGGCGCGCTGTCGGTCGAGGCCACGAGCACGCCGCGCAATCCGTTTGATATGAGCCATGCGGAGGCCGCGGCGCTGGGGGCTGATACCTTTGGGCCAGACGACATCTGGCTGGGCTTTTACGGCGAGCCGCGACTGATCTACACCGCCCCGGCGTTTCGCCAAGGGCCATGGAAATCGTCAAACCGGCGCACCATTCATCTGGGGGTAGATATCTTTGCCCCTGCGGGTACGCCGGTAAGCGCGCCACTGGCCGCCACCGTCGCCTTTACCGAAGACCGCCGGGGCGCGCTGGACTATGGCGGTATGGTGATCCTGCGGCACGAAACACCCGGCGGCGATGTTTTTCATACGCTTTACGGTCACCTTGATCCCGGTAGCATTTCCAACCTGAAAGAGGGGCAGAAAATCGCTTCTGGCGAGGTGTTTGCCTGCTTTGGCGCTGATGACTGCAATGGCGGTTGGGCGCCGCATCTGCATTTCCAATTGGCCTATACGCTTGCGGGGATGGGCACGGATTGGCCCGGTGTGGCGGATGTGGACGAGATGTATCTATGGGGTGCCATCTGCCCCAACCCGGCGGCGTTGCTGAACCTCAGCGATGACCATGTCGCCCATAAACCAACGGACAAAAACCACGTTGCCCAGATGCGGCAAGATCACTTTGGCGGCAATCTAAAGCTGACGTATAATGATCCGGTCATGCTGCTGCGGGGCTGGCAGCACCATATGTTCGACGAATGGGGGCGGCCCTATCTGGATGCTTACAACAACGTGCCGCATGTCGGTCACGCCCATCCGCGCCTGCAATCCGTCGTGGCGGACCAGCTAACGCGCATGAACTCCAACACCCGCTATCTGCACCCAGCACAGGCGGCATTTGCAGATAAGTTGCTGTCGAAACTGCCGCCAGAACTGTCGGTGTGCTGGTTCGTGAATTCGGGCAGCGAAGCAAACGAACTGGCCCTGCGGCTGGCCCGCGCGGCCAGTGGTGGCCGGGCGATCATCACGCCCGATCATGGTTATCACGGCAACACGACCGGCGCGATGGACATGTCGGCCTATAAATTCAATGCCAAGGGGGGCGCGGGCCAACCCGATTGGGTCGAACTCATCGACCTGCCCGACGATTACCGAGGCGCTTTTCGCCGCGATACGCCGGATGCCGGGGCCGCCTATGCGGCGCAGGTCGACGGGGCGCTGGCCCGGCTTGAGGCCAAGGGCCACAAATTAGCGGGGTTCATCGCTGAGACATTTCCGTCCGTCGGGGGGCAAATTATCCCGCCCGCAGGCTATCTGGAAGGCGTCTATCGCCGTATCCGCGCGGCTGGCGGGGTCTGTATCGCGGACGAGGTACAAACCGGGTTGGGCCGTCTGGGGTCACATTACTTTGCGTTCGAAGCGCAGGGCGTTCTGCCGGATATCGTGGTACTGGGCAAGCCGATCGGCAATGGCCACCCCATCGGTGTGGTAATCACCACGCCAGAGGTTGCCGCCGCTTTTGCCCAAGGCCCCGAATTTTTCTCGACGTTCGGCGGATCGACCCTGTCTTGCCGGGTGGGAAAAACCGTGTTGGATATCGTCGATGACGAAGGTCTGATGCAGAACGCCGACGCTATGGGAAAACGGTTGATGGTCGGGCTTCAAGCGCTGGCGGACAAACACGCGCTTATCGGTGATCTGCGCGGCATGGGCCTGTTCATAGGCGTGGAGTTGGTCAATGACCGGAATGCGCGTACCCCTGCAACCCGCCAGACCGCGCATATCCTAAACCGGATGCGCGAAGAACGCATCTTGATCGGCTGTGAGGGGCCGGACAACAACATCCTGAAAATCAGGCCGCCGCTGACGATCGAAGCGGACGATATAGATCTGCTTCTGGATCGGCTGGACACTATCCTGTCCGAAACCGCCAGTGTGCCGGGGGGTTAACCCCCCAGCTTTTCGCGGCCCGGCACGTGATCGCGGGCGGGCGCTGTTTCCCAATTTTCGATCAGGTGCATGGCGTCCTGCGCGGTTTCGACAAACCGAAACAGGCCCAGATCTTCGGCAGAGATCGTGCCGGCGTCGGCCAAGGCGTCCCAGTTGATGATCTTTTCCCAAAAGGCGCGCCCGAACAGCAGGAACGGCACCCGGTTCATGCGGCCTGTCTGGATCAGCGTCAGCGCCTCGAACAATTCGTCCATGGTGCCAAAGCCGCCCGGAAAGACGCAGATCGCGCGGGCACGCATCAAAAAATGCATCTTTCGGATCGCGAAGTAGTGAAAATTAAAACACAGCTCGGGCGTGACATATTCATTGGGCGCCTGTTCGAATGGCAGCACGATATTCAGCCCGATGGAATGGCCGCCTGCGTCAATCGCGCCGCGGTTGCCCGCTTCCATCACGCCGGGGCCGCCGCCGGTGACAATGACGTTTTCGGTGCCGTCGCTTTCCATAGACTTCAGCGTCATCAGTCGGGCAAATTCGCGGGTCTCGTCGTAAAACCGAGACAGTTCGGCCAGCGTTTCCGTCCGGGCAGTGTGTTTCAGGGCGGGGGCCGGTATGCGCGCGCCGCCGAACAGTACGATCGTAGATTTGATGCCATGCGCATCCAAAAGCAGCTCAGGCTTGAGCAGTTCCAGTTGCAGCCGCACCGGGCGCAACTCGTCGCGGCACATGAAGTCATCGTCGGTAAAGGCGAGACGATACGCGGGCGCACGCGTCTGGGGTGTATCTGGGGCGTCCTCGGCCTGCGCGCGGTCAGTATGGGCGTCGCGCAGCGGGTGGCGTTTAGGGTTGGTCATCAGTGTCTCCGGTCATGAATTCGCGTCGGGCGTACCCGCTTGGGATTAACATGCAATGTCTTGTAAGGATTGACCACGCCGTTCTGGCGATGCCCGGTGTCGCGCGTGGCAATTGCGCCCAAGGCTTAGCCCCGGTATAGCGCGAGAAAGCCTTTTGCAGCACCGGAGAGCACGTCCATGTCCAACGCCCAACTTGAAACCGCCATCGAAGCCGCTTGGGATACCCGCGATAAGATTACCTCTGCCACCGGCGGGGAAACCCGCGCCGCAATCGAAGAGACACTGAACGCCCTCGACAGTGGCAAGCTGCGGGTGGCGGAAAAGCAGGACGATGGCAGCTGGCACGTCAATCAATGGGCGAAGAAAGCCGTGCTTTTGGGATTTCGGATCAAGGACATGGAACATCAGGAAGGTGGCCCGCAGGGCGCCGGCTGGTGGGACAAGGTCGACAGCAAGTTCAAAGGCTGGGGCGACGCGGAATGGAAAGAGGCCGGGTTTCGCGCGGTGCCGAACTGTGTCGTGCGCCGGTCAGCCTATATCGCGCCAGGCGTGGTGTTGATGCCATCCTTTGTGAACATCGGCGCCTATGTCGATAGCGGCACCATGGTGGATACTTGGGCTACGGTGGGTAGCTGCGCGCAGATCGGCAAGAACGTGCACCTCTCCGGCGGGGTTGGCATTGGTGGCGTGTTGGAACCAATGCAGGCCGGTCCGACCATCATCGAGGACAACTGCTTTATCGGCGCACGGTCAGAAGTTGTCGAAGGCTGCATCGTGCGCGAAGGGTCCGTTCTAGGGATGGGTGTCTTTATTGGTCAGTCGACCAAGATCGTAGATCGCGAGACCGGCGAGATCATGTATGGCGAAGTGCCAGCAGGCTCTGTCGTGGTCGCGGGAACGATGCCTTCCAAGAATAACGTGAACCTTTACTGCGCTGTTATCGTCAAGCGGGTAGATGCGCGGACGCGCTCCAAGACGTCGATTAACGAATTGTTGCGCGACTGATTGGAACCAAACCGCCCTTACTGAGTTAATGACGAGAAATCTCAGGAGGGAATACGTATGGAAGGTCTTGGTTGGTTTGCAGCGATTATCGTTGGCGGCTTGGCTGGTTGGATTGCTGAAAAGATCATGAAGTCCGATATGGGGCTGCTCATGAATATCATCTTGGGCATCATCGGTGCGCTGGTGGCAAACTTCTTGTTGGTCACGATCATCGGTTCGACCCTTGGTGGCTGGATTGGTCAGTTGATCGTCGGCGTTATCGGGGCATGTCTGCTTATCTGGGTTACCCGGATGGTGCGTGGACGCGCCTGACAGTGAAGGTCTGACCTTTTCAAGGTCAATTGAACACGATAGGGCTGCTGGATAACAACCAGCGGCCCTAATCATGTCTGATCTAAAGAAACCCAAGAAGCCGTCCCGCCAGCAGGTCTATACGCTGTTGGTAGAGATTGGCCGCAAAGACGGCGATGGTCTGCCAGACAAGGCGACGGGTGCGGCATTGATGTGTTTCGCCTCCGGGGTTGATGAGGCCGAGGCCGTGCGTGAGACAGTGGCAATCCTGAAGCAGGCTGACACCAATCCGCTGGACGTGACGGGTTATGGCACCTTGGCCGAGCGTGAGGCCGAAGGTCATGAGATTGACGACGAAGAACGCGCGCTGATGCAGCGCGCGTTGGAAGAAAATTCTGTCATCGTGGCGCAGATGACGCCATTTTTCGACTGAAAGACCATCTGACAGGGTGATCGGGGCGTCGCATCGCGTATTGCCCCAGCAGTACACTGCCCAGCACCACGGCCATGCCGACCAATTGCAGTGCGTTCAGGCTTTCACGCAGGATGAGCCAGCCCAGCAAGCTTGCCGTTAGCGGGCTGAGCAGGCCAAGAATGGCAACCGCTGCTGAGGGAAGCTTTGAAATGCCATTCAGCCAAATGACATAGGTTACCGCCGCCCCGATTAGGCCCAGATAGGCCAGCCCCAATAGATTGGTTCCGCTCATTGTCGACCAATCCGTGCCGCTGAACATCGCCATCGGAATCAACAGGATGCCGCCTGCCGTCAATTGCCAGGCAGTAAAGGTTAGGGCGGACACCGGGGGTTGCCATTTCCGACTGAGCACGGTGCCAAATGCCATCGAGGCCGATCCGGCGATGCCTGCTATAACGCCAAGTAGATCCAGCTTTGCCGCGGGCGTCAGGATCAAGAGCGCTACACCGAGAATGCCGGCGGCTGCGGCAACCAAGGATAGTGGTTTGATGGTCTGACCCAAAAGCCCGCGCGCGGCAAAGATCACGATAAAGGGTTGCAGGGCGCCCAGCACGGCAGCAATTCCGCCGGGTAGGCGGTAAGCGGCGAGAAACAAAAGTGACCAGAAGATTGAAAAGTTTAACGCCCCAAGCACGAACATACGCCAAATCCACGCGCCTTTGGGCAGTTGGCGCACAAGCAGCAACAACAGCAGTCCCGCGGGCAGGGCCCGCAGGACAGATACGCTAAGAGGGTCGAGATTGGGCAGCAATTGTGTGGTTACGATGTAGCTGCTGCCCCAGATCGCCGGCGCAAGGGCAGTCAACAGCAGGGTCTGATTATGTGACATCCACGATTCCTTGTATATATCTTGACGTCAAGATATATGTATAAATCTTGACGTCAAGATACTTGCGTGCAAGGTAGCGGCGATGGATGATATCGACCGGATCAAAGCGCAGTGGGCGGTCCAACGCCCCGATCTTAACACCGACCCAATGGCGTTGATCGGGCGCTTGGGTCGATTGCGGGCCCATGTGGCCGATGAAATGGGCAAGACTTTTGCCAAGCACGGTTTGACCAGCGCCAGTTTCGACGTATTGGCAACGCTGTTACGTGCCGGTCCGCCGCATGCGCTGACGCCGAACCAACTGCTTGATACGATGATGATAACGTCGGGTACGATGACAAACCGCATTGATCAGCTGGTGCGCGCCGGGCTGGTTAGACGGGTGCCAAACCCGGACGACAAACGCAGCGTGAGTGTGGCGCTGACGGATGTGGGTCGCGCGCTGATTGACCGCGCGGTGACCGAACATGTGGCGACGCAAGAACGGATTGTATCAGTGCTAAGCCCGGATGAGCAGACGCAGTTGAACGCGCTGCTCAAGGCGTTTCTGGCAAAGGCTCAGGCGGCGCGTTGACGTGCGAGATGGATCGCTTCGAACCAGCGCAAAACCTGATGGCCCGGCCGCCCGTGTTCCGGCAGGCCCGCCCGATCCAAGCCGCGCAAGACACTGCTTTCCAATTGGGCGGCGTTGCGGCGTAGGCGTCCGATGTAAAGGCTTTCTGCTGCGGTGCCGGCGGCCAGCATTGTATCGTGCCCCGGCAAGAGCAACTGGGCGTATTGAATCACAGGTCCGCAGGGTTCGTTCAGCGCCGCAAACCCGTTGACCAGATGCCGTGCAGGCACCAATACGGCCTCTTGGTTGAACAGATACTCTACCTCCGGCCCGTCGATCTTTATCCTTTGATCCGGGGCGACGATGATGTCTTGCTGCAAGCCAAAGTAGGGCGCGCGCAGGCGCACGGGACGATAGCTGCCCCGCGCAGGCACGGTACGACTGACCTGATGTAGCACCGGCACAACGCCCGAGGTTTCTGTCATCACCGTGTCGCCACGGCGCAGTTTTGCTAACGGGCGATATCCCCATGGCGTCGCCACAGGTGTGTCCGCCGTCATTGTAGGCATCGGGCCGACGGGTTCGATTTGATCAGAAAGGGCGGCAAAGATCATGTCAGGGCCGAAACTTTGTCCGCCGCGACCCAGCATGAGATTGCGAATGTCATCCAGTGACAAAGGCCGGGGATGGGGCACGACCACGCTGGTCACTTTGGTCTCTTCAGGTTTTTCAAGCGTCAGGCGGCCCCATTTTGCCGTTGAATCCCAAGAATAGCTGATCCGCATGACATCGGTACGGCCGGCGTCCTTGTGTTGGATTGCTGCATGGGTAATCGCATCGCCCTGCACCTGCACCATTGCGATACCGCCGCCGGGAATTGCCTGAAACGTCAGACTGCGCAAAACGGGATGGGGTGTCTTGTAGCCAAACAAGACGCGAGGGCGCTCGTCCGGCATCATGTGAGTTTCAAACAGGATTGTACCGCGCGTGAGCAGATGTCGGGGGTCATCTGCCAGCAAAGGCGCCGCGCGTTTGTCGACGCCTAAACCGCGCAGTGACAATCGGCGGTCGTCGTGGTCGCACAGGGCAAGCCATGTCATATCAAGCAGCCTTTGCCGCACGCAGCAGATCGGCTTCGAACCGTCTGAGCATCCGCCGTGCAGCCGGGGGATAACCTTGGCCGGTTTCGGTACAGATTTCGGGGAAAATCGTGCGGATTTCCTCCACGATCTCGCGTTCAAAGCTTTTGGCGGTTTGCGGTCCGGGAAGATAGCTTTCCGTCGCCAGCCCTTCGGAAAACACGACTTGATGGCGGTCAAACATCAGATGGACATAGGTGACGTTTCCGCCGGTTAGTCGGGTAACCGACCGGTCGTTAATCAGATCTCGGGCGGCGATCAACACTTCGGATTCACCGAACAGCAATTCAGCAAGGTTGTCGCGGATCAGCACCCGGTGCAGGGGCGAAACAAGCAGATCACGGTGCGTGCCGAATGTGTTTGCGCGGATGTGGATCGGGGCGAAATCGCCGATGGCGGCGACCGAACGGGTGCCGATCCAGCGCAGCGGTTGCGGCCCGTCGTCCTGCGTTAAAACCAGGTCGCCTGCACGCAGGGCTTCCGCCGCCCGTTCGCCATCAGGCGTGGCAATCAGGGTACCAGCCACAAAGCAGGGCACCGAGGTGGCGTTCACAAAACCAACATCAGCGTTGACGCCGTTGTCGACCGTATAGGTAAAGTTGAAATTCTCGGTGTCGCCATCGCCAGCGACGGTAAAGGTGCCATTGGCGTTCAGTGTTACCTGTTGCCCCGTAGGCAGTGTGATCGTGGCGCCGGCACTTACGGCTTGGCCGTTGATATGTGTGATCGTCAGCGTGCCGTTGCCATTGTTGATGTCATTGGACAGCACATCGACGGTCGTGACGCCCTCGGGGTAGACATCGACGTTGTCGGCAACGGCGACCAGATTGGTCTGCACCGAATTGCCTGCAATCAGCAGGTTGGAATCATAACTGCTGTCGGACACGTCGGCGATGGCGATACGCATGGAGTTCACAACGCCAGGATTGACCTGCATTGTCAGCGTCATTGTGATGGTGAACCCGTCCATCTCGGTGTTGTACTGGTCGTTCTGGTTGTTGACGTACATGTTGATGTTGTTGGTGGTGTTGATGTTGCCAGGATCGGTATCACCATTGCCCACCTCCAGCGGCACCAGCGTGCCGTTGATCCATACGCCCACGAAATCCTGATAAATGGAGTTTTCGAACTCGGGGTATTCCTCCGACGAGAACACGAACTGCATTGTCATCAGGTTGGAATCTGGGATGAAATCAATGTCCAGAGTAGCCGCATCATAGGTGCGCGCGCCGGCAGCCGCGTTGTACTGTCCGTGCCCATTGGTCCCTGATGTATTGGTCGACGTGCTGGCGCTTTGGTTGGACTGTCCCGATGAGTTCGTGAAATCCTGCGCGTTGCCTGTCGACAGGATCACGCCCGTGTCACTGGGGGTCACCCCCGGTGCCGTCGCCGTGCCGCCTGTGTAAATCCCGGCGCTGTTATTGTCGCCGTAGTAGGTGGCCCCCGTTACGGTGACGCCATCGCCAAAGATCGTCTGCGCCATATCTGTGGCCGACGTGCCTTCACGCACTGTTTCAATCGGAAGTTCCGACGCTGCTACCATGTCACTGCCTCATACCCGGTTCGAGACAGAACAGATCAGCGCGGCACGGATTCATCCCGTACTCTGAGTTAACCGTTTTGATACGGGTGGCCCTGTTTTCAGGTGCCTACACTGCTGATGCCCTGCCTCGGGTCATATTATTGCCTTAATCTAACACGGAAAACTCGGTTCTGTTAAGTAATTCGTTCATATCGGCCCTTGGCACCGCGCTCTTTTGGCCACAAATGTGGGGGAACCGCCGAGAAACTGCTGAAAAGGATCTACTATGCCCGGTCTCGACCCTGCCGACTTGACTGCAAAATTGGTGCGCTGCGCCTCTGTAACTCCTGCCGACGACGGCGCATTGGGCCTGTTGGAACGCGTTTTGACCGATGCGGGGTTCGAATGTCACTGGGCAGACCGTGGCGGTATCCGCAATTTGTTTGCGCGCTGGGGGACCAAGGGCAACAGGCGGTCTTTCGGGTTCAATGGTCATACCGACGTTGTCCCCATCGGGAACGAGGCGGATTGGTCTATGCCCCCATTCGGGGCCGAGGTGAAGGACGGCGTCATGTTTGGCCGAGGCACCACCGACATGAAGTCCGGCGTCGCCGCCTTTGTCGCGGCGGCCATCGACTTTGTGGCCCAGACGCCCCCGGATGGGTCCATTGTGATTGCTATCACCGGGGATGAAGAAGGCGACGCACTGGACGGCACGACCGCGCTGCTGGATTACATGGCTGAAAATGGCGAACGCATGGATGTATGTCTGGTGGGGGAACCAACCTGCCCGGAAACGATGGGCGAGATGATCAAGATCGGCCGGCGCGGGTCTATGAATGCGCATTTCCGTGTGGTCGGCAAACAGGGCCATGCTGCCTATCCTCACCGCGCTAACAATCCCTTGCCTGCGATGGTGCGACTGATGGACACGCTGGCCAGTCACGAATTGGACCAAGGGACAGACCACTTCGATCCCTCCACGTTGGCGGTGGTAACTGTCGACACCGGCAACCCCGCGACCAATGTCATCCCCGCGCAGTGTCGGTCAGCGGTAAACATCAGGTTTAACGATCTGCATTCCGGCGCCAACCTGAGCGATTGGTTGCGGCAAGAGGCGGAAAAGGCCGCCACAGAGTTTGGCGTGCAGATCGGCGTTGATATCAAAATCTCGGGCGAGAGTTTTATCACGCCCCCCGGCCCGCTGTCCGATATGGTTTCGGCCGCGGTGCGGGCGGAAACCGGGGTCGATCCTGTACTGTCGACAAGTGGTGGCACCTCGGATGCGCGATTTGTAAAGGCGCATTGCCCAGTGGTCGAATTTGGGTTGGTCGGCCAGTCGATGCATCAGGTCGATGAACATGTGCGGGTGGATCATATTCACCAGCTCAAAGGTATCTACGGCCGCATCTTGCAGGATTATTTTGCATGACAGTGACGATCGACCAGACCGACGACATTACCACCTGCCTGGAAATCCGTCGCAAGGTGTTTATTGACGAACAGGGTGTGCCGGAGGCTGACGAGGTTGATGCGCTTGATCCTAAGTGCCTGCACTTGCTGGCAACCGACGCAGGCGCGGCAGTTGGCACAGCGCGTGTTTACATGAAGGATGGCACGGCAAAGATCGGGCGTGTTTGCGTGCTGCCGTCACATCGTGGCACCGGTCTGGGCGCGGCACTGATCCGCGCCGCACTGGTCGCCGCCCGGCAGAACGGCGGCATCCACCAGGCCAAGCTGGGCGCGCAGGTCCATGCCTTGGGGTTCTACGAGAAGCTGGGATTTACGGCCGTGGGGCCAGTTTTTGACGATGCCGGAATTGATCACCGGATGATGGTAGCCCCATTGTGAGGGCGACACTGATCGTGATGGTGAAAGAGCCGAAGCCTGGGCGGGTGAAAACGCGACTGGGACGCGACATCGGGATGGTTGGTGCCGCGTGGTGGTTTCGCCACCAGACGCGCCGTCTGATCCGCCGTATCCACGACCCCCGGTGGCAAGTGGTGCTGGCGGTGGCCCCCGACGTTGCCGGACTGCAAAGCCGCGTCTGGCCCGCGCATCTGCCACGCTGGCCGCAAGGGCGCGGGCATCTGGGTGATAGGATGGCGCGGATGTTGGCACAGGTGCCATTCGGGCCCGCCTGCATTATAGGTGCCGATATTCCGGGGATCACGCGGATGCATCTGGCGCAGGCATTTCGCGCGCTGGGCGATCACGATGCGGTC